>CENK01006188.1_pt1 | contig 9261 bp, 3 predicted proteins | sample 530191 | NCBI WGS metagenome assembly CENK01 (sample SAMEA2619686, study PRJEB7988) | marine metagenome | biome: marine biome (ENVO:00000447); feature: deep chlorophyll maximum layer (ENVO:xxxxxxxx); material: "saline water (ENVO:00002010), including plankton (ENVO:xxxxxxxx)" | depth 60 m | reverse complement strand
CTGAGCTAACATAGATACTATGGTTATTGCTAACCCAAAGCCCTTCCACTATTTCACCGTCATCGTACACACCAAGCTCTTTTGCTTTTTGTTCTAAGGCATCTTTACCCACAATGATAACTTCAATTGGTCGGTAAAAATCACCTAAATCTATCCAGTGTATAACTTCCATACTATTTTCCTATTAGTTTTTTTACTTCTTTCATAAAAGTATCTAACTCTTCTGGTGTAACTTTGTCATCTTCAATCATATCCACAAATGTTTCAATAATAACTTTGAATTGACCGTATTTATTCTTAAATAAATATCCACCAATTGACATAGCACCTGTTAGTACCCAAGGCACATAACTCATTATATCCATAATAACCTCCTTGTCGTCTAATCCAGGTATATACTACCTGAAATTTCATCCGTTTTGTCTGTTGTTTTTTCTCCTTTTTTAATAAATCGCCCAGTTCCCGGGTCAATTTTACCTTGTTCTATTAAGTCTATTACTCGTTCTTTTTCTAATATATTGCCAGGCTCTGTAATTAATCGTCCTTTTTCTATTCCTCTTTTTATTGCTTCAGCTTCTACTTGCTCTTGTGATATCTGTAAATTAGTGCCTATTTCGTCTTGTTCTTCTTTTAACATTTCTATGTCGTCTTCATATCCTTCAGGTTTGTTTATAGCTAATTCATTTATCTTAAATTCTAAGCTGAGTATCTCATCAATACCTACGTCTTGTCTTGCTTTTAATGCTTCTTTGTACCTGTGTTCTCGTAGTCCACTTTTATGCATTTCGAATAAAGTTTCATCCATTGTCTTAAAACCAAGTGCTTTTGTAGTTAGATACCCTGCGTCTAATTTATTATCATTATCTCTTGACATTACATTATACACATCTGATGCTTGTCCTTTGTAATTCAGTGGTCCAAGTCCGTATATAGAAGACACAGTATTTAACACATGTTTACTACCTGGAACCATGTGACCTACAGCTTCTAATATTCGTATATTTTTCTTAGTATCTACATCTGCATAAGCTTCTTCTGTTCCTTCAACCATAGCACTTGCTTCAACTTGTTTAGGTCCGTGCATTAAGCCTCGGTAAAATTTACCTAATCTAATATAAGTATCACCTAATGCTATGTTTAAACCATAGTCTGCAGCTCTAGCAAAATCACTGTCACCATATGCAAATCCAGTGCCACGTTTGTCAAAATAACTTGCCATACCTACACTACCATTTTGACTTAAATCAATTCCCATAGTAGATGCTACACCGAATCCTACAAGATTTTTAAGCCAACCATCACCACTAGCTCGTAATGTGTATTCTGGGTCTATCAAACCTTTTGATACTTGTCCACGTTCAACACCAAATACTCCAGCTGTGCTTCTATATGCCCAAGAATAAAGAGCTAACATATCCCTTGCAAATGGTAATCCAATACCACCAGCAATAGTACCATACCCTAATAAAGAACCCATAAGTGTAGCATAATCACCGCCTCTAGCTAAACCTGTTAATCGACCAAATTCTTTAACAGCAAATTTTTTGTACAAGTTATATGATTTTAATAATTGGTTATTCATAAAACCTGTATTGTTTGCAGTGTTATACAAGTGGTTAGTTTTTTCTTGAAATCTTGTTGCCAAATCTTTTTTGAATTCACGACTTGTTTTGTAATCATATGTAGTTCCACCAGATTTTTTACTATAGAATGTAGTTCTTCCTTTAGGTAAAAAATTTCTCTTAGATGAATTTATGATTAACTCCATAGCAGCTTCTTCCAAAGGATTTAATGTTCTCATACCTTTAGTTTGACGTATCATGCTAATTATTTTCTTAGATTGATAAGCTTGTGTTTGCCAATTAATTCCTAGAGTATTTAATTTTTTAATAACTGATGTAAATACTTCATCACCTGACCTATAGGCTGCTAGAATAGCTATTTTTCTAGGTGTTTCGTCACCTTTCCTAAATGGTTTTGTAATAAAATTACCGAATTGGTGATAATTTTTGCTAATCCAAGGAATAACTCCTGTACCTCGACTACCTATGTCAGCTACATGTGTATCAGCTAAAAGTAAAGCACTACTACTGTCAATGTTTAAGTTGTTATGTCTATATAATTCATGTATATCTTGTATCTCTGCATATAATTCTGGGTTTTCTTTTTTCATTTTTGCAAAGTATTTCTCATGTTTACTTTTAATACTTTTTATGTTTGGTAAATCAGATGCTTTACTCATCATTGTATTATAACGACCTGCATCTCTAGCAAATTTAATTGCTTTACCATTTAATAAACCGTTAATACCATACTTACCTAAAGATGGTAAAACAGACGTTAGAAACATCTGGTATTGAACAAAAGCAGACATAATGTTAGCACCAAATTGTCCGTAATAATTATATGTGTTATTAAAATTAACAAGTTTTCTTACATCAAAATTAGTATTTGTGTTTACTCCTGCTATTTTTGTACCTCGATTAACTAACTCATTCATAACTTTATTAACCAGTTTGGTTGATGAAGATGGTCTACCTAAAGCTTCATCAATTAAAGATGAAACATATGGTATGTAATCTTTCATACTTGTAATACCTGATTTAGCTAAAGCGTCTGGGATTACTTGAGGTGTTTTGTAATAATGAGCTAATAATGAATCAGATTTAGCTACAGATTCTAACATTGTAGTATGTCTTGCTATTCTACTTAAATATATTTGTAACGCATTTATGTGATTTGTTTCATAATTAGTTCCTACATTATACCTTTTCTTTGCCATGCTTGGACCGGCAACAAAAGCTTCATGATAAAATCGTTCTCTACTAAAAGTTCCTTCATCTAGGTGTTTCCGTATTGACCTATGGTCTAGTGATGTCATTGAATCCATATCATCAAGCAATAAAGCTGTCCTTGATTTAGGTACTGTTTTAGCTTCAGATTGAAACATTGAACCCAATGGTTGATTTATCTTGAAACTGTATACAACATTTTCACCCTCTTTTAATGTAGTATTTTCTACTTGTCTTTGTATTTGTTTATGTACGTTTTCTAATGATTTTTGTGTATCTCCCATTCTTATTACAGGACCTTTTTTACCATTAGCATCAATTTTTTGGAGGAATATTTCATAAGTTTCTTGGTTTTGTCTTTCAGTAAATCTTGGAAAATAACTATTTTTTCTTTCAATTAATTGAAACTCATCTTCCATACCTTTACGCCACGGTATTGCTGTACCCGTATCGTCAAATACATTTCCAGTTTTAATTAGAGCTTGAAGTTTTTTTACTTCATTGTTATACAGTTCTGCGTACTTCCAAGTTAAATCATAAAAATCATCAAGAAGTTGTCTAACTTCGACAGGTAACTTTTCTAATATGTCAGCTTTCATCTTGGTATAATCTACACTTTTTGATAACTTAGAACCAGCTTCTGTTTCAAGTTTATCCAAAGCTACAATGATATCATCTATATCTTTTGACGTTATTTTTTCTGTTGCAGCTCTTCCTTTATTAACTTGAGTAAGTACCTTTTGTAAACTCTTTTCGTAATTTACTACGTCTAAATCAAGAGCTCCACCTTTTGAAGTCATACGTTGTAATTTTTGTATAGCATCAGATATTAAAGTGTTAAGTGCAACTAATTCTTCAGCTCCCGATTTCTGTGCAATCTTATGTTGTTCAGTAAAAAAGTATGAGCCTATTCTTCCAAAGATACCTCCTGGTCCAGCAAGGTGACTTTCATTTAACATTGCACTCATAGCTTGAATGTTAGCACCAGTTGTCGGTAGGTCCATAAAGAATTTAGGATTTGCACCTCGGTTTATTTTTTCTAATATCTCAACCATAGTTGTATGATTTTTATTACGTAGTATTGTTTCTTTTAATATGTTACGAAATTCTGGTTGTTTTAATGCTTTGTATAACAATAATAAATTACCAAAATCACTATTATCTTTAACTAAAAATTTTTGTAACTTTCTATCCCCAATAAGAGTTTCAGCTAACAATCTTTCTGCATCGGCTGTTTTATTTTTTGATAATAAACTTTGTAAATTTTGTACAAGTGGACGGTATGTTTCAGCAAATTCTTTGCCCCCCGTATCAATACGTTTTGCTAATTTACCATACAAGACAGCCATATCTTCTCGAACAAAATTATTAAGTGCTTTGAAGACAGCAGGTAAAGCACGAACCATTACATCATTTTTAACGCCAGTGCTTTCAATTAAACCTATTATTGCATCGTCTATATCGTCAACAATAACATGACCACCATCAACATGTTTATTGTAATTGTTCATAAACTTATAGTATTCTCGTTGTACAGCTAAATCAGCTTTTTCACTTGTACGTTTAACTCCGTCTACTTTTTTCAAAATAGCCGTTAAGTCTTTGCTGAACACTTCAAACCCTTTAGCTCCATTTAAGGTTGCATTGGTTGAATTATATTCTGATACCATTTTAACAGCTTTATTCATATCACCAATCTTTTGGAAAATATCTAAGTGTTTACCTAACACTCTAGTTTTATCTTTTAATCCAGCAAATATTTCTTCTAATCTTTCTATCTTTGCTTTGGGACCTACATTTTTACCAGGAGTTAATTTACCTTGTATCTCATAAAAACTTTTAGTAAATTTTTCATCTAACCCTGAAATTTCTGCTTTTCGTTTATTTAATCTTTTTGTCATGTTGACTAAATTTTTTGGACTTAATCCATAGTAAGCCAAAGTTGCACGGTCAACTAAGTTAGTTAAGAACGCTTTTGCTTCTCCTCGTGCTACATCGATAGCTCTCTGTTCTACTGCTTCAGGAACTTTTCCCCCTGCTAGAGTCCGTTGTGTTACATTTAATTTACTTTGCCTACCAAGTGAAGCTCCTTTGTTGTATACACGTCTTGCAATATAATTTTCTGTTCCTTCTTTTGTTATATTCTTATACATTTTAGTTTTTGTAAATTTGTTAATAGTGTTTAATAAACTAGCAATTTGCATACCGCCATGTTTGCCACTAAAATAATACATACCTTTTTCTCTTTTTAACTTAAAGAATTGCATTTGACCTAGTGTTCGCCCTTCAAGAGTAGATTCTTTTACATGTTTTTGTAAATCTTTAATTGCTCTAGATACTTGAGTAAGAGATAAATTAAAATCTCTACCCAAAGCATACAACTCTTTATCACTCATGTTAAGGATACTATCCAAAGCTTTTTTGGGTACAGCCACAACATTAGCTTGTACTGTTCTTTCGTATCTTTTTGATTTTCTATTGTAATTAATTCCTCTAGGTTCTTTAATAATTTTTGGTTTAATTTGTTTTATTACTGTGCCTAATGTTTCCAAACCTGTGACAGTTTTTGAATTAAAAACATGTTGTCCGCTACGTATTATATTACGCACTGTCTTTTTTACAATGCCTAAATTTTCTGCGTCTGTATTTTTTGCATTGACTCCAATGTTCCTAAACCAGCTGCCTTGAGTCGCAACACCTTTACTAGCAATTTTATGTTTAATTTTACGTTCAATTTGTTTCTTAAATGTTTCAAATGTAGCATACGGATTTACACCTTTCGAACTACCTTTACCTATTGAAAAAATATTTCGTAAAACAGGGTTAGCATCTTTTTGTAAAAATTGTTCTAATCCACCTATAATTTCTTTTTCCATTAATTTAAGTGTTGCCGCATCAAACTTCATTGATTTACTATTTAGACTTAATATACTTTCATCTACAAATTTATTTAATATATTGTCAATCCCATCAAAAGCCTCATTAAAAAATTCTTTTGTTCTTTGTTTATGTACAGCTTGAATCTTCTCGGCAATTTTTTGTGCTCGGTTTCCAGCTCCGGCTATAGTTTTACCAGACAAAACCTTTATTTCTTGTTCAGTTAAACCAGATAATAAACCAATTAATTCTTTATTGTAATTGTTTAATAGTGTTGTAGTATCAGTTTCAAGACCTTTAATTAATACATTAATTTCTTGCAACACTGCTTTATCATTTTGATTTAATAACTCTAATTCAGCAAATAAATTTTGTCGTCCATCATTCTTAGGTAAAGCTGCTTTAGCTTCTTCAATTTCTTTTTTAGTTAAATTAAGAACTTGTTTAATATTTTGTAATGGGATAATTGTTCCGTCTGCTGTTGTTTGTGGTGCAGTATATTCACCTTTACGTCCTAGTTTAGTTTTAACATAACCACTACCCCCCTTCCACGCAGTTTTTATTCCCGGAACTAAATAACTGTTAAATACAAGTGGAAATCCACCAGCATAAAGAACTCCATCTATCCATGAATGATTAAGTGCTTTCCATATACCTGTCTCTAAGGCAAATGCTGCAGCAACCTTAATACCGGCTGTTACGTCTTTAGCAACACCAATAAAATTTCTTCTTGCTGTTTGTCCTGGAATAAGATTAGCAATGGTTGATGTAGTGCTTTTACTAAACAACCTGTTGCCCTTGTTAATTATATTTTGCATTATAAGAGCATTTGTAGTTACACCTGCTGCTGCTGTTGAACCTTTCATTACTCCCGCAAATTGTAATAATTCTCCTACAGCAAAAAAACCACTTTTAATATGTTCTTCTGTCATAGTATCTTCAGTAAATAATCCAGCTAGTTTTTTAGCTTCAATTCTGTCTTCTTTATCCATAATAGGGTCAGAAAATAAACCTTGTGTTGCACCAGAATAAAATGCTTGTCCGTATGTTGGGTCTATATTATCTGCTAATCCATACGCATTAGGAACTCCCCAAACTGGATTGGTTAGGAATGCTTTTGCTCCCTTAAAATTATCAGTAGTGTCTAAGTAATCAATAAAATTTGCCAATAAATTAGAAGGTTTGTCATTATCGTCTATTTTTTCTGGGTCTACGTTTTCATCATAAATAGGGTATTCGGGTACTGTACCCGAGGTATCTTGGTTCTTGGATACATCTATAAGTTTATCATTTAACTTATCACCATAATTAATACCAATAGGTACCTGCTCTCTTAGTCTCATTCTATCTTCAAAACTACTCATAAATACTCCTAGCTTATGTGTATTGTATTCTATCTAATATATCAGGTAGATATTTTTTGTTTATATTATTATCAGCTAAAAATTCCTCTAAGTAAGTTTCACTGTCTATACCTAAAGCTGCTAAATCGTCTAACTGAGCACTCATTACTGTTGCAATAGTTGTAACATCATCTTCAGTTATATCATCTGTTACATCTGTATCAAGAGTCATATCTAAGTCTTCTGACGTATCCAAATCAGCTAATGCTGTTGCTACATCAGTACCACCAATCCTGGTGGTTGCAGTACTACTAGTTGATTTATAAATTTTATCTACAGCATCTAATGTTGTTTTGTTTTTAATAGCTGGATGTAATACTTTTAATAAATTGTCTCTATCAGTGCCTTTAATATTTTGTAATTCCTCTTTTACTACTTCTCTTGCGTCTTCATCTAATGAATAATTTACATTATTGTTTAGCTTAGCTTGACCTTCAAATGGGCGATAATTAGATTCTTTTTTATCAAATTTACTTTTAACTCTATATTTAGCTTTATTATATTTTTCATACTGCGGAGTACCAAGTACATAAGTAAGAATTGTCTTCAAGTCTTTTTCAACTTGTTCCTCGCTTACTTGTCCTCCTGCACTTAAACCGTCTGATACAATTGATGTAAGTATATTTATAACTTCAGTTTCATCTTCAAAAAGTAAAGCTTGTTCAAATACTTCAAGCGGGTCACCACCAAGTCGTTTTTTTAACTCTTCCCCTAATCCATATTTTTCAATTACATCACCAAATTTATTTACTGTATACCCTAAGTTTTCACCTGTATCTGCTAATGTTAGGTCTCCTACATATTTGCTATCTTCTTCTCGTTTATATGTAACAAACGCATCACCTGCCTCAATAAGTTCTGCAAACTCTTTATTATGCATTCTCCTATACTCATCTTCTGAAATGTCTGTCGAGGTACCAGCTCTTGATGCAGTTTTTTGCATTGCTGCCTTATATCGTTTGTAACCTTCTTTAATACGTGCGTCTACAATTTGTTTATTTTGCTCTAACATACTATTGGCTAGTACTCTAACATTCTCATCATACCCAGCATTATCTAAGATAGCTGTATTAACTCCACCATCACCTGTAAATATCTGTCTTCTTATTTGTTTATCAAGTATGTCTATAGCTTCTTCCTTAGTTATTTCGCCCGTTTCTATTTTGTAGTTTAATGAAGATAATGAAAAGTTATTAATATTTTCAAACTCTAAGTAATTAAGTGTTGTTCTTTTTTTGCCCCCTACATCTACTTCTTTTGTTGGGGCTAGTGGGTTTGCAACTTTAACACCAGATTCTAGATAAGAAACTTTGGAATCAATATATGGATTTTGTATTTCAGTGTCAATTCCTTCTAGTTTATAAGATGGAAAAACTCCTCCTACCTTTTCACCTTCGTATGCAATACCATGTTTAATAGCACTTGCTTCGTTAAAGATTTTTTTTCCTAATAGTCCTGATAATGAACCTGCATCATCTGTTGGTCCTGCAAACAAAGTAATTTTCTTAAATTTTTTATCATAATTTTCAGATGCTTTGTTTTTCTTGTCCTTTAGTATGGCACTCTCATCGGGAGCACCAACAATTAAACTTATCTCATTAAATAATCTATCAATCTTTTGTGCATCAGTTAAGCTACTTGCTTGAATAGCACCTAACATAGCATGATAAGCTGGGTTGTTTTTTAGTATACTTATGTTTTGTTCTACGTATTTTTTCTTATAGTTTTGATTTGCGATTACATTTGTTACACTACTTTTAGTACTTGATAACAATTGACTATTAACGGCACCAAACTCACCTATTTGTTTATCAATCCTGTCAGTGTTTACAGAAAAATCATCTACTCCTGTACCAGCAAATTCGTCAGTTACAAGGTTAGAGCCTATAGTATCATCTCTACCTAATATGTCACTCATAGGAGCTTTTGATTCTACAGGTAACTCACCAGCTGTATCTTTTGAAGATAAATTTTTTGCAGCATCTTGGCTTAATCTTGCAATTGTAGCTAAACTTTCTTCTCGTTCTGTTGGAAAAAGAAATTTAACTCCACCAACACCAATATTTCTTACTCTGTATTTACTCATTAATTACTCCTATTTTATTGTTTTTGTAATACCAACGTCTACGGGTTGTATATTAAATGAACTACTTCTAGATGATGATGTTCCATAAGAAGTACCTGGTCCC
>CENK01010319.1_pt1 | contig 9373 bp, 13 predicted proteins | sample 530191 | NCBI WGS metagenome assembly CENK01 (sample SAMEA2619686, study PRJEB7988) | marine metagenome | biome: marine biome (ENVO:00000447); feature: deep chlorophyll maximum layer (ENVO:xxxxxxxx); material: "saline water (ENVO:00002010), including plankton (ENVO:xxxxxxxx)" | depth 60 m | reverse complement strand
AACCATTTTCAGACATCCAATAAGCAGCACCATCAACTTCTACGCACGCGTTTTGTCCAACAAGTCCACAGTTAGTTCCTACTTGTGCAAATGCAAATGTAAAAGGTGATCCAACAAAACGTTGTGTAAACAAAGAAGTGTCAGTCCAAATGTATATTGCATCTCTACCTCTTATGGCTCCTCTAATTTGTGATCCATCTGCTAATCTTTGTGTGCCGGCAGTATTAGTTGCAGTGGGTGCGTAAGTGTTTATATCTTCTTGATCAGAGAATCTTATAAACATATCATCTTGTGTTGTTATATCACCTATTGTTGTTTCTGTTCCAAAAAATACTAAGTGACGATCCGGCGTTGATACAACCATGTGTCTTGATGCAGTTGGTGCACCAGATATTATAGTTGCTCTTGTCGTTGTTGCAGTTGTTGCACTAGAGTCCCATTCAAAACAAGCACTATTGTGTATTAAACAAATAGCTTTGTTACCAAAATTATCTATAGACCACATACCTGGATCTAATGCAAGTCCCTCAGATGTTTGTTGATTCCATGCTGCATAGTCACTAGAGTTTGTAATAGTAGCACCATCACTATGGGTTGCTGCAGTGGTTCCTCTAACTCCTCTAGTTACTCCTGTTAAAGTGTTTGAAGTAATTCCTGTGTAAGATATTTGTTCTGTGCCTATTAAAACAAAATTAGTTCCTGTGTTAGGAAACTGACTAGCATTTGTTAGAACTATAGTTGTAGCGGAAGCGTTAATGGCACCATTTAAAGTAGTGGTTACAGCTCCTGTATCTAAACCTCCATATGTTCCTAGTCCCCAACCATAACCTTTTTCTTGAACAGCTGTTCCTACAGGATAGTAATGTTGAACCCTAATACCTCCAGATGTAGTTGCTCCAGAACCAGACTCATTTGAAGGCATTGTTATTGTTAAAGTAGTTGTAGTTGGAACAGATGTAACCATAAATTTTTTATCATCAAAATCTGAAGCAGCAAAATTTGAATTAGTTGCAGACGAAAAATTGTCTAATAAAAGTATGTCATTAACATTAATATTGTGTGAACTACTAAAAGTAAGTGTGACTGCTGCTGATCCGTTGGTCGTGGTAAATGCACTAGTAAGAGTTGTTGTAGTCTTTATCGGGTGTATGTCATAGAATACACCAGCAGAAAAAGCATACAGTATTCTATTGGTTCCTATGATAGCGTATCTTCTTCCTGCACTATTTACAAAGTGATGTAAACCCCTACCTGCACCTGTTAATTCATTTGAACTTGATGGACCAAGTTGATTCCACCCACCTATTTTTTCAGGAGTTCCATAACGAAATCTAACATTATCACAATCTACCCATTGCCCTTCGGCTGTAGTTTCTGATACTTGCTTGTTTATACCTGGTTGAAATCCTATCTTTTGTAGCATAGCGGCCCATTATATAAGGTTTTATTACCTTATACTATATAAATCTGGGTCCCGTCAACCAGAGCGTAAGCGTCTTTCTAGTGCCTTTGATGACTGGTTTGACTCGATGATTTATGTATGATTTAAAAATAACCAAAGAACCTGGTGTTTTAATTAGACTTTTATCTTTGTGTATCCCATTTAAAAACAATTCAAAATCTCCCCCTGTATATTTATCTGTAGATATATTTATTATAACCGTTAGCTTAATATCGTGGTTAAAATTATTAGAAGAGTCTTTGTGCCAAGTATATTCAGTTTTTGGTCCATATTCATTAGTGCTAATTATATCGTTATTTTTTAAAGGATAAAGATTGTAACCAAAGTGTTGTTTGTTTATTTCTAACACATTGCAATAGACATCATCTAACCAACTTTTTATAAAGTGCCATTCTGTGTGTTTTACCTTAGATGTTTTTAAAGAAGATGTTGCTTTGTTATCGCTAGCGTATACTTCATTCTTATTTATTATATTTAGTAATCCTTTTATTTGATGATCATCTAATACATTGTTTAAATAATAATAATCAAAAGGCATTACTTAATAATATTAAAATTTGTAGCTAAAGATATTCGCTCACCTTTTGATTTAAAAGAATTTACAGAGTGTTCTAAATTAAAAGGAAATATAAATAATTGCCCTACCTCTGGCATAAAAGAATGTTCTATTGTGTTGTAAGGTCTAACATCTCCATAAGTAAAGTTTACCATACCTGGGCCTCTAGATGTTCCTATGTATTGTTTGTTTTCTTTTTTAATACCTTGTGGAACTTGCAGATACAAAACACTAGATAGGTCGCACTCTGTGTGAATATGGTTAGGATTACTCTCTCCTGCTTTCATATAGTTTACCCAAGAATTTGAAATTTCTATTTTATGTATTTTTTCATTATAGTATACATTCCACGCTTTTAAAAAATCAGGTATATATTTAGCCATGACTTCTTGATACACTTGAAAGTTAAAATTGTATTCATCTTCTATTATACCGGCTAATTGTTTTCTAGCATCAAACTTAATATCTTTTTTACAATTTTTTAATAATGTTTTTACATCCTTATTGCTTATCTTAGTAAAATATAAAAGCGGACCCCAATATGTAAAATTTCCATTAATCATAGTTGTACCATCCAGTAATTATGTATTTAGTTTGTTTTGTTTCTTTACCTCTGTGTTCATGAGTCCACTCGGCTGGCCATATAACAGTAGAGCCTTCTACAGGTTTTGTAATATATTTTTGATATCTCCACTCTGTCTCTCCACCAGATTCTACGGTATTTAGATATGTCATAAAAACTAAAACTCTTGTAACATTTCCTGTCTCTCCAGATCTTTCACAGTGCCAAGAAAAATAAGATTGACCTGGATCATACTTCTGTATTTTTATGTTTTCATAAAGTCTCCATAAACCAGGTATTGTGTATAAAACAGGGTATGCTTCTTTATATTTTTCTATAGCTTTTGTTAGTTGTTGTAAATATGGTGCAATAATAGGGTTCGAAGAGTTTACAAAAATATAATTCATATGTCTAATTTGATCTTTTAATGTTTCTTTATGCGGGCTAGCTTCGTAGTATTTAATTAATTTTTTACAAATACTTTTACTTACCGTATACTCTTTTATAAAATTCATTTACTTTCTCCGTTTTAAACGCCATTGTTATTCTTGGAATAGCTAACTCTTTTGGTGCCATACCTTTATGAAGCGTTTTAGCAGGAAGACAAATTAATCTATCCTGTACAAAATCAACACTTTGTTTTTTTGTTATAAAACATCCAGAGCCTTTAGTCAACGTGGGCGATATCATTAACACCCAAGTGTAGTGTCCTTCGTCTTTATGAAAAGACCCATTCATTCCAGCGTACTGAACATTTATATATGTATCAAAAAAAGCTAGATCACCACCGTGTAAGTTAACTATCTTCTGACATACATAATTTATATTTTTTAGCGTAGGGTTAATATTGGCCATATAGAAAGACATGTCTTTTTTGCTACAATTTGAAGTATGTCCATATTGATGAGGAATGTTTTTACAATACTCATTTAAAGCTTTTATCTTTTTAGCTCCTATAAAATTATCTTTAACTATTAACTTCTTCATATAAAATATTTAAACTAAATCTTACGTTTGTTTTTTTAGGGCCCGTGCCTTTGTGAAAAGAATTACTTTTAAAGACCTTTGCCTCTCCGGGCACATCTTTTATAAATTTATTATCTATTATTAAACCACCACCACTGTCGTGTATAGAGTATACTATTGAATAAGCATTTGGTAATTCTTTAGATATGTCTTGATGTAGTTCTGTTTCAGAGTTTTTAAAATACATGTTCCAAAATATTCTATTTAACGCTACCTTTCCTAATTTTAATTCATCAACAACTTTTTCAAAAATAATATCTGCATATAAATTAAGAGGTGTCTTATATGTTTCACCACTTTTTCTATGCAACCAAGTAGAATGACTAAAACCATGATTATTTTTTTCAAACACCGCATCAATTCTGCTTCGTGATCCATGATCCTTGGCTATGTAAAAAGGAAGCTCTCCTAAATGTTTTAGAATAGTTTTATTAGTTGAGTTTGTAAATATATTAGAAACTATCTTAACCATATGTGATTACAAAGTATCTCCATGTTTATACTTATTCTCCATTCTTCTGTATCGTTTTTAAGAGTATCATGTTCTAGGTAGCTTGGAAAGATTAAAAGTTCTTTTTCACTTGGTTGATACGATCCCCATTCATCATTTACTTTAAATAATATAGCTCCTTTATTATCTGGTACATTTAAATAATACACACCCACTATCGTGGATGAAAACATATGGTCATGAGGCACAGAGGCATAATAATTTTTATTGGTACAAAGACAATGAAAATCCTTAGAGTTATGTTTAAATAATTTAAATTTACCTAATGTAGATTTACATTCATCTAAAAATTTATCATACATGTTTGATAACGAAGAATGTGGCCTAATTTTAAAATTACCAAACTCTTTTTTTGATTGAGGTTTATTATCATATTTTTCTTTATCTTTTAAAATATGTTTTATTAAATTTTTTTTATCTTTTTTATTAAAAGAATAAAAATTTTTTACAGAATATAAATTGTGGTGTAATTTCACGGGTAATCATTTCTGTGTTGAAAAGGCTTATTACCTTTAAATCTACTATTAAATACAAGAGAGGTTTTTCTTTTGTTTGTTAAATTAGGCGGCGATCTATGCCACGAAGATCCTGGTGCTATTAGTATGTCTCCTTCTTTAACTTTTGGTATAATAACTTTTTTTCTAAAAGGATCTAAAAATTGTGTTTCTGTTCCTTTCGGTAATTCAACAAACAGAACATTAGAAAAATTATGTTCAGCATGAATATGCCAATCATGCATGCCATGTTTAACATATTGTTGAAACCAAACATTATCGATCATAAAAGTACCATAAGATAATTCTTCCACTGCTTTTGTGTAAACAGGCATCACCATATCTATAAAATACTGCATATAATTTCTGGGAACATTTGGCGGCACATTCCAATCTGTTTTTGATATATCTTGTCTGTCTTTATCAAAAGGTGCTCCTTCCATCTCCTCAAAATACCTTAATAAAATTTTTTTATGTTTTTTAAAATTAGGAATTTTAGTAATGGCATAATAGGATGTTATTGGTTCTATTTTAATCATACAGGACTCACATTAAATGCTATTGATATTCTTTCTTCTTTTGACATATTTGGGTTTACATAATGTTTTACCCAAGATGGAAATAAAAATAAACCGTTATCAAATGGTGGAAAAGAAAACTCATCTGTTACAAAAGCGTTTTGTCCTCCTCTATGTGCCCATGGATAATAGTGTTCAATATCTTCTTGTGGGTTTTCAAAAGTTAACATACCTTTTAATTTAGATTGCTCATAATCATCAGAGTCAACCAAAGGTGTTTTAACATAAAACACTCCCGATATTAAAGATCTAGGATGGGTATGACTTTTATTAAAGTCTTTGTAATTATTTATGTTAAACCAAATATTATTTATTTTTAATTTTTTTTTGTAAATAAGAATATTTGCAGCAAACTTATGAGACTCAGATAAAATATCATTAATTAAACTTTTAAATTCTTTTATGTTTTTGTAATCTAGTTCAGGACTTTGATAACCACCCACATTAGTTTTGTTAATATTTTTATTTTTCTTTTGTATTGTTTTTATTGTTTTGTTTAGTATTTTTAAATCTAAGTTTAATTTCTTTTTTAAAATAGGTGTTGAAAATATTTGAAACACATCACTCATTTTATGTTTCCCGCTTTTATATCTTTTGGAATACCAACATGGTATCTTCCATCAAACAAATTTTCTTTTGATCCTTTGGTTTTTACATTTGTATAATGTAGAAATACTTGACCACAATTATTGCCTTGAAACTTATCTCTCCAATGTTCTAAAAATTTGCCTTTGTAAACTAACATGTCTCCGGGCAATAAATCTACTTTAACACCCTTTTCATTATTTTTTCCAGAGGGCTCTAAATAAATAGGCCATCTATCTCCACCTAAAAACATAGTGGTTGATATCTCACAACTAAATCTATCTTTATGTCTATTAAGAACATCACCCTTTTTATATATTCTAGCATAAGAATAATTAGGATGAAGTTTTAAATTTGTTGTAGACTCCATAACAGGTTGACATTTTAACAATAGAGTTTCAAAAGCAACATCTCCGTATATTGAAAACGTATCAGGAACTTGTGGATCATTCCAAGTTCCAAACATAGTTTCTTTTGGAGATATGTATTTAGTTTTAAAAAAAGTATTTGCAGCTTGTCTCTTTAATAAAAAATAATTGTATAGAAACGCAGCAAGATTTTTATCTATTGCATTTTTTATAACAACATAGTTTTGTTTTTTAAATTTATTAATCATATAAACGGATGTCCACAATTCCAAGCAACTAAAGAATATCTAGTTCCTTTTGTAACAGGCGTAACCCTATGCCACACGAAAGAAGGAAATACGATTATAGATCCTTTCTCTAATATTTCTTTACATTTTATTGATTGTATTTTTTTATCAGGTCTTCTAGCTAAATTTAAAAACTCTAGTTCTCCACCCTCATACTCAGTTTGATCACTTAAATTACATGTTACAGAAAGTTTTCTAATTTTACCTGCTTTATTGCCATCTTTGTATGCGCCAGGAAAAGAATCTTGATGCCAATCATAGTATTGGTTTAATTTATATTTAGTAAATTGTGTGGGCTCAATGTGATCGTATCTAAAATTCCAATCTGCATTTTCATTTGCTTCTTGAACAAAAGGATCAATTGTTCTGTATATCCAGTTTTCATCTAACCAAGATATGTCTGAGTTTCTAATTTCTTTCCACATTTTTCTATCTTTAGTAGATATTTTTCTGTTTTCTTTTAATGCTGTAGCCTCATCACCAATTATAGCTCTTTGATCATTTTTAGATAAACCAAGATCTATAACTTGATTACAAAATCTTATAGGCAATACTCCTTTAAAATACCAATACGTGTATCTTAGATTCATTAATCTTTCTTATAATTGTATATTAAATATATTAGTTCTTCTTCTTTTGAATTTTTATTTATATAATATTCTAGGTCACTATTAAAAGCTACAAACTCGTTTTCTGTAAAAGGCACAACCCAGAATCTACCTTTGTCTCTGTGATCTGAATACTCTACTGTCAGCAAAGTATCTCCCTGTATGGGTACAATAAAAGTTATATCAGGTGAATTTTGTAAATCGGTTTCATTAAGATGGTTTCTTTTAAAAGAATTTTCTCCTTCATTTAATATTTGTGCAGACCAAGAAAAAGGAACTAAACCTCTACCAGATTTTAATTTATATACATCTCTAAGATAACATTGAAGAGTGTATATATTATTATGATATGGGAATTTAATATCATAAAATCTATTTGAAAATGGATCAAAGGATCTTTCATCTTTATGTTTTAAAATAAAATCTTTGATATCTTCTTTATCAAATTTTTGAAACTCGTTAACAGTCCCAAAACAAATTTCTGTTTCTGATAGTATTTTTCTTTCCATAACTTTCAGGAATACTTATATATCAGTAAAAAATAATGTCAAATGTTATAGGTCTATCCAGGATAAAGTATTTGTATCCCAAGCTTGTTCTGGATTCTCAGCTCTAGGAGACGTATTTCTAACCCATCTATAATTAGGTTCGTCCCAATTAATACTCATGTCAGGGTTGTCGTCAATAGTAGGGTAAGGTATGGGTGCTACCCATTTTGCATTTGCAACATCTTTTACCCAAGATGCGTTTGTTTTAGCTGGATAAAATTGATCGTTTACTGGATCATACGTGCCACCTATAGTTGCATAATTTCCTCTAAAGGGTGTACCCCCCAACTTATGTGTGTTTTCAAAAGTATTGTATGAAGTTCGCTTCCAGTTAGAATAACCGGTTACTGCTGTTTGGTGAGCAATTCCAGCAGCCTCATCATCATTATTATTGCAATCTTCATCTCCCACACATTCTATGTTTATAACGTTGTTGTTCTCATCTAATTTTGCAAAGTGTGCCATTACGCTGATCCATCCTTGTATCTTACAATTACTATACCAGAACCTCCAGAGGCTCCAGCGGGTGATCCACCGTTTTGTCCGCCAGCTGCTCCGCCGCCACCGCCGGTATTCGAGTCTCCAGCTTGTGCTCCTGATGGTTCTCCAAAACCGTTTCCGCCTCCGCCTTGTCCACCAGTTCCTCCAGGAGATGTACTTGTGTTTCTATGATCTGAGCCGCCTCCGCCGCCTCCGGCAAATCTTCCGCCCTCTCCTTTTCCTGTAACAGTTGCAAAACCTCCAGCGTCACCGCCTTGGCCTCCATCTTGAATATTTGTAGGTGAACTTTGATCAGTAGCATTAAGTCCTCCGCCACCGCCTCCAGCAGTTATGTTTAAATTTAATCTTATTCCGGCATCATCTGCACCAGCAGTTCCTTGTGCAGGGTTTACAGATGGATTATTTCCAGTCCCTCCACGGCCAGTGTATCCACCTCCGCCGCCACCGGACGCTCCAGGATTTCCACCCCTAGGGTTAGGGCCTTCCGCACCTCCTCCTCCGCCGCCTGACGAAGTATACCCCATTCCTGAAGATGATCCTCCAGCGCTGCCTTTTCCTCTGTTTGATCCACCTCCGCCGCCTCCAGCGATTGTAAAAGAATAGTTTGTTGTAGTGACAGGGATTGTGCTTATTTGTCTATATCCGCCCGCACCTCCGCCTCCGGCTGCATCATTTCCACCCGTGCCGCCTCCGCCTCCGCCGCCACCGACAACTAAAACATCAACATGTTCACCCGGTGAGGCTAAAACATTTCCTAATTCACTTATTGAAAAAGTTCCTGGATTTGTAAAAGTATGATATTTAAACCCGCCACCACTAGCAGTAGTTCCTCCTGTTGCTTGTATAAATTTAGCAACAGCTCCTCCAGAACCAAAACCTAAGACTTGATATCCAAAAGATTTTTTTTTGGGTTTAGTATCTCTTTTCTTACTGCCTTTGGCATTGTTTATAAGATTCTCAATATAATCAAGATCCCATTCTTTCATATTCTATACCTCTTATCCGTCGTTAGCAGCGTCAGTTGTAAAGAATAATTTAATACCAAGTAATTTTGCATCGGCTGTTAAATCATCCGCTGACACGTCTCTCGAAATTTGAAAAAATACATATTCATCTGTGCTAGGTGAACCTGCAATAGTTACTGCACCACTTTCTGCTGTAACATCTAAATCGTTTGCTGTTCCACTGTGAGCTTTTGCTGTTGGTGCAACCGCAGTTCCAAATGCAGTGTTAAGACTTCCATCATCAGCTAACGCGACTCCTTGTAAAGCCCACGATGTAGTTCCA
>CENK01014924.1_pt1 | contig 9438 bp, 24 predicted proteins | sample 530191 | NCBI WGS metagenome assembly CENK01 (sample SAMEA2619686, study PRJEB7988) | marine metagenome | biome: marine biome (ENVO:00000447); feature: deep chlorophyll maximum layer (ENVO:xxxxxxxx); material: "saline water (ENVO:00002010), including plankton (ENVO:xxxxxxxx)" | depth 60 m | reverse complement strand
AGGTGACGTGTGGGTTGACATGATGCCAAGTTCTGAAAGGAATGAGCCTTTATTTAAAGCTTCTCTTGCCAAAGCCAAGCGCTATGGTCTTTGGGTTAGAGTTCTCCATTCAAATTCTTCATTCCATTGTCCTAAGAATTTACGTGGAATACCAGGAAACAAACCACCTCGCACTGGTTTTAGACGCTCAGCTGGTCTTACAGATGAGCTTGCTGCATTCATGAGAGACTGTCCTGTTGTTAAAGATGCAGCCAGTCTTATCGAAAAAGTCTGAGATTCTTCATCAACCACCAGCAATCCCTCACTCACTTCTACGAAGCGAGGGATTGCTTCAATACCCCAAGCTGCTGGGGGATGACAGCAGCCTACGAAAGGAGACATGATATGTCTTTTGTAAATGCTATGACAACTACTGTATGGAGATTTTATAATGGTACTGAGTGGATTGATTCACCACAAGGTAAAAGTACCTTACAGAACAAAGCTAACTATGCTGATGCTGTATCCAAGGGATACGCCATTGCTAAGTTCTATTACCTGAAAGATAGTGATATTCTTTTAGGTCATGAGTGCATGATGACTGAAGGTATTAGATCATTACCCTCTGACTTTCCTTTGAAAAATATGGATAAGCTTGTCATAGTTGGTGATCGTAATTACTCTAATGATTATACTCCATCCAAGTCTTCAGATAAAACTATAGGTAGTGCAGCCGAAACACCAATTTCTAATGAAGCTCCCTTCTGAGTGTAATTCTATACTCAGATAACTCAGAGTGAGTGCCTGTAACGAAGCTATGCTTCTCAGGTACTCACTCTCCCTTAAAACTGAAGGAAAATCTAATGAAAATAGCAGCAACAATTTTCGGAATATTGATAGGAATATTCTTAATAATCAGCGGCACACTACTGTCATTTGATATTGCTATATCTATACTATTAGTATGTAAAGGCGCTATTGCAGTAGTGGCTAGTTTGCTCTACTTAGATTACATCGCAGCTTGATGAGGTAAATGATATGACTATTAATCATGTGACCTATGATAAAGAGTTTAAAGAGTTTATGTTATCTGCTTTTAATACTAAAGAAAAGTATGATGAAGTGATGCGACAATGGGCTGCAAATACTTGTAAGCCTAACCCATGTTTTACAATTGATGGAGAGTGTGATGTTTAAAGGTTTAACAGAAGTAAATAAAATATATAAAGTTAATTCTGATGTGAAGTTTGAACATTATTATAAGAACAGGCCTTTAACTGAGGCTAAAGTAAAAGATTTACAAAATTCTTTAAAAGAATCAAATCTATTACATATTAATCCTATTATTGTACGTAAAGTAAATGTTAAGGGTGTCATAATATATAAGATTATAGATGGACAACATAGAAATGAAGCTGCTATTAGAGAAAATTTAACAAGGTATTGTATTATAGATAAATCAACTGATGAACATCTAATGATTAAACTTAATACACAAATGAAGAATTGGGTTTTACAGAACTATGCTAAGTACTGGTCTAGTGTTCCTGAGACTTCTGAAGTATATAATATATACTTAGACTATAAAAAATACTATGGTAAGTATACTACTGATAGTATTATTTTAATGATTTGGAATAATAATAGATCAGTGCATAGAGGAAGATACCGTAGAGATATAGAAAAAGGTGGTAACAAATCTTTTAAAGATGGTAAGCTACAATTTGATACTAAAATTAAAAGGAGATTAGATAAATATCTTCCTATGTTTGAAGAAGTTTACTGTGCTGCACATAACCCACCGCTACAAAAAAGCACAGTAAAAAGACAAGTATTTCAAGAAGTATTAATGAATGCTACTAGGAAGTCTAAGTGTTTTAGTTACGATAAGTTTATCAAAAACTTATGTAGTTATCCTCATAAGTTTAATGAACTACGTTTACGTTCTGATATTGAACAACACATGTATGAAATAGAGCGAGGTTCTAATGACTGAATATTTGGTAGTAATTCCAGAAGATCAACTAGCAATTGAATATCTACAAGCGGAGCTTGATATTCGATGTAACGGTAAACTTATTGTGTATCCTAGCGTCGGTACGAACGGCGTTGATCTGTATAATCAATTTGGTTATGTTGCAACCTATAACGATTGCAACGAAGTAAGGAATGAGGTCGGAGACAAAGATGATGGCAGTCAGTAACCGAACTAAACTAAAGGAACTAAAGCTAATGAAACAAGTAACAATGTTTGATGAGGTAAATAAAATGAAAAAATATAGAGTAGAGTGGAGACAAGGCCGTAAAATCGGTGCCATTGGGATATTTTATCCTGATAGTGTGGTAGTGTATGCAGAAGATGAAGAGGCCGCACACTTAAAGGCATACAATACACACGAACATCTGACAGGCATAAACGTAACAGAAATAGGAGAAGTAGAATGTTCAAAGATCATCAGCCAATAATCCAGAAATGGGCAGAAAAAAGTCCAACAAACACCATGAAAGTAATATGGTTTGTTAGTGCTACAATTCAACAACACTTTAGCACCGCAGATAAAATTTATAACTCTTTTCTGAAAGAAGGTATTGAAAGCAAATATGCTTGGGGATCTAAAGCTGATACGCTAACCTATTCTGCCAAGAATAAGAAAAAACTATATGAAGATATTCATGATCCTAATATGCCATTAGAAATTAAACTTTTAAACGTAGCTTCTATTCCCGGCATAGGACTACCCAAAGCTGGTTTTGTATTACAACTATGCGTTGGTGAAGTAGGTTGTTTAGATAGTCATAACCTTAGAAGGTTCGGATTATCACCTCATACTTTTAAACTTTCTAAGAAATTAAAATACGATACAGCTTTAAGAAAAGCTGAGTTGTATTTGAAAACCTGTGAAGAATTAGGGGGATGCGAATACCTTTGGGATAGTTGGTGCGAATTTCTAGCGGATTTATATCCAAAAAGTTTTCAAGATGTGGAACAAGTATCCACTTTCCATGTGAAGTGTATTCTACCAATTTCAACTTTTAGGAGTATTGCAAAATGAGGAAATCATTTTTACTTTTTGACTCTAAATTAACAGACTACTATTTTGCCAGAAGGCAGGAAGATGAAGTTAAAAAGAAATTTCACGATATGAAAGTAGGAGAAGTGCGTATGCTGACTGAAACCATAGGCATAGAAAGAGAAGACTGATGGCTATTCATACTCATACTGAAATAACTAAAACAGTAGTACTTAGTCTCTTTAAAGATGGGTTGAGTTCTTCACAAGTAGCTCAAGAAGCAAACAAAAAGTTAAGAGGTCATTTACATAATTTACTTACTAGAAACTCTGTGATAGGTATTAAAAATAGAGCCGGATTATGTAAACCTAGTTCAGAACATAGAAATTCTATAAGTAGGAGAAAAAAAAGAACAGATGAACCATATGATAAATCAGTAGCTTTTAATGAAAAGCCAGAAGAAATACCCTATGAACATCAAGTCAAGACTAGATTAATTGCAGCCTTAGAAAGGTAACTAAAATGTCAAGTGGAATTAGGATAAAATTAAGAGATAATATTTACATATCTTTAATTCAAGTTTCTATTCATGAGAAAAATAATTTAGGAGTATCAGGTATTAGAGAAAAAGGTTCTATTGAGGCAGCTATGATTAACGTAGATGAAGAAGGAAATTCTAAAGGAATTATTGGAAAAGTGATAGGACTAAATGATGCAAAAGAACTCATTGAGTTTATTAACGATCATACACACTATTCCAAATCGAGTTAAAGAAGACAGCGTGATCAACCACCAGCAATCCCTCACTCACTTCTGCGAAGCGAGGGATTGCTTCAATACTTTATTCCAAAGGAAGAAATTAGAGAGGATAATTTAAACCATGTTGTTGAATGAAGAAATACTCTTACAATTCTGGGAAGAAGCCTTTGATGAATTAATAGCTAATGGCATGAGTGAAGGTGAAGCTAAACATGCAGCTACAGATATAGCTATGAAAACATATAAGGAAATGAAATGACTTGGATTATTGTACAACAATGTGAAGATTGTAATGGACAAGGTGAATTATACGGTTATAATACTATACCATATAAATGCCATGAATGTGAAGGAACAGGCGAGAAGGAATACTATGAAAAAAATTATCATTATGATACTATAGATGAAGTGACAAAAGACTACTCGAATACTCTTAGTATAACACTGGTGTAACACTGAAAGGGAAGATGATGAAAAGAGGTACAATACACAACGTAAGTAATATTGTTATATCTAAAATAGATATGAAAACATTTGGAACAATAGATGTAGAAGTAACAACAACTAAAGGAGAGAAATTTACACTAGAATGCTTTCATGATAAAGATGCACCTATTACCTTAAAAATTGGAGAATGAATATGTTTGACCATGATAAACTAAACTTTCAAGTAGAGAAGTTCCCACTGTATACACCCTACTCTGGGCTATATAACCCTAGCACCTTAACTAAAGTACCTACAGAGATTGGGGTAGGTCTGCGTCGTGTAGATACTCTGGAACCACTGGCTATTGTGTCAGATAGTTATGAGCCTACACAGTATCTTACTATCGTAGATCAGATTGAAGAAGCACTCAATCTAGCAGGGTTAGACCTGACTGATGCTGAATTTACCACCAATACTTATGACAATGGTGCAAGGATGGAGCTGGTTGCCAAGTTTCCTGCTCATGCACAGGACATAGATGGAACTGGCCCTGTAATACCACAGTTTGTCTTTCGTACTAGCCATAACAGGACATGGGCTAACAATGGCATGATGGGCTTGTTCAGAGCGTTCTGTTTTAACACCTTAGTCACTGGTGATAAGCTGGCCTATGTATACGGTAGGCACACTAAAGGCTTTGATGCTGTGACATTTGGTGCCAAGATCAAGGCGGCATCTGAGTACATTTCTGGTGATGGCCTGACACAAATGAAGAAATGGTACAATACTGAACTTAGCAGAGACAATGCAATTGATTTGTTTACCAAGACATTAGCAAAGCGATTTGATAATGTCAAGCGTAAGAACGTGGCTAACAAAGTTATGTTGTCTAACCTCATGAAGACGTTTGACAATGAGAACCGTCACGTACATGGTAGGGGTCTCTATGAGAAGTACGGTACACAAATGAAGGGTTCACTATGGACAGCATATCAGGCTGCTACTGCGTGGTCTACTCACGTAGGTTCTTCTTTTTCTAGCAAACCTTACCAACATACTAAGGGTCATCAAAAGAGGGTATTGCGTGAGGAAGCTGTAAAGAAAATGTTGGTGTCACCTACTTGGTTAGAGTTAGAGGCTGTATAATGTTAGAGTTTATTATAATTCCTACTATAATAGTTATGGTGTTAAAAATATTATTTGACTAACTATTGTAGGTAATATAATTGTATGGTATAATAGGAAGCACTTGCTTCTATATGATAAGGAATGTAAAGATGTACTTTTTTAACTACACTAATCACAACCACATACCAGAAGACTTAGAAGATTATATTCTATCTGTTTTAGAAGCTTCTGGTATTAAATCAAAAAGTATTTCAGAAGTAAGTTTAACAGATATTAATAGTTTCTTAAACATGAATGAAGAGTTGAGTCAAAGTAAATGAGTATAATAGAAGGAAAGGTGTGGGGAACAACAATCCCCCTCATTCAACGCCCTCAAATAGAATTGCATTCTATCTTTGTTAATGCTGGTGGGTATTGCTCTAAGCATTGTCATCAGTCAAAGATAAATGCTTTCTATGTGGAGGACGGTGAGTTAGAAATACATAGGTGGAAAGACTATGACTTAGTAGATGTTACAGTTTTATATGCGGAAGACGTAGCGATAGTTCCTGCGGGAGAATATCATATGTTTAAGGCTAAACGTGATACTAAAGCACTAGAAGTTTATTGGTCTGAGTTATCACTCAATGATATTAAAAGAGATATTGTAGGTGGGATGTCTAAAGAATATGATCTATTCCCTGAAACCATTGGCGATATTTTTGGAGTAAATAAAAGAGGTAAAGATGATTAGCGTTCAGGCGATTAAAAAAATAAGGGGCAACCCAACTTTAGTAGGTAGCCCTGATTATAATCTTCTTCAACTAGAAAAAAAGTTAGAGTTTCTTATCGAAGCACGTACAGAAATTGAAAAAGAAATTAGTTGGTTTGAAAATGATGTAACTACATACAGAAAATTTAAAAATAAACGGAAGTCTTAAGTTAGTATGTATGTTATAGTTCAAAATATTCTAGAGGAATATCTAAATTCAAAAAATTTTGATTGCTTTGATCTATTAACCTCACCTAATGGTATTCCTCTTAAATTTAATACTGAAAAAGAAGCTATAGAATTTCTACACTCTCTAGGAATTGATGATAGTGTAGTATTTGAAGAAGGATTTATTAAAATTGACAGAGTTCACTGACGAATATAATGGATATGTAGCTGTATTACATAAAAATATAGCTACATTAAAATTACAAGTAAGGGAGTTGACTGATGCTAATAAACAACTTAGAAAAGAATTGTCTATTGCAAAGAAGGATAATGCCCCAAATAAGTTATGGGCTGAGTTAAATGACGGCAGAGATACATAATTTTTATAGTCATTGGAAAAAGAAGCAAGAGTATTTAAGAAAATCTCTTGGTTATCCTGCTGATTTATGGTACACTATGTTAGATAATGGGTATGAACCTACAAATAGAGAAGACGTAGAAGAGTTTTTAAAAGATATACTAGATGAGTAAGAATTTTTGGCAGAAAGAAAAATCAGCTATACTGAGGAACCTTGTTCGACAGTATAAAGAAGAAGGCTATGATCTTAAAGAAGCTCGCCACTTAGCTAAGATTGAGCTTAACGAAATCATGGAAGATAAAGAAGACTTTGTTATAAATCTTTGGAAAGAAACTTTTGAAGATGTATAATATATTATATAAGAATAAAATTATAAAGAGTTATAGGACTAAATATGAAGCACAGAAAGAGTTGGATAACAGGCAACAATTATGCTATGTCTTAAAACTAAAAGACCATGAGACCTATTCAATTGCAAAAGGATACCCCAATGCAACCCGAAGAAAAAGGAAGAAAAGGGCCATGCCCTAACTGTAATTCTTCTGACGCTAATCATCACTACCCTGATGGACATACCTACTGCTTTAGCTGTAAAACTTATCAACACTCAAAGGAAGTCAATTCTATGGCTACTCAATCACCGATACAACAAATATACACTGAATTAACATACAGCAAGATGGCTGACTATAGTGATATTTCAGATAGAAAGATTCTTAGAGATACGGCTAAGAAGTATGGCACTCTCATAAAAAAGAAGGGGGCCATGATAACACACCATGTCTATCAGTATTATGATACGAATGGTAATCATATCTGTAATAAGGTACGTGACACAGCCAACAAAAAGTTCTGGTCTGAAGGGACAATGACCAGTGCCGGATTGTTTGGTCAGAATGTATTTACTCAAAAGGGTAAGTTCATTACCATTTGTGAAGGCGAAGTAGATGCTATGTCTGCCTATCAAATGATGGGATCAAAGTGGCCTTGTGTTTCCCTAAAGAATGGGGCGCAATCTGCTGTAGCTAATTGTAAGCAATCTTTTGAGTACCTTAATCAGTTTGATCAGGTAGTTTTATGCTTTGACAACGACAAGGCTGGCAAGCAAGCGGCTGCTGATGTAGCTGAAATCTTTGAGCCTAATAAGTGTAAGGTTATGAACCTAGACTTGAAGGATGCTAACGAATATCTCAAGGTAGGTAAGTCAGAAGAGTTTATGACTGCATGGTGGGGTGCTAAACCCTTTACTCCTGCTGGCATTGTCAACCTTCATGATTTAGGAGATAGTCTATACGATGAAAAATATTGTGAGACTTGTCTCTACCCTTGGACACAGATGAATGAGAAGACTTATGGCATGAGGACGGGTGAGTTAGTGACGTTTACCAGTGGTGCTGGTATGGGTAAGTCCAGCATCATGCGTGAGCTAATGCACCACTTGTTAATGAACACCAAAGATAACATTGGTATTTTGGCAATGGAAGAAAGCATACGAAATACAGCTTTCAATATCATGTCAGTGGAAGCCAATGCTAGGCTCTATATCAAAGAAGTACGTGATCAGTATACCAAAGAACAACTACGTGAGTGGCAAGATAAAACTATAGGCAGTGGTAGGTTCTTTGCCTTTGATCACTTTGGTTCTATAAGCAACGATGAAATTTTAGGCCGTGTTCGTTACATGGCAAAGGCACTAGAAACCAAGTGGATTATTCTTGATCATCTATCTATCTTGGTATCAGGTCAAGAAGACAACGGTGATGAACGTAAGTCAATTGATATTCTAATGACTAAGTTACGTTCTCTAGTTGAAGAAACAAACATAGGCTTGCTGCTTGTGAGTCACCTACGTAGGCCAAGTGGTGATCGTGGGCATGAGGATGGACGTGAGGTATCCCTATCACATCTACGTGGGTCTGCCAGTATTGCACACTTATCTGACGCAGTAATTGCGCTGGAGCGTAACCAACAGGCAGACGACGAACAAGCAGCCAACACTACTACCATACGTATCTTAAAGAATAGGTACACTGGTGACACTGGTGTTGCTTGCTACTTGCACTATGATAAAAATACTGGTAGGATGTCACAGATTGATAATCCTTTTGCAGAAAATGAAAGATAAAATATCAGTAAACCCTCGCCGCCTCTCTGAGGCGAGGGTTTACTTCACAACATTAAAGGAAAATAAAATGAGTGATGTGGGTAAACGTAAACAATTTGACAGAGCTTTGTATCAAATAGCTGATAGAGACGCCAAGAAAGCTACTCTGAAGTATATTAAAGATATGAACTATACAACTATTGATACTACAGAAAGGAAAGACTTTGATATTATCTGCAAAGCTACAGAAAATGTTCATCATCTTTATGAAGTAGAGGTTAAGTATTCTTGGAAAGGCGAGTGGAACCCTAGTTGGAAAGAAGTACGTATCCCTTACCGAAAGAACCGCTTGTTACTTAAGTGGAAAAAAGAATATCCCAATGCACTCTTTACATTTATAGTGTGGCGTAACGATTGCAAACAAGCATGGCATATTGACGCAAATATTTTACTTGACTGCGAAGTAAAAGAAGTATCTAATAGAAACATCAAAGAGGGTGAGAAGTTCTTTCATATACCAGTGGAGGATGCTTGTCTCATTAAAGTATAATGACAACAGCTATAGTTGATATTGAAACTGATAGTTTAAATGCAAAAAAGATACACTGTATTGTAGCAAGGAGTTATGAAACTAATAAGGTTAAGACGTGGGTAGGGCAGGAGTGTTCGGAGTTTGCTAGTTGGTCGCAGCAAATTGATACCTTTATTATGCACAATGGTATCAGCTTCGATGCTCCTGTCCTGAATCGTTT
>CENK01033753.1_pt1 | contig 9440 bp, 20 predicted proteins | sample 530191 | NCBI WGS metagenome assembly CENK01 (sample SAMEA2619686, study PRJEB7988) | marine metagenome | biome: marine biome (ENVO:00000447); feature: deep chlorophyll maximum layer (ENVO:xxxxxxxx); material: "saline water (ENVO:00002010), including plankton (ENVO:xxxxxxxx)" | depth 60 m | reverse complement strand
ATGTCGTCGGCTTTTACATTCAAATCATCTTTGAACTGCTCAAGGGCTTCAAGGCGGCTATCGGTCAAGGTGGCTTCGATGCGGCTATCTGTCAAGGCGGTTTTAATGCGGCTATTGATTGCGTCGTTAATAACGGTGCCCAAATCAACCGGGGTTTTTTCCAAGTTGGTTATATGGTCGCGCAAGTTTTGAATATCCATAATTGCGGCGCGTATATCGCTTGCAAGTTGTGATGCGTCCGGCAAATTTGCCGCGCTGTTTTCTAAACGGTCAAGATTTGATTTAAGTTCGATCATGTTTTTTGCTCCAATGGCGCGACGGGATGCCGGGCCTTAGGTATCTAATTATATATAAAATTATAGAAAGTAAAGTATTTCATTAAAAAGGGCCGCTCAATGGCGGCCCCGGTGGTTGTTATATAGTGAGCGGTTTAATCAAACCGGGCAATATAGTGACTAGGTGACCACCTATATTTTGACGGCACTTTTTCGTCTATAATTGCGCAAATTCCGTACTGGTAAACGTACAGAACAAACCGACCGTCAAAAGAAAACCGGGCCAGCGGGTGCAAATCTGGGTCGCCGGGATAAGAATAAACGCCGTTTGCCCCTAACGTACCTTTCAAGGGATATTGAGCAAACCCGCCGTGGCCATAAACAGCATCCATTTTATTAGCAATATCCAAGATAGTAAGTTTTAACGGGTCTACCTGCTGGGCTTCAAGGCAAGCCGTGCAAAAGAAATCCGGTATAATGCCGCAAGCTTCCACAAGGTCGTTCGGCCATGCCTTGCCTATTTCCGGGTCACGGTTTGGATTTAATACGCGATCAAGAATAAAATCACTAGCGCGAAAGTTTTCTGTAAAAATTTTTGTCATGTTTTTTGCTCCAACGGCGCGGCGGAATGCCGGGCCTTGTTATCTAATTATATATAAAATTATATAAAGTAAAGTGATAAGGGTTTGAAGGGTTACTTGAGGTTTATTCACTAACGCTCGCGGTTTGAATGCAAGTGACAGTCCTTAACGTGCTTCACCCTTCGAGGGCCGCCCCTCAAGGTAATTATTAAACAGTTAATTAAAGTTAGTAAAGAACAAAAGAAAAGGGCCGCTCAATGGCGGCCCAATCTCTTAATATATAGAAACGATTTAGGCGGTTACTTTATCCAATAAAGCCCCGGCTTTTTTCTCAACTTCTATCCGGGCGTCTTGGTGGGGAACGTCGCGGGCGATTGCGGTTATTGCTTGCGCGGCATCCCAAATATTTTCAACCGGGCGGCCCTCTTCCTTCAAGTGACGGGCGGCGGCGGCTTTTGCCATGCGTCCAGATAGTCCGGCCCGCTTGCTTAGAAACTCCAACCGTTCTTCGTCATCGCTTGCAATTTTTGCGGCTTTGGCGGCTTGCACCCCTTCCACAAAAGAAAAGGTTGAACCGTTAGCAAACGATTGCAACGCCGGGCGGGCTTCCATTGCGAACCGATCCGGCGCAAATTTAGTATGCCGGATTTTAATTTCGTGGAAATTTTCCACGCCCCATAAGTTTCTATTCATGCAAACGCCGCGCAAATACATTGCGGCGATCCCGGCGGTTTTGCTTCCGGTTTCACTATTCCAAGCATAAAACCCGCGAAACATTAAATCTGGCTCGCCGTTGGCAAGCTTGCCTACTTCAATGGGGTTGCGGTCATCCACAAGAAAAACAAATACATCACGATCCGACGCAAATAACGTGGTTGTGTCGTTTGTTACTGGGATTTCTGGATCATAAACGGCCATACCGTCACGGCTTCCGGTCATCATGCCCGGCACTTTCCAACGTCCGTCGGATGCGTCAACCAAGTTTTTGATTGGCTCTAATATTTCCCAGTCAAAAATCCGGCCATAGTCCGGCCCGGTCGCGGCTCTTAATTCCCCGCCTTGGGCTTGGTTGCCATATACCTTGATTAGTTCCTTGCCCCGGTTATATTTCAAACCCCATTGAATACAGTCCGCCGCAATCGGTGCGGGCAAATCTTTAAGGTATCCGGCTGGTGCCCCGGCAAGTTGTGACAATTGGCCAAAGCTCCAATTAGTCGGAAGGTTGTTATGCTCTTGGTTATTATCGTCGGTATATTCAACAAAGATATTTCCCCGGCTAGGGTTTGCTTCGTCGTAATCGCCTATAATTTTAACCTTATGAGTGTCAACGGTGCGGGAAGTCATCCGGCTTGCGTCAACTTTCTTAAAATTAAGCATACTATCCAAAGATAGAAACTTTTGGTCATCCGGGCGGTTATACCATTGGGATGAAACTGCACTGTTTCCAATGCCATGCGATAATGCGTCGGTTTGATAAGTCATGTTTTTAACTCCTAGTTAAATAAAAAAAACGGGGCAGGAATACCCCGCCCCTATAAACTCGCATAATATTAGATACCTTGCAAGCTTTATTTTTTCAAAAGTTAACTTGCCCCAATATCCCCGGCGATATGGTGCCGCAATATGGTGCGCGGTGCCAAGCTTTTAGCAAACCGTCGTAACTTATCCCCGTCGGTTTCCTCTTGGTTTTGTTTTGCGGTGTCCATCCAATGCAAAAGAACGTTGCCCCCGGTAGCGTAGCACCCGCCCGGATCATCCGGGTTGGCGGCTTTCTTTTTATGCACACCGTGCGCTGTAAATCCGACGGCATAATTTCTTTTAAGTTGAGCGCATAGTGGATCACCCGCGCCGCATTGGTTACATCCAAAATTCTCGCGGTATTCCGCCGGACATCTCACAATTTTTACATCGTCAACCGCCCGCGATTTTTTACCTTGCCAAAAATCTAAGGGAACCGCGCAAACCGTCGGTATGTTTTGTTTAACATATCGCGCCGCAAGTTCGGAAGTTTTGGCGGAATAGTTTATAACAGTTTTGCCCGGCTTTAATTTTTTTGCCCAGTATAACGGGTTAAAGTGTGAATAAGTAAACGCAACCCCTTTATGCGGTACGGCGTCAATAACGGCGTCCAAATAATCCGGGTCAACTTTTGACGCGCCACAACCGGACGGATTTAATTCACACGTTGCCGGACAAGTTCCAAAGTTATCATTTTCGCCCGCTCTATAAGTTACCGCAACGCCCTTAGTTTTTTGCGCCCGGCTAATTTCTACAGTTTTTAACATGGTAATTTCATCCCTTTAATCTGGGAATATGTATTCCAATGCACCGCCCATAAATTACGAAGCCCTTGCCCCGTATCTAAAACAATTGACTGGATACGTCCGCCCGTTAATGAAACGTTATTATTAGCATATTGATAAGCTTGCGGCGCGTTTAAAAAGTCTTTTTTTAAAACGTGGCCATTGTTAAACTTAATTAATAGTTTCATGGTTGCCCCCATTGTTTGATATAAGATATATCGCATACCCTACAATATAAAAAAGCCCGGCGTCAACCGGGCTAATTAAATTATTTTTTACGCCGCCTTTGTCGGGGCTTATAACTTTGTCTTGGTCGTTTTCTTTTTTGTTGTTTTTCAAACTTTTCTAAAGCTTCGTCGCCATACCTAAAACGCGCAAATAATCTCATTAAAAAAAACATTTACCAATCCCTTCCAAATACTTTTGCAAATACTTCGTCGAGAATTTTTTCTAGTTCATCTTTTGTCATGTTTTTCCCTCATTTTTTTAAAGTTAAGTTCTACTACTTCCGGTTGTTTAAAAATATCCACCACCGCAACGCTATGATAGTTTGCACCAGTGTCGTTAGAAAAATTACGCCGGGCGATTTCACTCGCCTTCACGATGTCGTCAGCGTCAACTATATGAGTTGCTGAAGTTACACCTTCCACAACTATTTGATAAGTTTTTTTAGCCATCACCAACTCCCCGAATATTCTACATCACGCCAGAAACCATCATCACGTTGTAGCCAAGCCGACGCATCCCGAAAGATTTTTGCAGTCTTGGCAACTTGTTCTGGTTCTTTGTAATGAGCGTCAATCTCAGGGCTATAATCTGCCTCAGGCAATCGCCCTTGCTCCACGGCTTCCGCAATTTCTAGTAACTGGTTTGGATCAAGACGGATTTCGTGACGTTCACTATCTGAGTAATGCAAATCAATATAATTGTGCAATGCCCAGTGTTTACGCCATTGGCCAAGGTCAAGCCGCAAGCTTGTGACCTCATAACTATCAACCTTTTGTCGTTGATGTTTGCCGTCGTGGTTTGGGGTAAACTTATCCCCCGTTAGATACATATCTAGTCCCATTACGTGACCTCCATTTCAGAAACATCTGATATTTGATAGTCCGCGCCATCTAAGCTTTCGTGCCTGCTTTTAGATAACACTTTTGCAGTAGCTTCCTCTTCGTTGTCGGCTTCCACAATAAAATCATTATACATCGCTACGTGAACATGAAATTTTGCCATCATTTCTTTTCCAGTTCTGGGAGGTAAGCAATTAAAGGCCCAAAGTTTACACTTTTTAACATTTCTTTAAGCGGGGTCATGTTATCGTTAGCCACGTCTTTTTTTATCTGTTCAAGAACTAACCCGATAACTTCATCTAATCTGTCCATAATTTTCTCCATTGTTAAGTTAAGACTATGCGATCTTATGCGATTATCTAGGAGAAATCAACCCCAGTATTTTTTCCCAGTCAGGTTCACCTTCTTCAAAGTAAACTGGATCAACTGCCAGACCTTCAAACTTTAAGTCCATAGCGTCACTTGCAGGGTACAAATACACACGTTGAGGCAACGTCTTTGTCTTAACCTTGCGAACCAAAACCCAAGCACTTCCATGTGAATGTGACGTTAACCAAGACACTTGATGAGGTCGAAGTTCAACCGCGTTACCGCCAGTAGCTTTTAACTCGACGAAATGAAACAAACCTTTTTCATCACATAAGAGAACGTCGGGTACTCCCGGCATAGCCCATGTTTCAAGTCTAGTGGATTTGATCTTTCGGTTGCTTCTCTCCATCCCCGATTTCATCATCCGCCACAAGTCGGCTTCTCGCTTTGTCGCGGTTTTGGGGATTGTCCTGTCCTTCGGGAGTAATGTCGATAGTGATCGGGGCATAGCTTTGTTTAATTTCCTTTAGTGCGTTCAAGACCTCTTCTTTGCTCATGGAGTCGATACTCCCGTGTCTTATCTCGCTTTTGCTTACATAAATATCGCCTTGTGCTTGCCCCCGACGATATTCGGCTTGAACGGCGGCAGAGTATGCACCGTTAGTTAGAGCCATATCTCTTATTAATTGCAGGTCTTTGATATGGCGTTGGTAATGTACCCCGTATTTCTCATCCAGTTGGGCACGATATTCTTGAATAGCGTTTACAACGTGTGGACTAATATTAGGATTGGTTAGTTCGTAAGCTCTAGTGTGTGCCGAGCCTGCGGGGTAGCCTGCTTCAATAGCGGCTTCTCTCATAGTTATCTGCCCATCTTTAGAAACCAGTTCTTTAACAAACAGTTCTTGCCGTCGTGTTAACGGTTGTTCCCTTGTGGCTCTTGGCCTTCCGGGTTTCTTTCTAACAACAGGTGTTATTGTTTTAGGTGCTGCTTTTTTCCTAGCCATAATGTTCTCCAGTTATTTCCAGATACTTTGCCTTAAAACTTCCCTTTTGTATATATAGAGAAGCAAATATATTTTTTATAAAAAAACTTTTTGAGGCCCATTATGCTGATTTGGACATTAGGCCCTCTGGCACTTATTCACATTATTGGCACATTTTTATTTTTAAATATGTGTCTTCATAACCCTATATATATAAACGACTTTTTGCCCAAAGACACACGGTTACACCGGACACACCTATTTTAACAAAAAATATTTTTTTTCTATTTGCTTCTCTATATACATAGAACCGTGTTTAATTGTGCCCCGGTCCGCGATCCACATAAAAAAGCCCGCGATCCGTGAACCGCGGGCTATTGTTTATTTATTTATATGATAGGTTCCTAACCAGTGTGCATCCACATCTTGTGGGGAGTAATTGATAATTTTGTAATCAAGCTTAGTGTGTTTGGGTACAAAAAACATCATAAAGCAGGAACCCTTTGGCGTTTTACTAGATAGATATTTATAAACTTTTTGAAAGTCTACATCAGTTATCCAGTCAGAAGAATTTGAACCAAAGAAATGATATTCTAAAAGATTAATTTCATAAACTGCTTGTGTTTTTTCTATTTTGAAATTGTCAATTTCATAAGAAGGTTCAAACCAAATTTTTTTTGTCATGTTTTTACTCCAAGTTATGTAGAACCACCTTTCCAGTACCCTAGCACTGGCTGGTTAGTTCGATGTCAAATAGCGTGGGGCTTGCCCGCCCCCAACGTTTCAAGTGAAACATTGACCGAAGAGGTTCATCCCCTTCGATAACTTATATTAACATAATTTTATATAAAGTTATATATCTAAAACGACAAAAAGTTGTCTTTTTGCGACACGACTAAATTGTTTTTTCTTATCTTTTCCGTATCTTAGGCCGCAAACTTACAGTTAAATTTTTAGGCGGGTCATAAGAGTAGAAGACGTGTTTACCGATCCGGACTATTCTATGAAGGGTCTTTCTCCAAACAGGTCGAACTTTGGTCGTATGGTAATGGTCCGCGGACGTAGAGGGAAGGACGCTTGGGTCGTCCATAATTTCTTGAGCTAGGGTTTTAGAAATTTTCCACGCCTCTTCATCTTTAGGAACGGGCACCAATCCTTTTCGTACAAACGAGAACTGACGTGGTTGCATAATTACGCCGCACATATCTGAGGGAAATTTTTTGGACTCCATGCGGTTGACGATTACTTTTGCCACCATCATTTGCCCGGTAGAGGGTTCGCCTCTTGCTTCGTGATACAAAGCAAGGGCCAAGCACATTTCTGCCAACATTTAAAAACTCCCAAGTATTTTTTTACTCGTCGTCCAAATCATCTTCACCAAGGTCTACTTCACCACTGCCGTTGCACACTTCGCAAGTAACTGTTCGGGAGTCTATTATTCCAATGTCGCGGTCAAAGGACTGTGGTCTAAAGAACTCTTCTTCCACTTCCCCTTCACCGCCACATTCTTCGCATTTCATCTATGTTGGCCTTTCATCCAATTAACGTCCTTTAAAAGATTTTGTGTTTCTCGTTTTAATTTGTCGAGGGCCACTGTTAATCTTGTTATTTCTTTACGTTGTTTTAGGTTTTGGCTTTGCAACGTAAGGATTTTTGCGTTTTTCTTATCTTCTTCCGTCATTTTATTGCCTCAAGTTAACAAACTGTAAAGCATGGCGGCGATAGCCAGTATTATTACCGGGATAAATAATCTGTGACGAGATATTTTTTTAGCCCAGCTTATAGGCTCGTCCCAATCCATTGGCCCAGAACCTTCGCCCTTGCGGGCTTCTTCCAGAAAAGCGTCACCATAGGGCACTCTAAGCTTTTCATCTTCTATGTCATCTAGTTCTTGCACGTCATCATCAAACGCCCAAGCAATTACTTTTGCTTTGTCCCAACGGTTCACGAGCCGTGGTCCGCGGGAACTGGGGCTGGGTGTTTTTTGGATTTCCGGGAACGTGCCATCTTTTATCTTTTTAAAGACGGTCGATTTAGAAAGTTTAGTGATTTCACATACTTCGTTTATGTCTATTAATTCCATGTCGTTCTCCTAAATTTTTATTGTGGTTCTTCATTTCGGCGCACTTCCCACAAAATACAGGCTTTGCCCCATTGCGTTTTGCCCCGATTGCCACTGTCTTTGACGCGCCTTTCGTTTGATAATTCAGACAAACGTGGTTTAACGGACACATCAGGGCGCTCTAACGTGCTTGCTATTTGTTCAGCGCTAAGTGGCTGGGTTGTTTTTAGTAACAACTGATAAACTTGTTCCCGTAAGGCAACTTTCTTACCTTGACTATCGTCAGCGGCGGCACGACTTGTGTCCCTGTGTTGATAGCCAACACCTTCTTCAGTATATCCCATGTCGTTCTCCTTTAGTTAAAACGTGGGAGAAGTATAAGACATTATGGGATTAAGTCAACTAATGTATTCCGTCACTGCCGGGATGGTTTTCAGCGGCGCGGGTCGCGTTTATTGCAGCGTTTGTCATGCAGGACGAAAGCAGGCCCAGCGCGGTAGCCGGATCGGGGGACACGGCAATAAGGTGGGAGATAAGATGAGTAAGGGAACCGCCGATAGCGGCTCCTTTGTTTAGGCCCATTTCTTCAAACTCTTTTAGAAGTTCGTGCGTACACTCTACGGCTTGCAGAAAGTCTTCTTTATTCTGCCGCCATCCTTCTTCTAAGAGTTCTGCATCTTCTTGGGTTCCCATGTATCTACCTCTGCGTACCATTTATCCCCGCTCTTACTTTCGCACACTTGGACGTTAATCCAATCACCTTTTTGTTCCGCGAGCCACGCTGCGAGGTCTGCTCGTTTTATACTTAGGTTACATTTTATCCAATCTGGAGCAGTTTCTCTAGGTTTTTTTGCCATGAGACCGTTTACAAACACTTTTTCCATATTTTTCTCCTTTAAAAAAAGTAAACCCCTAGCTGGGGGCAACCGAGCTAGGGGCTAGTCTTGTCTTAACTATAGAGCATGAGGCATGACCCTCAAAAGCCCTTATAAACCCCTTATATGCGATATGCAATACTTAATCGCATACCTCTTCTAAATATTCTGCATTTTCTATTTGATCTGATACAGTCAGATTACAGATGCCACAGAACCTTACGAGGTTTTTAGCGTCTTTTTTAACAATTTTAAGCTTTTGCTCGCACTTTGGGCACAGGTTTTGTATTAATCTCTTGTGAAATTCCCCTGTTCCCTTGGTTATCATCTGCAAATTCCTTTTTGGATTCTCTGTACCAATCAAAAACAAGCCGTAACTGCCCGCCAATGGTGCGGCCTTCGGTTTTTGACAGTTCTTTTATCTCTTCATACACTTCTCGCGGTACGAGAATGCTTTTCCAACGTGTTGTATCCATTTTTATCTCCAATGCGCTTACGCATGTCTAGGATAATATAGGAAAATATACAAGATTGCAAGAAAAGAGTGGGACATAAAAAAAGACGACACTGGGTGGAGCGTCGTCTTCTTTTTTAAATCCATGATGTACACGGACCCAACAAACTAATACCCGTATATCAGTTAAAAACAGGCAGTCAAGTAAAAAAAACCCCGCCGAAGCGGGGCAGTTAAGCGAGCAGTGTCCAAACTACTGTGCTTCGCCCCAAGATGGTCCTATTTCAACATCACATTTACTAGGAACTTCCAGAGGTATAGCAGTCTCCATAATGTGAGCGATTTTCTTTGCGTCGTCAACAGTTTTTACCGACATTGCAATCTCATCATGGATTTGCACCATAGGTAGGTATCCTGCCTTATATAAATTTACCATTGCTTGTTTTGTCATGTCCGCGGCGGATGCTTGGATCAACCTGTTCATAGCTTTGTATGTGTAGGCCCTCTTTAGTTTCGTCGTGGGCCCAT
>CENK01011130.1_pt1 | contig 9589 bp, 3 predicted proteins | sample 530191 | NCBI WGS metagenome assembly CENK01 (sample SAMEA2619686, study PRJEB7988) | marine metagenome | biome: marine biome (ENVO:00000447); feature: deep chlorophyll maximum layer (ENVO:xxxxxxxx); material: "saline water (ENVO:00002010), including plankton (ENVO:xxxxxxxx)" | depth 60 m | reverse complement strand
TAGTGAAAGAGCTTGGATTGTATAATTAGATGAATCAATAATGCCAGGAACTGCTGATACAATTGAAGAAGGAGTAGTTAATAAGTTGCAAATGGTTTCTCCTGCCCCATTTACAACTAAATTATTCTCCTTTGCTACCAAAGATTGATCTGGTTTTCCAAAGTTTCTGTATATTTCTACTGTGCCTATCATACTAAGTATATATTTGTAAAGTTCTTATAAGTCCCATCTACTGTAGAGCTTAGGTCTGGGAGCACCCGATACGACAATCGACTACCACCACTTGCGTCATGTATTGCAGAGGAATCTGCTACAACTCTTGTATTAAATCCTTTTCCAGTCGCCGCTTTTCCTACTGTATTAAAGTACCTGAAAATGTGTAATAAATCAACAGGTTCAATTGGCACTGATCCTTTGACCTTTTTCCCTACATTAGTTCCTTCTGAAGCACCCGAAACCTGAAGAATACGTGCTGTTTCTCCTTCTCCGTATGTCTGCCCATTCCAACCAGCCCAAGTATTACCAGGCCGCATTAACTTTTTATTTATTCCGTAGGTAATGGGGCCTGAATAAACGAGACCCCTGTTGTCTAATAGAGTTACCTTATCGTATACTTTTGTGTTATACGCCCCTGTAATACCCTCACCTTTTGTATACGTTAGAGGTTGCAAGCTTGATAAAGATCTGTTGTAGTAATGTAACCTTGAATCATCATCTTTGTGTATCTGCCTCCCATCAATACCTACTTCGATATTCTCATAGTCAGTAAATGTATTTTGTAATCCAGAATCATACCAGATAGCATCTGAGATCTGGCCGTTAGGGTACTGCGAAAAGTTTTGGCTTGAATACGCGCCCATCCTCTTTAAAGTTCCAGTGGTACGCCTAAATGTTCCTAATGAGCTTCCTTGGTACAAAGCATGGCCCCAAGTCATGAGCTTACATGGAACGTAAGTTACCGTATCTTTATTTGCTCCTTCTAGAGGCAAGGCATCAGGGAAGGATTCGTCAAATCTATCGTTTATTGCTTGTACAGTACAGCGAATGCCAAGATTTTCTCTGCCTCCGCTATCTAATTCAGCGGCATCATAAGGAATAGTAACTCTAATCCTATACCAAGATACAGTCCCTGCTATAGGTGCAAAAAAGGGCTGCCCTGATCTTGGAACTGCGATCTCTTCAACAGAAGCCTGTGCTCCACCATTAAGGCTATGCCCACCAATCAAAATAGAACTAGTGTAAGGTGCGGATCGGGCATCGGCTTCTGAATAACCTACTGTTCCGTCATTTATGATGTCTCCTAATTTTACTACTACTCTTGTATATGTATTTGTACTTCCTATGGGTGCTAAAGTTACAATAGCCGAGGTAGCCCAATGATCCTGAAAAGGATGTAAATTTTGAGTGAAAGCCGTATGTTTTTGATCCTGGCCTCGAACATAAACATTAAAACTATACAACTCTGTATCTACTAGTCTATTTCTAGGGATATCTCTATAAACGGCATTGGGTGGGAAAGTAATTCCATGCCCTTTATCCCAAAAAGAGTGTACAACTAAATCATCAAAATTAGCACCTATATTAAAAGTATCAGGTTCTTCGTTAGACCCACCCGCATAAGTGCCTGGACTTAAATCAACACCCAGCAATGAGTACATTGCTAATCCTGAAGGAACCTGCCCTACAGGGTCCATTATAGTGGAGCTTAAATAATAACTGTCTGGGGTATACTCCCAATTATCACCATTTTGATAGAAGCCAAGTTGTGCATTTAAAATGTCTCCAGGCCCAGCGCCCTGAACAGAAGTCTCATCAAAATTAGGTTGAACTCTTCTTGTTGTGAAATCCATCATAATGGGGCTCCCTACAGATGTTTTTCTGTTTATTGGGCTACCTCCTAAATCCCCTATCCATCCAGGGTCATCAATATCAGCGTAATCGAACTCATCATCGGCCCTACGCTCCTGTAATGGATTCATAGAACCATAAGTGCTAAATATGTTGGTATCAAGGCTTCCTAATGAATACTCTTCTGGAAGCCACTGCTCGTCATAAGATTGCCCTGGTCTGGCGAGAGCCTGTAAAGGAAGACCTTGTACGTATTGATCAGAGTTGCTATTCATTGTGGTAATGGTACTTCCTCGGGTCCATTTTGCTAAACCTAGTCCCTGTCCAATGAATTGATTTGGTTTATATCCATCACCAACCATTGTTCTAGGTCCATCATTAACGTAAGGAGACCAATCATTGAAAGAAAGAAAACCATGCTTACCGTACCAATAATTTTTCCAGAGTATGCTATATTCAGAGAAAGGAAGAACGCTCTGGTCTATCTCTGAGACTCCTCTATGATGGGAAGTAATAGTGCGATTACAGATTCCTGTAAATGGAACTCTACCCCACGGACCTCCCTGGTTAACTGTCTCTGGGTTAGATTGTACGAACTTATTAATAAGGAAAATGCCGTTCGCCAGATTTCCATTAATATACGCGCTCTTAGAGGGATCGTCATAGGGGCCACCCCCGCTATCTCTGGACCATAGGGCTTGGTTATAACCATATGCAGGCTCTAGTGAATCAGCCCACACAGGAGAATCCACCCCTGGCTGATTCCTTAAAAGATCAGTTTGTTCAAAAGTGGTGGTAATTATTTCAGCACCATCCATTACCTTAAATGTAGGACCTAAAACACTACCGTCAGGAAGAAGTAACTGCTCTTTATCGCCTGGAGTGCTTTGCGTATTTAAATCGGGTATTTGAGCTTCGTAAGGAATTTCAGCAGCAGCCTTTAGATTTTTGTCAATTACATTAATCTTATCTACTAAAATAAAGTCTCTTTCTGGATTTGCCGTAGGTTTTTGGAAAATCTCAATAACATAGTCTTGTGAACTTGCCTGAAATCCTAGGTTAGCTCTATGTAATTGGTTTCTTCTCCCTGTATAAATTGATGACAACCCTGCATTATAATAAGTTGCATACTCAACGGGAAGTATTGTTTCATTATTATTTGTATGAAAATCAATCTTAGCGGATACTATGTCATCTTTTGTGATGTATCTTAACACACTAGTATTATCTAAAGTATTTCCACAGTGTAGATCACTCTCAACCTCTTTAGGTTCATTTCCAGAGAAGAAGTGAGCATTTCTGATGGCGGTATCAATACCAGAAGAAGAATTAGTTAAGTCAGACACCTTCTCCATTTTCCATTGCTGGTCTGGAGTCCAGAAGAAAACAACTTTACCTCCACCGTTTATGGTCTCAACCTTAGTACGCAACAAAATACCAATAGTACCGCCACCTAGATTGGCAGTGTTGGTCTGACCCGTTGCGAAATCTACGGATAATTCAAACTCATGCTCAGGCAGTAGTATATTGTTTTCCATCTCCGTATGACCTGACAAATCGTATTTAATCCTTGGTAGGCCATAGCCTTTCGACTCCATAAAGATAGCACGATTTTGGATTAAATGATTGTCATACCTTGGATCCTTAACTTTTTCCTTATTGATTAAATCATAGATAGCAAAAGTGTTTGCTATAGAACTAAGATTAGTTCGATCAACCGAAGAAGTGTCAATAAAACTTATTCCGCTCAAGAAGTGTGATGCCACAAACTCAGGTAACCCGTAGTAGGGTGCATTTGAAGCTTCAATGGCAGAAACGCCTACGTCTAATAAATCTGACCCAGAAACATTTAGTTGAATGTTGTATGGAGTTTCGACAGTGGTTGAAATTAGGTCTGTTCCAGGTAGATCATCGGGTAGTCGAGCTTCTGAATTTATAGATGAACCGTCTACTGAAAAATCAGCATTAAAGTATAATGGGCCATAAGTATGAGATAAAATAGTAGGCCCACCTGTTTTTAAAGTATTTAGATGGTTCTCTGGTAATGAACTACCGTCAGCGGAGGAAAGGAAGTGATTATTATAGGTATTGTATACATACTGTAATCCTTGTGAGAATTTCTCGTACCCTCGTAGGATACCTTTTTTATCAAGTGTAGGAGATAAGTATTTATCAAAACCAACATCCTCAATCAAGTTAGCATAAGAACCCTCAAAATTAAACCATGAAGAAGAAGCATTGGTATACGTCTTATTTAATTTCACGATCTCGCTTGCAATAGCTTGCTTCTTTAATTCATTAAATTTAAATAATGTGTATACCTCTTCTGGAAGAATACCTCTCTTAACAAATGGATCACATGCTGAGAAATCTAATGATCCAAAATTTCTTGCTAAGGAAGCATTGCTCACATTTAAATCAAAGTATGACCGCGTAGAATCTCCCGCAGCGCAATCTTTTGCGTAAACCCCACTAATATTTTGAGGGCTTCCGTCTGCAAAACTCATTGATGATGGGATAAATCCTAGAGGTAAAAAATCTAACACAGAGCTAGTGTTATTATAAAAGGTAGGCATGTTGTGACCATCCCGTCCATACCATCCTTTTTGGTCTAACACATTATGAAAGTTTCTTCTACGTAAACTTTTTCTTCTTATGGGCTCATTAGGAGGAACAACTAAGGTTGTATTTACTACAGAGTCAGATGCGTTGAACGCAAAGTTTGTTTGGTCTCTAGTGAAGACGGGTAGCTTTGCATGGCTGACGGTGCTCTGAGAGTCATCAAAACCACTATACTTGTTTTCTCCAAGTGCCTTCCCTGTAGCCCTTATATCAGCGCCACAAACGTCAAAATTTGCGAGAATTCCTGAGACTCCACTCAAGGAATACTGAGGGATACCCCCTGTCCCAGGAACGTCTAAAAATCCGTATGATATGGACGGACAAGCATTCTCTGTTCCACTAACGTACTCATCATGAGATAAGACCACTCTAGTCCTAGGTATTGATTTAGCGGGAGAGAAAGTGTCTACAATTTCTAATGAGTCTAAAATTTCATCTTTTGTATACAAGGATGAGGAATCCTGGAACAGGATACTAGAAAAATCTCCAGAGCATACGGTAAAATCAAAAGTTGATGACTTGCCATTCCACAAAGACATAGCATCATAATCTTTATACGATAAATCATTTATAATATCATCATAATTAGGAGGGTATTCTACAGAGGAGGTAAAGAATACATATCCATTATTTAAAAATAGATCTGTTTGAGTATTGGCGACTAATATATTCTGATTAGTATAATTTATAAATGCAGTTACATAATCAACGCCGACACAATAACGCGCTAACTGATCTCCGTAAAAATCAAGTAGATCTTTAGTTACCACCGAACTTCTATAGAATTTTGGTTCGTCCCATGGAGGAATCCCCATGTCTGATCCTCTATACCTAAATCTGAACGAATCGTCACCTCGAACAGCTAATTCTTGAGAAGTTGGGCCTCTGGCATTTCCTGTATACCATGTGTCGTAATCAAAAACAACAGGACCAAACCAAGCAGTACCATTAGTTAAAACATTAACTCTAAAGGGCTGATCTTTGACAAAAAACAAATGTGGGTAGCGAGTTACTGCCTTCTTCATTATTTCATCTACCGCTGCCCTAATATTGTGATCTTTATCCGTAGCACTATATCGTGCTCCATCTATCCCAAAGGACTCTGCTATTTCTCTAGTATAATTAGATGGCTCAAAAACATCTGTATCAGTAAGAAGAAGATAGTAAATTAGCTGAGGGATGTAAGACTCATACATCTCGGTTATTGCTGAACTAGCGTCAATAGGGTTCTGAACAATAATGGTATTTAATGCGTCAACAAGTCCATCCTTAGTTCCTTTTTTCCTATACAGAATGGCGGCATTTCTTATCTGATTTCTCCAAGACTCAGGGTTGTTTCCATATAACTTCCATCCTACTAAGTTAGCAAGATAAGGTAAGTATTCTGAAGGACACTCTGAAATGGACGTTAACTGTTCCAGTGCTTCTACCTGATTATCAATATCCCTAAACGAATAGGATGCTGCTCTTAAAAACTTATTGAGAGGCCCAGCAGGCTCTGTGGTTTCAAGCGACCCCGTACTCCCAATGTAAGTTTCTAAAGCATCCTTTACAGTGGTGTCTTCTTTGTCAATATACAAAGGAGAGTAAGCTACATCAATTAATGTTTGTAGTTTGTTAAGGTTTTGAGATCCACTAGTATACGAGCCTGTTCCAGACTGAAAGTTACCAGGTATAATAGTAGGATCTATAGAGCTAAAGTTAGAGTAATTAGTCCAAAGATATCTCTGGTAATCCTTAATACCGTCATTGATTAAGTAGTCTTTACCAGTATAAAGTTTGCTGGCTATGGAACTTGCGATAACAGACGATGGAGAATCGACAGGACCACTAGTATTCAGAAAATATAACCAGCTTAAATTATCAATTAAATACTCATGCGTTGCTGAAGCCGTGGGACCATATGCGCTTGAGGTATCAGCAGGTAAACTCTTTGAATTTAAGTGAATCTTAGGAAGTAGCGTCCCACTTAAGAAGGTCAAAAATTCAGCCGAAGTCCCATAATCACTATACTTGTATCCTAATGGCTGTAAAATTTTACTTTGGAAACTATGTGTGGTAATATTGGTTAAATTATTCTGCTTTACAAAGTACTGGCTGAACCCGCTAACATTATTAATATTACTTGTAGAGTACGACCAAGGAATAGAACTAATATTTAACGTACTTGCAACTTTACTAATTCCAACTAAATGGCTATTGATCAATAGGTCAGTTAGCTTAACCTGATTGCCACTAACTGCAAGGTCATCCTCTAGATAAAAATCAGGCGTAATGATTTTTACTGCTTCAACAAAGTTTAATTTTGAATATTTTCTTGCCATTAGATAAAGGTTACATTGATAGTTACATTATTTAATTGAACGACTTCATTGTACTCTACGTTTATAGAATCCTTAACATTATCAATAGTAGAATATCTAACATTTGACAAGTTGAAAATTTCTCTATTTAGGTCTTGAGGAACAAATGCATCCCCGAAACCAAATCGAGAGTAAGAGAAATAGTTTGTTATTATATTAGAGGCCTCTTGTTTTACTGATTCTTCATTATCACTTAAAGCGGAATCAACAAACAAAGTAACAATGAGGTCTAAAGTTCTAATCAAACCATCAACAATAACAATTTCATCTGTTAACATCTTTTTAGATTGCATTGCAGATAACAAATTTGTTTTGTAATCTAATGTAGCTTTCTGTAACTGAGTAGCAGTGGCTTTTTGTAAAACGTATACGTCTACAATATTTGCAGATGAATATGCCTTTCTAGTAGATGCTGTTCCTATAGCGGCCCCTCCTGCTGGGCTACTGTATCGAGATATAAAAGACTCGTAATCTCCTAATGTTACCAAGCGATCCTGCTGCTTAAAAACTAAAGGTCCATTTCTTTTGGCATTATCTACAGTTTCAGCATCAATGCCACCAGTGATTACGCTGGTATTTGTTATGGTTCCTGCGCCAGCGTTTGTTGTAGTTACTGGAGAGTTAACACTGGCTCCTACTATATTACCCCTGCTTCCTCCACCAACTCTGTATAAAACTCGATAGCTAGAAGAGTTAGGAGGTGATGCCCCTACGGTACCATCTCCAAATCTAACTGTACCATTGTATCCCTCATCATAAATAACTTCAAAGATTTTATTTGTTGCACCAGAGGCACTATAAATATTATCAACTTGTACATAGGTTCCTGATAAAGCATCAGTTGAATTTACAAAAACCTGTGCGCTGTTTTCAATTACAGGTCCTTGAGTTAAAGGAATAGTTTTAAATACCTGAGTTGAATCAAAGGTTCCCGTCTCCTCCACCAAAGCTCCCTCTAATAAAGCTAGGTTGCTCCAAGTGGTATTTGTCCCACCGTCAGAAGACGATCTGGGTAAAGTAATGTTAGTGTTATTCTCACCTAAGGCCTGTACCTTTCCACTCACAACGGGATAAAGAGTATAAGTTACTTCACCTCCGTCTAAAGGAGACGTTAGTGTAATTATTCGATCAGCGGCTGCAATGATGGGGTCTGCTCCATCAGAGGCAGCATCTAAAACAACAGCCGCATTCCCACCCGCACTTGTAGGGCCTTTTAACCTAACCCCGATTAATTCTAATAATTTAGTAACATTTTTTCTTGTACGTGCTGTTGGTAAAAAGTTCTCATTAGCTAAAGCATCTGCTTTAAATGACATGACTGAACCCATGTACGCTACTAATTCAGCAAACATTACACCAAAATCGGACTCAGTGAAGTTTTGATAGTCTTCAGGATAAACAGCTTGCATGTAATTAAAAAGACTGTCTCTTAATGAAGCAAAATCAGTTGCTGCATAATCAATTAAAGATTCTTTGTTCTTGTAGTCAGCGCCCTGCTGAATTAACCTTTGGAAGTCTGATGATGCAGTAGTGAACGGAATGTTACTAGGAAGATTGTAATTTCTTGTACTCATAGCGGGATAGACATTTCGCCTCTCTCATTTGTTATTTTAGAAGCAATAAGTAAATTTATTGTCATTCCTGGTAGTCCGTTAGATGAAACTTTATCATTACTATTAACGGTTATTCTTAGGATATCTACAGCAGGTAGATAAGTATTTAGCCCTACAATAATCTCTTTTTTCATATTTGCGACAAGATCGTCTGTGACTGGCTCAAACAAAAATCTATTTAGTGATAATCCAAAGTTAGGCAGCATGACTCTCTCGCCGCGCTGAGTCTTTATGAATTGTCGAACCTCGCTTTTAAACAGTTCAAAACCCTTAGTTTTCCTGAATATTCCTTTGGTAGAATTACTTTTATCATATAAAGGATACGCAGTGCCGAAAATTTCCTCCTCCGTAGAGGCATTAATTATCTCGTCTTTTGTCGTGGGGGTAGGAGATACTCCAAAGATAGTGGTGGTATTTGTCATGTCGCAATATTCTTAAAGAATCCTTTTTGCGCGTTATAGTTAGCAAGGACCTCACTACTATTTAGGGGACGAGAGTAAAACTTCAAACTTCCTACAAAACCATTCAAGCCACTAGTGAGTCCGTGACGGGTCCCCATAAAACCACCCTCTCTTGTTGAGGAATTAATAGGAATACCGTCTGTCCAACCACCACCAACAATCCACGGAGTAAAGTAAGTATCATTTTTAGGACCATTATCAAAGAGTGTTTTTCCTGTATTTTGAACAACAGTAGATGCAGAATAATAAAAGCTGCTCAAGGAAGAATCTGAAGGTGTAATAAACGTAGGGATTCTTGGTGCTTGCCCTGGAAGGCTACCGAAAACATCTGACATAGAAGAAGTGGTCATTAGATTTCCATCTAAATATACAGAACACTGATTAGCTGAAACATTAAAGGAAAGACTTAGATGCATGAATGCTCCAGATACGTCATTAAATTTTGTTCCGTTAACAGCATAGTTATCTCTAACTGTTAGCTTGTTATATCGTGTTTGTGAATTAGCACAATCACTATTAGGAACAAACTCTACCGCACTTTGAGAAAACGCTTGAGTGGGTGCAATAAAGAAACAAGATGAAGCGCATGTTCCTGAAGTCGTAATTCCTGGAATATTTTCTCCTGGAAGTGTTCCTGACCCAGGAATGACATACGCATCATGATAAATTACGGGGTCTCTAG
>CENK01007045.1_pt1 | contig 9647 bp, 14 predicted proteins | sample 530191 | NCBI WGS metagenome assembly CENK01 (sample SAMEA2619686, study PRJEB7988) | marine metagenome | biome: marine biome (ENVO:00000447); feature: deep chlorophyll maximum layer (ENVO:xxxxxxxx); material: "saline water (ENVO:00002010), including plankton (ENVO:xxxxxxxx)" | depth 60 m | reverse complement strand
TTGAGCGTGGCTCAAAAAGATTTGATCGTTTAGAGGCGATGATCTGGGGTGTTTATGTGACTGTGATCATCGCTGTCGCATTGCCGCAATTTTTGTAAGTAGCAGGGGGCCACATGGTAATCGAGTCGATCGTCGCCGCCTCTGCTATTTTGAATCAAATCAACCAGATGGTTGCGACAGCCAATGAAACTGGCCAAGGCATACAAAATGTAATGGGCTTGATTTCAGACTTTGGAGAAGGTCTGAATGAATTTGAATCAAAGCGCAGAGAGTCTACATTCAAGCCTCTATCAAATGATGAGCTATTGAAGCTACAAATGCTCAAGCGTCAATATGAACGCCACTGGAAATCCGTGCATGACTTGCTGGCTATGGTCGATCCAGAGCTTCTTCAGCAGTTTCAGGAGGCGAAAGCGCAACAAGAACGCGACCGTAAAGCGCATTTCGAAATGCTTAGAAAAAAACGAAAAGAGCGCGAAGAGTTTATTGAAGCTACTTTGATTATCAGCCTTGTGGTCGCTTTGGGCGGCGGTGTACTTTTTATGACGTTGTGGCTTATTTTTTGAATCAGCGCGCAACACTAATTTGAGGACTTGTTATGGCCGCAAAACGATTGGAAGAAAACAGTGATTACGCAGAGTATGACTCTGATGGCGACGGGATTGTTACAGATCAAGAGCTGGAGACCAGCAAAGAGTTGCAAGAGTTGAAGCTCAGACATGAGAGGGCTGATGCTCAAAGAGCGATGAGTTGGTTTGCGCTTTGGGGTATGCTTTTGTATCCCTCTCTGGTCGTGGCGAGTGAGTTTTTCGGATTGACTCAGGCGGCCGCGATTTTGGGGGCGATGGCCAGTGTATACTTCGTGAGTGTTGCAGGGATACTGGCGGCCTTCTTTGGCGCCCAGGCGTGGTCCAATCGGTCTAACGGGAAATGATATGTGGCAAATTTCAGGTTTATTGAGCGTGGCTTTGATCGTGACAGGCGGCGCCTTCAAACTTTACGCTGATAAAGCCGAGGCCGAAAAATCACAACTACGCAGTGAGCTGCGGATATCTGCTGACAATCAACTGGTGCTAGAAAGCAGTATTACAAACCTGAACTCTCAACTTATCGCTGCCGAAAATCGCTTAGAAAAAATATTAGATCGTGTGAACGATTTGCAGGTTGAAAATGCTCAAGCACAAGCAGAAGTAGAAAGCGTGAGGTCTAAATTTGCCAAACACGACATGAGCGTCCTGTCTTTGAGAAAGCCTGGCTTGATTGAAAACATTATCAACCGAGGAACTAAGGAGGTCTTACGTGATTTGGAGACTGTTACCGATCCTGCTAATTAGTGGTTGTAGTATTTTTGAGCGAACACCATACATTCCTGAGACAAAACCCGTCGAGATCGTAACGATCACTGAACCTGCGGCTATCTATCACCCCGCTTTACCAAATGCAATTACGACCAGCCCAGTTGAATGGAAGGTGTTGACACCCGAAATTATGCAAGAATATTTGGATGATCTTGAGGCTGGCAACGCGCCTACAAATGCCTATTACGGGCTATCTACAAAAGGCTATGAAAACCTTTCAAGCAACATGGCCGAGGTGAAACGGTATATCCGTCAAGTATTGAATATTATAGACTACTATAGAAATATAGACTCGGAGACCGACGATGAGAGTGACGAGCAGCGAGGGAATCGCACTGATAAAGAAATTTGAAGGGTGTGAGCTTGAAGCTTACCAGTGCTCTGCAAATGTTTGGACGCTCGGTTATGGACATACTGCTGGCGTGTCAGAGGGCGATACATGCACAGAGGCAGATGCTGAAACTATGTTGGCTGAAGACCTCCAAGAGTTTGAGAATTACGTGAATGATTTGGTGACTTCTGACTTGTCACAAAACGAGTTCGATGCCTTAGTCGCGTGGACCTACAACTTGGGCCCGGGCGCTTTGAAAGAGTCCACTTTGTTACGCAGACTAAATGACGGTGACTATGAAGATGTGCCTTATCAAATCAAACGCTGGAATCGCGCTGGCGGAGAGGTATTACCTGGTCTGACTCGCCGTCGAGAAGCAGAGGCTTTATTGTTCCAGGGAGAGCCTTGGGAGGATGTCTGAGCTATCGCTCAAAGACTTTGAGATCCTCAGTGAACAGGATCAAAACGAGGCGCTTGCCCTTCTCTCACGTTTCGATCAAATGGAGAAACAAGAGAAGTGCCAGGGTGACTTCATCGAGTTTGTCAAACACATGTGGCCTGAGTGTATCCTCGGTAGACATCACAAAATTATCGGCGACAAGTTCAATAAGATAGCCCAAGGCAAGCTCAAGCGACTCATCGTCTGCTTACCGCCGCGTCACTCCAAATCTGAATTTGCTTCAACCTATTTTCCTGCTTGGATGATGGGTTTGAAAGGCGATCTGAAGATCATTCAAACCACGCACACGGCGGAGCTCGCAGTGCGATTCGGACGTAAAGTCAGGAATATCATCGACTCTGATGATTACTCGCAAGTGTTCCCAGAGCTAAAACTTGAGGCTGATAACAAGTCAGCGGGCCGATGGACAACAAACCAAGACGGTGAAAGTTTTTATGCAGGTGTGGGTGGCGCGATTACTGGTCGAGGTGCTGACCTGTTGATCATTGACGATCCCCACTCTGAGCAAGACGCATTGTCGCCGACTGCGATGGAGTCCGCGTATGAGTGGTACACATCAGGACCACGCCAGCGTTTGCAGCCTGGTGGCATCATCATCATCGTCATGACGCGCTGGAGCACAAAAGACTTGGTCGGCAAAGTGCTGAAAAAACAAGGCGACGATCATGCTGACCAATGGGAGGTCATTGAGTTCCCCGCGATTATGCCTGAGTCAGACACTCCACTATGGCCTGAGTTTTGGAAAAAAGACGAGTTGCTTTCAGTAAAAGCTTCACTCCCAGTCAGCAAGTGGAACTCTCAGTGGATGCAGAATCCTACGGCTGAGGCGGGGTCTATCGTCAAACGTGAGTGGTGGCGGCGTTGGGAGCCTGATTATGTACCAAGCTACGACTACGTTATTCAGAGTTACGACACCGCTTTCAGCAAAAAAGAGACCGCTGACTACTCCGCTATCACGACGTGGGCTATTTTTTATTCGCCCGACGAGGACGTTGAGTCAATAATTTTGCTTGACGCAAAACGAGTGCGAATGGATTTTCCAGAGCTGAAGCGATTGGCTTACGATGAATACAAGTATTGGGAGCCCGATTGTATCCTGATTGAAGCGAAAGCCAGTGGTACGCCTTTGACACAAGAGCTGAGGCGCATGGGTATTCCAGTGACAAGCTATACACCTTCGCGCGGGCAAGATAAGATCGCCAGAATGAACTCTGTTGCTCCGATCTTTGAAAGCGGCATGGTATGGGCGCCTGATGATCGTTTTGCCGATGAGGTGATTGAAGAGATGGCAAGCTTCCCGTTTGGCGACAATGACGATTACTGCGACAGTGCTACTATGGCTTTGATGCGGTTTCGCCAAGGTGGGTTTTTGGCCTTGCAAGACGATTACCCTGAAGAGGTCCAACTGCTCCGCGCAAATAGACAGGTGTACTACTAATGGCGATTGAAAAAAAAGGTTTAGGCACTGAGACAGACCCCGATGTGATGCCAATGGGCAGCGCGATGGAAATTGAGCCTGAAATGACGCGGGCTGATGAAATACGCAGTGCCGCAGAAATACTAATATCAGAAGAAAGCATCCTCATCGATGATGAAATAGACGCCGTTGACGAGCCGATCGCCACAGATTTCAACGCCAATCTCGTTGAATTTATCTCACCATCGGACTTGTCAAAGCTGGCCGATGACGTGCTGTCTTCCATCAAGTCAGATAAGGAGAGTCGCAGCGAGTGGGAAAAGACTTATACGGATGGTCTCAAATATCTCGGCATGAAGTTCGATGAATCTCGCAGTCAACCCTTCGAAGGATCGACTGGGGTCATTCACCCTATACTAGCGGAGTCAGTCACGCAGTTTCAGGCCCAAGCATACAAAGAATTGTTACCCGCCAAAGGCCCGGTAAAAACAGAAGTGGTTGGCGTCCGCACGCCTGAAGTCGAAATGCAAGCAGTCCGCGTTCAAGAATTCATGAACTACTACATTATGAATGTGATGCAAGAGTACGATCCAGAATTGGATATGCTGCTCTTTTATTTGCCGCTTGCAGGATCTGCGTTCAAAAAAGTTTACTACGACACCTCTATGAACAAAGCGGCGAGCAAATTTATCGAGCCGCAAGACTTAATTGTCCCGTATGAAGCCGCTGACTTATTCACGGCCGAGCGTGTCACACATGTTCTGAACATGAGCCGCAACGAAATCAAGAAGCAACAACTGAACGGTTTCTATGCTGACGTTGAGCTGAAGGGTGGCTCAATCAATTACATGCGGAGCGAGGTCGAAGAAGAGATTGACGAGATTGAGGGGATGGAGCCCTCTTATCAAGAAAACAGAGATTATGTTGTCTTTGAGACACACACCATTTTGGATATCCCTGGCTTTGAGGATATGGGAGCAGACGGCGAGCCTACAGGTCTCAAGTTACCTTACATCGTCACCCTTGATGAGCAATCACAAAAAGTCTTGTCTATACGCCGCAACTATCTCGAGCAAGACCCGCAGAAAATGAAAATCAACTATTTTGTGCAGTACAAGTTTTTGCCGGGGCTCGGTTTTTACGGGCTTGGCCTCAGCCACATGATTGGTGGGATTAGCAAATCAGCGACTTCGATACTGCGACAGCTAATTGATGCGGGCACGCTAGCGAACTTGCCCGCGGGTTTTAAAGCGCGAGGAATGCGTATCCGTGACGAGGACAACCCGCTACAACCTGGTGAGTTCCGTGACATTGACACGACGGGCGCCTCACTACGAGAAAACTTGATACCACTGCCGATCAAAGAACCCAGCAACGTATTGATGAGTCTGCTCGGGCTTTTGGTCGAGTCAGGCAAGCGGTTTGCAAGCATCGCTGATATGAACGTGGGCGACATGAATCAAGCCATGCCTGTGGGAACCACAGTCGCTTTGCTTGAGCGTGGCACCAAAGTCATGTCAGCCATCCACAAGCGGTTGCACTACAGTCAGAAGCTTGAGTTTCAGCTCCTCGCAAAAGTCTTTGCAGAGTATTTACCTCAAAGCTACCCATTTGTTGCGCGCAACGGCCCACAAGAAATCATGGCGCAAGACTTCGATGGTCGCGTAGACGTCATACCCGTATCAGACCCCAACATTTTTAGTCAGTCTCAACGGATCACGATGGCGCAAGAGCTGTTGCAAATGGTTCAATCTAACCCAGAGATACACGGTCCTCAGGGTATTTACGAAGCGTATCGGCGCATGTATTCGGCGTTGGGTGTGGACGACGTAGATAGCTTGATTCAGCCACCACCCCCGCCACCGATGCCTCAACCGATAGATGCAGGGATCGAAAACAACGGCTTTTTGATGGGTCAGCCCGCTCAGGCCTTTGAGCAACAAAACCATCAAGCCCATATCGACGCTCACCGCTCTCTGTTTTTGACCGACGTGGTGAAACAGAATCCTGCGTTGCAAGGAATGATTATTGGTCACATGATGCAGCACTTGCAGTTCATGGCAGGTCAAATGGCTCAAGCTCAGATACCACCAGAGCTTGGTCAGCAAATGCAGCAATTGCAACAGGCTGGGCAAGCGGGTCAGATACCGCCAGATCAAATGCAGATGCAAATGGGTCAGATTCAAATGCAGATAGAGCAATTCTCAGCACCGATCCTGGCACAGTTGACACAAGAGCTGCTTGAGTCGATCGGCCAAGGTGATGAGACAGATCCTTTGGTGCAAATACGTCAGCAAGAGCTAGAGTTGCGTGAAAAAGCCATTGATGTAGACAATGAACAATTCGAAGCAAAACAAGAAGCTAGAGCAAGGGAAAAGTTGCTGGAAAGTGAGATATCGAAACAGCGAATCGACACTCAAAAAGAGGTCGCAGACGACAAATTAGACGTCGCTTTACGACGTTTAGAACAACAAGCAGACTTAAAACTGCTTGATATGCAGAGCCGCAGGAGGTAAGCATGGCAGGAAAATTTATTTCATCTAATTCCACAGTGCGTGAAACAGTAGCTTTGCTCAAAGAAGAAAAGCGATTGGTCCGCGAAATAGAAGCCAAGATTGTTGAACAATCAATGGCCGACGCAGCACACAAAAAAATGATGAGTGAGCATCGTATTGCCACAAAAATGGCAAAAATACACGGCCATGAACCACCACCACCTATTGTATCTGCAACCCCTGAGGTCGCAGTAGAAGTTGCAGCCCCACCCGCTGTAGAGCCTAGGGTCGCTTCAGAGCCGCCACCAAAAAAAGCTCCAGCGAAAAAAGCCCCTGCAAAAAAAGCTACGGCAAAAAAAGCCACACCGAAAAAATCACCACGCAAAAAGGGATAAACCATGAAAGATATGACTCGAATTGAAAAAGTAGAAACGCCTACAAAAAAGATGAAGACCACGCCCACTATGCCTGACCCGGTACGGCGCACAGTTGGCGGAACTTATCGTGTGATCAAAGCGCGCGGTTATGGTGCAGCGACACGCGGTTACGACTTTCATGAGCGCGATTAGTGGACGACATTGATCTAGGCTCCCGCCTAAAACGGATTTTATCTGAGCGTCGAGAGCTAATACGCGAAGTGCTGATGGACGGTATGCTCAAAGATATAGAGCACTATAAATCTTTGCAGGGAGAGCTGGTTATTATAAACTTGGTTGAAGACACGATCCGTGAGTATTACAAGGACATCTAAATTGACTGAATCCACCGTTGCCTCCGCCTACGTTCCTGCCAGTGAAATGGTGCTCAACCCCGATTTGCTCGAAAAAAGCGCACTAGAGCGTCTGCCTCAACCCACAGGCTGGCGGATGCTAGTCATGCCTTGGAAAGGCAAAGCAACTACTGATGGTGGTATTCATCTACTTAAAGAAACCGTCGATCGGGAGGCGCTTGCCACCGTCGTCGCGCTAGTCCTAAAAATGGGGCCGCTTTGCTACGGTGACACCGAAAAGTTTGGAGACACGCCCTGGGTGTCGGAGAACCAATGGGTGCTCATCGGGCGTTATGCTGGCGCGCGCTTTAAATTGGAGGACGGCGAAGAGGTCCGTATTATCAATGATGACGAGGTCATCGGCACCATTCTACATCCCGCAGACATAGTGAGTTTCAAATGATTGAGAATCAAGCAGCAGAGCAACAAGAGGTTATTGAAGAGCAGTTAGAGATTCAGGTCACTGAAGATCCCGTGGAGTCGCCGTCGCGATCAGGCGGCGATGATGAGCTTGAAACGTATACCAAGTCGGTCTCCAAGCGCATCAACAAGCTCAACGCCAAAACGCGAGAGGCAGAACAACGCGCTCAACAGCTCGAACAAATTGCACTGCAAAAAGAGGCGGAGTTACAACAATATCGCACGTACTCACAACAGCAGTCGAATCAAGTTTTAGCCAAAGAAGAAGAAGCAATTACGAGCAAAGAAGCGCAAATTGATGATGTTTATCGTAAAGCTGTTGAGAGCGGCGACGCGGAACTTATTACTAAAGCGTCAAAATTACAAAGTGACATCTCGATCCAAAAAGAAAAACTGCGGGTTGCGAAAGCAAGACAACAAGCAGCGGCTCAGGAGCAAGAATATATATCACAGGGCAATGAACAGCCCGTCTATCAACAACCAGAACAGCCCGCAGAACAAGAGATTCAGCCGACCGAGGACGCCTTGGCTTGGCATGACCGCAACCCTTGGTATGCAAATAAAGACGACGAAGAGGATATGAAGGCAACGCAATATGCGTACTACGTTCATTACAACCTCGCGAACGAGGGCTACGATGTTGGCTCAGACGAATATTATGAGGAGTTGGACAGCCGTGTAGGTACGGTTTATCCTCACACCAGAACTTCTGAAACTAGGAGTCAGACCGTTAGAAGTGAAGCGCAACCCGCTGTGCAAAGAGTTGCATCAACCTCCACAGGAGGTCGGTCGAAAACACAAGGCAAAAAGAATGGCGTAAGCTTTTCGAAGTCAGAGCTCGAGCGTCTCAGAGGCTTAAAGCCGCACAATATGTCAGAAGAGGCATGGTTGCAGCGAGTCGCCAAAGAGAAGCAAAAAATCGCACAAAGAGAGGCAAGTTAAAATGGCAGAAACAAAAGCAAGCGCACGTTCATCCCGTGATTCGCAGTCACACGATAATCAGACGCGACGTAAACCCTGGAAACCTGTTCGTTCACTCGAAACACCGACACCCCCAGAAGGTTACACCTACCGATGGATTCGGGAGTCGATGCTAGGTCAAGAAGACCGTGCAAACGTATCACGACGTTTGCGTGAGGGCTGGGAGTTAGTGCGCGGCACTGAACTGCCACCTGAATGGCGATCTTTGCCTACCCTTGACAATGGGCGACATGAAGGCGTGGTTTACAACGAAGGGTTGCTTCTTGCAAAAATCCCAAACGAAACGATCGAAGAGCGGCGTGCGTATTATGCGGACAAATCTCAACAAGCCACGGATGCCTTGGACAACACCATGTTCAATGAAACCCGTGGTGATAGTCGTTACGTCAAATATGATCCTCAGCGAGATAGCAATGTTACTTTTGGACGCAGATAGCGAGGTAATTTCAAATGGCGAATAAAGACGCTGCATTTGGTATGAAGCCCGTCCGTATGATCGGCGGCGCACCTTACTCTGGCGGAACAAGTCGATATCGTATCGCGGCAAACTACGGCACAGCCATCTTTCAAGGCGACATGGTCGCTCAAGTGACAGGTGGTACGGTCGAAGTTCATGCGGACGGCGGGACAGTCCCCATTGTAGGTGTTTTTAACGGTTGTCAGTTCACTGATCCTACAAGTGGGGAGCAGGTGTTCAGCAACTTCTATCCAGCAAGCACAAACGCATCCGACATCATCGCATTCATTATCGATGATCCAAATGTCGTTTTTGAGGTCCAAGCGGACGACACGTTCCCAGTCGCTGATCTATTTGGCAACTTTGATATCGTGTACACCAGCTCGGGCAGCACACTCACTGGCATTTCAGGTGCTGAGTTGGATGTCACAACGGGAGCAACAAACACCACTCTCCCAATTAAGGCGATTGACATTTCACAAGATCCGAACAACGACGACGTTGCATCGGCGAACACTAACGTGCTTGTGGTCATTCAAAACTCAATCTACGGCGTCAAAGGCGCTGGCCTAGCATAAGGAGCTGAACAATGGCTATTTCAAGAGCACAGCTCGCTAAAGAACTCGAACCAGGATTGAACAGTTTGTTCGGGCTTTCTTATAATGACTATGACCGCGAATATGAAGAAATATTCGCTATCGAAGACTCTCAGCGTGCATTCGAAGAAGAGGTACTCATCACCGGATTTGGCGGTGCGCCGACCAAAACGGAAGGTCAAGGTGTCGCGTTCGACAATGCAAGTGAGTCATTCACTGCTAGGTATACGCACGATACGGTGGCTTTAGCATTTGCCCTCACCGACGAAGCTGTGGAGGACAATCTTTACGATTCGTTAGGTAAACGCTATGTGAAGGCTTTGGCCCGATCTATGGCGAACACCAAAGAAGTCAAAGGTGCGG
>CENK01010915.1_pt1 | contig 9755 bp, 4 predicted proteins | sample 530191 | NCBI WGS metagenome assembly CENK01 (sample SAMEA2619686, study PRJEB7988) | marine metagenome | biome: marine biome (ENVO:00000447); feature: deep chlorophyll maximum layer (ENVO:xxxxxxxx); material: "saline water (ENVO:00002010), including plankton (ENVO:xxxxxxxx)" | depth 60 m | reverse complement strand
ATACTTGCAACAGCTATTGCTAATGAAGGTAAAGCTGGTGAAAGATATGATGATAAAACATTAATGTTAATACAATCACTTGCGAATAGTTTTGGAGGAGAATAAATGGGATTTTTAAGAAAAAAATTTAAACAAGTTAAAAATGGAGTTAAAAAAGTTTTACAAAAAGCTGGTAAGTTTTTTGATGATATTGGACCTTTAGGTTCTATTGGTTTAATGATAGCTGCTCCTTACGCTGCAAATGCAATGTTTGGAACTTCATTTAAAACAATAGGAAGTGCATTTGGTAAGGAAGCAGGTAAAAAAGTTGGTAAAGAAGTTATTCAAGAAGAAATTAAAGGTGAGGTAACTGATAAAGTTACTAGAGAAACTATTAATTCAGCAGCCGGAAATGCAGCTAAAACTTTATTAGACGAATCAGTTAATATTGCAAGTGATAATATAAGTGATGCAATATCTATATCTTTTGATGAGTCTTTAAAACAATCAGCTACAGCGTCTTTAGATGTAGGTAAAGCAGCTTCACAAACAACAAAAATTGGACAAGTTTTTGATACTACTGGTGGTCCTGTTAAAAATTGGTTTGGTGATGTAGGCTCTGCATTAAAGAATCATTACACAGATTTAGTAACACCAGAAAGTCTTTCAGAAGGAGCACTTGATTTAACAACAGGTTATGTTGAATCTCAAGTTGTAACAAAAGCTGGAGAAGCTTTAGGTCTTATAGAAACTCCAGAAGCTCCACCTAGAGCTGGACAAGTTATGGGATTACCAAGTGAAGAAAGAGCACAATCAGCATACATGGAAGATATTGCTCCTTTAGTTGCTAACTCAATGATACAACCTATGGGAGGTTCTTATAATGAGTTTGCTAATGGGAGTATATATAGTAATAATAGTCCTAATTTTATAAAAGCTTTTAGTGCTCCTATGATGACAGAAATTTTACCATTACCGAGAGTATAATATGAGAATAGAATCAAACGAAGATAAAATATTAAGACAAGAAAAAGGTATAAATTTAGTTAGTAATACTAACAGACCTATTCCGGGTCAAAGTTTAACTAACTCACCAGACCAACCTTACAACTGGGAAAAACCTACAGAGTTTACTACAGTAAATGATTGTTTAATGTATATATTTGATAACTTATTAGAAGAAGATATTTTTGAAAACTTAACATCTTCGTTAGATAATGAAGTTCCTATATTAGATATAGCATCTGCTATTTTATACACAGGATTTTTAGAAGGTAAATGGAATCCTGATTTAATGTTATTATTGCTTGAACCTTTAACTTATATGATTATGGCAATGGGTGAAATGTATGGATTAAAGTCAGATGAAATGGTTATTACTGCTGAAGATAATCCTTCAGTTGATGACCCAGAAGTGCAAGTTAAAACATTTAAAAAGGCTATGGAAAAAGCAAAACTTTCTACTATGGAAAAAGATGCTAAAAAAGAAAATTTAATACCTGAAGAAATAAAAGAAAGATTAGAAAAAATAAAACCTAGCTCAAGTTTATTAGCTAGACCAGAAGGAGAATAAGATGAGAAGTTTATTAGATTATTTTAACCCTAATGAAGCTAATGATTTTAGAGACATAGCTAGTGGTTATTTTAGTGATAGAAAAAAAGAAAAAAAATCTGGTAATAAATATGTATTAGGTGCATTACTATTAGGTTTAGGAGACATGAGAGCTAGAAAAAAAGCACAAACTAAGTATGATGCTTTTAGTTTAGCAGATACTGTAAATAGAGCTAAACTTAAAAAAGAGTTTGATGACTATACAGGTTTTTTTGCTAACCATAAAAACTATACTAAAGATGGACAACAAACTTGGGAAGAAGGTTTAAGACGAGATATTGTTTCTAAAAATGCTACACTAAGAGAAGATGTAGTTTTAGATATGTATAACAAAGAAGCTCAACGTTATAAACAACAACTAAATAGATTTACAAGTGGTAAGTTTGAAGGAAGTTTAAAACAAGAAAAAACTTATGAAGAACTAATATCTCCATATGAAGAGATTGCTCAAAAAGCAAAACGTAAACTAAGTCCAGATAATGCTGGATTCTTAAAGAATGTTTTTGGTAATACATTAAATATTAGAGAAGATGCAGATACTACATTAGATAATTTTAACACACAATCTCAAGATTATATAAATAGTTTTAATACAGCAGTTAAAAAAGCAAATGTAATTTATGGATTTCAAGTAGAAGATTATATATCTGATGCACAACTATTAGCAAACAAAAGAAATGAAGTTCAACGAGAGCTTACTAAATTAGATGAAGCTGGAGAAGTTTATTCTGAAGATTTAATATTACAAGCTCATGCAGTTGGTATTAATCCTACAGGATTTAAAAGTTTAGATAATTTAGCTAGAGAAGATACAGATGTATTTGCTTCTGCTTTAATAAATAAAAGAGCATTAAATAAATATGACATAGCAAATCCAGAAGTTTATTTAAGTCCTAAAGAACAAAGAGTCCTTAAAAGAGTTAATCCTCAAACTGAATTTGATTTAGATGTTACAGAGCAAATAAACAATGAATCTAATAGAGGTAGGGTTGTTAATTCAATAAATCAAAATATTATAAACCTAAAAAATTCAAATAACTCAAATAATATAAAAATAGCAAATCAATTAGAAGAGTTAGGAAAATTTGAATTAGATGATAAAAATCAAGACGTATCAAGTGGTAGTGCTGCTATGTTTGTAGACCATGTTATTGAAGGTGCTGTAGAATTACAAAGAATTAATCCTGATGTTTATGAAAATAATTCTAGAAAAGCTTATGAAGATTCCTTTAATATGCAATTAAGTGGATTAGAAAGTGGAGTAAAAGAACGTAGTTTTAGAAGAAAGACTCAAATAAGCACTTCAGAGTATGTAGACCCTAAAGTAATAGGTATGCCTATAGTGCCTGAGACTGCACAAGCAGTAGCTAAAAATTTAAATGAATATCGTTACTTACAGAGAAATTTACAAGATGATAATGGTGATAATGCTATGCAAGATACAGCAGGAAGAACATTAACATTTTCTGGAACTGATAGAGAAGATAATCCTTATAAAGTTTCTTTTGTATTAGAAAGAGATGATGAGAATCAATTAAACTGGATTGTTCTTAATTAATTATGCCAACTAAAACTGTACAAGATTACATAGGTAGTCCTTCTACTTCTTTTAATATTCAACCTTCATATCCAATGAAGCAACAAACTTTACAAGATTTAAGAGATGATGAAGAGTTTGCTAAAGTTTCTGAAAGATTTTTAAGTTCATTAGGTAAAGGTGATACCCCTGATGATTTATTTGAATACTTTAGAGGTGCAGATTTTAACTTAAGAGATGCTACTAAACTTTACAGTAAGAGTAAAAATTTTACTGAGCAACAAAAATTAGATTATATTTATTTAAGAAATAAATTTGATAATTCAAGTGTAGGTGGACTAGCAGAAAGATTAAAAGTTACTGCAGATATAACAGGAGAAATGTTAACTGACCCTGTTACTGCTGCTAGTGTATTGTTTATTCCTTGGACAGGTGGTGCATCTGTAGCTGCTAGAGTTGCTGGTGGTAAAGCTGTACAAGCTGGATTAAAAAAGTTAGCCGGTCAACAAATTACAAAGAACTTAAATCAAGTTGGTACTAAGATACCTTTTCAAAAATTAAAAACTCCCTTAACTAAAAAAGGAACTGCTGCTATATTAGCAACAGAAGGTTTTACTTATGGTTCTATTGATGACTATATGCGACAAGGTATAGAAATAGAAACTGACCAAAGAGCTAGAAGAGATACAGGACAAACATTAGCTGCAGGTGCTATAACTGGAGCAGGTGCTGCAGGACTTTATGGATTGGGATTAGCTGCTACTAGATTACCAAAGTTTCAAAGAGCTTTACAAGATAGAAGAATAGATAGAATAGATAATAATGATAATTATAAAGCTGATATAATTGATACTGGTAGTGAACTATTAGACAAAACCACAGATTTTACAGGCAGAGTATTTGGTTTATTTACTAAACCTACAAGTAGATTTATTGGTAGAATGAAAAAATCTAAAACACTTGAAGAACTTGTAAAAATATTTAGGTATGATGCAGACAAAAGATTTGTTGCAAGTGAGTTAGGTAAACAAGAAAGATTAGGTTTTAGTTTTAATGAAGACCTACAAGAGTTAGTAGGTAATTTTAACGAAGAGTTATTTGATATTATTAATCCATTAAAAACTCAAGGAACAATTCAAGTCCCAGCTATAGGCTCACGAGATGCCTTTTTTAAATTACCATTTGGACAAAGACGTAAAACAAAAATAACTAAAGAAGGCACTACAATATTTGGTTATTCAAAACAAGTACAAAGACTTGACCCTGAAGTTAATGATGATTTATTTTATTATTTAAACACAGAAAAAATTACTAAAGTAGTAAATGGTAAAGAAGTTCCATTAAATAAAGATGTAGTAAAAGCAGGGATGAAACTTAGACGTTTATTAGATAAAGTTAGAAACACAGCAGAAAAAGAAGGTGTTGACATATATAGAAGAACTAATTATTTTCCTAGAAAATATATTGTGGCAGAACTTCAAGATGAACTTGAAAATCCCGGAACTCTTACTCAAGAGATAATGCGAACACAAAATATAAGTGAATCTCAAGCTTTAAAAATTATTCAAGACATGATAGATAATAGAACTTTTTTTGGTGCTTCTGTTATGGATGTTGTTAAAGATGCTGATGCTGTTACTAGACTACCCGGACTTAGTAAAGAAAGAGTTTTTTCTGATATTGATGATGTTAAAATTTCTAAGTATTTAGATACAGATATAGAAACTGTATTAGCAGATTATATTCATCAATCTAGTGCTTTAATAGCTAGAAAAAAATATTTTGGTATGAATGTAGCTGAGTTTAAAGAAAGATATATAGATAAAATTCAAGCTGAATTAGGAGCTGGTAATAGATTAAATGCTAGAGAAATAAAAGATTTAGTTAATATATATAAAGTAACTACAGGTCAACAAGACCCAATAAAAAGTCCTACAATGAGAGCTATACTAGATGGAGCTACAGTAATAAATCAAATGGCTTTACTACCTTTTGCTACTATTACAAGTTTATCTGAAATAGCTGTTCCGATATTAAAGGGTGCTGGAAAAAAAGGTATACAACGAAGAAAAGGTAAAGCTGATGTAGGTAAGGGTGGCACTAGAATAATGTTTGAAAGTATTTTTGATTATGGTAAATTCTGGTGGAATGATATTGTACAAGAAGTAGCTGATGTTCGTAGTAAAAATTTAGTAGAGTTAAATAGATTAAATAGAGCAATGACAACTGCAGGACAAGATAGAGCTTTAGCAATGTTTGGTCAAGGTGTAACTCAAAAAGCTACACAAGCACAAAATGTATTTTTTAAATATAATCTCTTACATGATTGGACTAGATTTGTACAGCTTACAAGTTATGAAGTAGGTAAGTCTAAAATATATGAAAACCTTTATAGTTTAGCAAATAAAAATTTAAGTAAAACACAAAAATTAAGATTACAGGATGAACTAAATGAATTAGGAGTGGACATAGAAGCTGGTATAAAATGGGTTAAAGATGGTGCTAATCCTCATGGTATTTTTTATAAAAGAAATTTTACTAAAAGTGCAGCTAGATATGTTGATGAAGTTGTTATGAACCCTACTGCTGCATCTAATCAAAAACCTTTATTACATAGTTATGTAACTACTAGATGGTTATTTGGTTTAATGGGATTCCCTACTGCATTTAGTAATACTGTACTAAAAAATGGTATTAGAGATATAACAAGAGATGTAAGACAATTTTCTAAAGGTAGATTTACTACTCCGGGAATATCTAGAGTTGCTTCAGGTGTTCTTACTATGACTGCTGTAGGAGCTTTTGGTAATATTCTTAGAACTGGTGGTAAAGAATTAGATAAAGTAGAAAATGGTGAAATAAGTTTTGGTGAATTTATTGGTAATGCTTCAAGAAGAACTGGACTTTGGGGTCCATTAGAACAATATGCTAGAATAGAAGATAATAGAAGATATAGAACTTTACCAGACTCTGTGCTTAGAAATTTAGCTGGTCCTGTTATAGGTGATATTATTGATATTGTTGATAGAAGTGGTAGAACATCAGCACAAATTGCTATATCTAAAATACCCGGAGTTACAGTATTAAGAAGCACTAACCCTCAAGCTTATGAAGATTTAATGCAATGGGCTAGAGAAAATGACCCTTTACAACCGACATTTAAAAAAGAAGATGCAGATAAAGGACCAGTAAGACCAAGACCAGCTTTTCAAGTTGGTGGTTTAGTTGGACAATCACAGTTTGAACTTGCTAAACAAATAGGTGATAGTTTATTTACAGGTAAATTAAAAGAAGAAGTTGACGAAACTGTACAACAAGTTAAAGACTATGTTACAGAAAGAGAAGAACGAGCAGAAATATCAAGAAAAAAAGTTTTAGATGGTGTAAAGAAAGGAGATTATAGAGCAGCTTTTGAGGCTTACGAAACTTTACCAATAGGACAACAACTAGCAGGTTATATAAATCCTGTAACTAATGTACCTTTATCTGTTACAGGAGCTGCAGTATATGCAGAAAAATCTAAACCTAGAATGAAAACTGTAAGTGAATATTTAACAGGCATAGCAACAGCAAAATCTCCATTAGCTTTTTCTCCTGTTACTGTTGATGACCCATTATCTGCTGGTATTGCTTTAGCCGAAGCTTCAGGTGCTATTCCTTTTATAGGAGGTATAGGTAAAGCAGGTGCTGCAGGTTTAAAAAGATTTAGAAGACCTATAAAATCTACAGATGATTTTGATGGTGGAGGTGGTGGTACTACTCAACCACCTGTTAATAAAGAAAAAGAAATTTATACAACTAACTCAACAAATAATTCTTTTTCTCCAGTTTTAAAAGCATTATTAGTAGATACTCCTAATCAAAAAGGAGAAAATTTATTAAATTGGTTGAAAAAACAAGACGGTATAAAAAAAGAAGAATTAGATTTATTAGAGATTGAACAGTATGTAGCACAAAATCCTAAAGCTAGTGCAGCAGAAATAGCTGAAAGTATTAAAGATAACAAAATAAAAATAAATTTACAGATAGCAAAAGGTGAAAATGCTAAAAAAATAGAATATGACTATGAGGTATCAAAAGAAGACCCTTTAACTGGACAACCTGCATATATTGAATATGAATTTCCAAATGAAGCAAGTTATTTAGAAAATCCATTTTATAAATTAACTCCACGACTAGAAGGTTATGATGCAGGTAGAGTTTATGCACATGGTAATGAAGATGTAGGTTTTGAATTTTTTATAGATGGTCAAAGAGTAACACGTAGGGCAGAAGAATATGTAGATGATTATGATAGAGTAGGTGATAGAGTTTATAGTAGAACTGAAGCTGAAATACGTTTAAATAGCTTAATGGAAGATGAAGGTATTATTGATACAATTGATATAGATACAGGTGAACCTTTAATTGGTGGAGGGTTTGGTGGTCAAACAAAATTTAGAGACGTTGTAGATAAAAATTTACCGGGTGGTAAAAACTACCAAGAAATAGTATTTAAAGCAGATGGTGATGTACCTAGAATTGCTGACCAAATGTTTGCTAGGCATGACATGGAGTTTCATTTTGAAGGCAGACTAAACAACACTCAATTTGCACACGCTTTAGTAAGAGATAGAATAATTGGTGTAGAAAAACTTAAGAGTTTACATATTGATGAGCTTCAATCAGATATTCATAAATTAGGAAAACGATATGGATATTTAACAGATGATGATATGAGATTATTTTTATCAGATAAAGAAATTTCTCCATTAGTAAATAAATTAAAAAGTGAAATAAATTCTTTTAATAATAAATATAATGAATTTATAGATAAACTAAGAGAAAGAGGAATTTTTGAATTTGATGACTATTCTGAAAAAATTGCAAATAGACTTTATAATAATACTGATAATTTTGTAATTGAAGGGTTAGATATAAAAATACCAAGCACAATAAGACAAAAAGCTGATAATGCATATGATATTACAGAAACGTATGAACTTGCAACATTTAATCCTGAATTATCTAAAGTATTTGATTCATTCCTTGAGTCACAATTAAAAGCAGATAGAATGTTTAATGACATAATATTAAGTCGTCAATACACTAACTTAATAAATAAAGTAGCTGAGTTACCTTATAAAAATAATTGGCAAGAAGTTTCTTTAAATCAACTATTATATAAAGCTGCTAAAGAAGGTTATGACTCTTTATCAATTTCAACATCTGATATATTAGTAGATAGATATACTTCAAGATATAAAGATTTTTACGAAGGATTATATGATAAAAGATATAAAACGCATATGAAAAAACTTGCTAAAAAATATAAAGGTGAATTTACACAAAGTCAATATGACCTATTAGATATAAATCCTAGATACAATGAATATTTAGATAAAAGAGCAAGAGATGTTCCTTTGTCTGGTACAGGTGTAGAGTTTATGAGGCGTGTTGAAGACAAAGGACTTTTTGAAGTTAACGCAATTATTATTAGCGATGAAATGAGAGACTTAATATTAAAAGAAGGATTACCTAGTTTTGCAGAAGGTGGTATTGTAAGACAATCATACTTTGAAGGTGAAAAAGTTTCAGAAGATTTTCCAGTTACCGATGTAACAGAAGAACCAGCAAATAGAGTTGACCCTTTTACAGGAGCACCCTATTCTGACCAGATGGCTAGACTTGGATTAGTTAAGGGTGGTAAACCTAAAGATTTAAATGATGTTATATTAGAAATAGAGTATGCTCGTTTAATTAAAGATAATCCACAATACAAAGATGTTTCTTATGAATTTTTTAAAAATAATGCACAATCATTAATGGATAATGTTAAGTTTGCTGAAAGTAAAAATAAAAATTTAGCTAGAGGAAAAAATAAATTAAAAAGTTCTGCTTCAGGTTATTATCAATTTTTAGAAGGAAGTGTACCGACAGCTTATAACAGAGCAACTAATAGATTTTTTACAGGTGAACAATCAAAAATATTTCAATCTATTTTAAATAGTAATGATTCTTCTGTTGTATCGGAAAGTATTCAAGATGCATTATTCCTTTCTAATATTTTTGAATCAGAGGGTAGTGATAAATATTTAACACCGGCTTTATTTGAAGGTAATACAAAAGCTTCTATGAATGCTTATTTATATAATCATCATACATTATCATCAAAAGAAAAATCATATAATGATGCTACAATAAAACAAGCTAAAAAAATATGGGGAGTAAATTAATTATGAACATAGAACAATGTAAAGCTGAAATAAAAAGACACGAAGGTGAAGTGTTAGAAATATACATGGATAGTTTAGGCTATAAAACTCTTGGTGTCGGACATTTATGTCAGCCAGAAGACCCTGAGTATTCTTGGGAAGTTGGTACTGCTGTTTCTCAAGAAGTAGTAGATATGTATTATGATAGTGATTTTAATAAACATTTATTAGAAGCTATACATATAGTAGGTGAGGAAGATTTTAAAAACTTACCAGAAGCTATACAACGAGTTATAGTTAATATGTGTTTTAATTTAGGTGGTACAAGATTATCTAAATTTAAAAATATGTTAGCAGCTTGTCGTTCTTATAACTGGCAAGAAATGGCTAGACAAATGGAAGATAGTCGTTGGTTTGGTCAAGTAGGTAGAAG
>CENK01020857.1_pt1 | contig 9868 bp, 3 predicted proteins | sample 530191 | NCBI WGS metagenome assembly CENK01 (sample SAMEA2619686, study PRJEB7988) | marine metagenome | biome: marine biome (ENVO:00000447); feature: deep chlorophyll maximum layer (ENVO:xxxxxxxx); material: "saline water (ENVO:00002010), including plankton (ENVO:xxxxxxxx)" | depth 60 m | reverse complement strand
GCGCAGCAGCAAGAGTTTGCAGAAGGTCAAATAGCAGAGGCTAAGAAGGCTGGCGCAGCACAAGCACTGATCGCACTGGGTGCTGGCATTGCTAAAGGTGATATCGGAGAAGGTTTGAGCGAAGCGGGTAAAGCCACTGCCGCAGCAAACGCTGAGAAGAGAGCAATCGCAGCAAGAAATAAAGCTGCTGAGTTTGGCTTCACTAGGGCGGAGATTGATAACGAATACAATCGGGCTGTTAAGAAAGAAGAAAACAGGCTGAGAGCAATCGAGCTTGAGATCGGCGGCCTAGAAAAACTTGGGGCAAGTCGTTTTGCCGCTGAACAATTTGCCATTGTTAGCGAGGTGCCTGTAGAGCAAGCTATTGCAACCCTAAATCAAAGCAAAGAATTGGCTCTTGCAAAGATAGAAAATGATGAGGCTAAACAAGAAGAGCTTCTGAAGAGAGAGGTTCTCAGAGCTAGTTCCTCTCTAATGAAGATACTTCCTGCCACCGCAACTCTTAAAATGACGCCAGAAGATATGCTCGCCTTGCAGAACAAATTAGCAAGAGACATAGGTTCAGAGTTTGGTTTAACGCTTGATCCAAGAGGTACGACAGAGAAAAAAAGCACAGCCGAACCCGACTCTGACGAACTTTTCGAGGAAAGAATTAAAGATTTAGCTCCAGAAATCCAAGAGCAGTTGCGACAGCAGAGAGAAAGAATATCGGCAGCCGGGGGATAGATATCAACGATGTCATCTCAAACAATACAACTCCTGGAACAGGCTCTTATTCAGGCAAATGAAGAACAAAATCAAGAAGATATTGAGGTTTTTACAAAGGCGCTCCTAGATCAGATTCAACAGCAACAGCCATCTGATACACAAGAGATTGTCGATCAGCCCAATATAGCGCCACAACCACAACCTGAATTAGAGCCAGAGGAAGATGTCACCGTTTTAGGTGGCGTGGGCGAGTTCTTCAAAGCAATACCCAGGGGATTTTCAAACTCCTACCTGAGTGCCGCCGAAGGCTTAGCAGAGGTAGGTGATGCCGCTACAAACATAGCTGGCTTCGAGGACGCTATAGATTCAGGCGATGCTAACGCTATGGTCTCTTTCGCCAGGGATGGGCGCAGAGCCGTTCAAGGTGCCCTCGGTGCAGATGAGGCTTACCAGGATCTTTGGTCAACAAAACTAGGCGAAGGTGTTGGATCATTCGCATCTTTCTTTGGCCCTGCTGGATTCGTGAAGCTACTTGGCCTGGCAGGTAAAGGTGCGGCAGCAGCTAAAGCTGCAAGCACTGGCGCGTTAGCAGTGGGTTCTGGTGCTGGCGATCAAGCACAAAGGATTGAGGCCGCTAAGCAGGCAGGCATTGACGTATCCCAGGCTGATGAGGACGCAGCGATTCTTTTGGGTGCTGGCGTGGGTGCCACAGAGTTGATAACAGTCAACAGATTGCTGAGTAAGCTATCCAAAAAAGATATGAGTCCAGGGCAAATACAGAGTGTAAGGGATTCAATTTCATCCGCTCTGAAGACTGGATCTATCGAGGGTACTCAGGAGGTGCTTGCCTCCCTAGCACAAGACGCTATCGAGCGCAGGATATACAACGAAAACCTACCGCCAGGTGAGTCGCTGTTTGATGACTTCACTGTGGGCGCAACCATCGGTGCTGGCGCTGATCTCGTCACTAGCGCCTTCATAGGCAAGGCTCGCAAGCAACGTATGGGCGCTGTCTTGGAATACGAGCAGCAAGAGCGTGAAAAACATCAAGCAAGCGTCGAGATGGCTGAGAGAGATTTAGATCTTGTGCAAGCTGGACGAGAAGATCCCACCTTAATCGAACCCACCCCAACTACCGATCCCAAAACAATAACTCCACCTGCTGCGGAAATGCAGACTGATCCACTTCGAGCGGCGACTCTTGGAGAAGCTGAGCGTATTGGCGTTAGAGAGCAGATGTACGGGTACGCTCAAAAGATTGCTGGGGTCGAGGGTGCAAACTTTCCTTTTGTCGGTAATCGTTTCGAGGCCACCCCCACTAACGCTGAGCAAACTGAGTTTGAGGTTCTAGACTCTGATGGCAACAAGCATGGCACCACGCTGAGCAGGCCAGAGGCGCTTGAGCTTGCAGATCATCTCAATGAAATTGTAGAAACCAAGAACATCACCAAGGCGCTTATAGATCGCCTCGATATCAGCCCAGACTCTTACACAAAGGATCAGACCAGGAAGCTCCTGGACATTGGTCTCAGGGCAAACTCACCAGACTTCGGCAGATTCACATCGGCACAGATAGACAACGCTGCTGAAGCTGACGAAGAGTCAGGATTCAACCCAAACAAAAGTGTCAGAGAGCTAGAGCAAGAGGGTGTAAAGAAGAGTGACTACACGCCGTCTCAAAGGCACAACGCTAAGCGTTTAAGCCAGGGGCTATCTGAAGACGCCACACACTCAATAGAAGATGCCAAGAAGATGTTGGGCGACAAGTTCGAGTTGCTCTCCACGGAAAGGCGCAAGCGCACTGTCAGCGAGATAAAGACGCTGCTCGAAAGTAAAAATATATCAGCACCACTAGGGTCAACACAGCTACGCTTTCTCATGGAAAAGTTCGTTGGTGTCCCAGCCACTAGTAACAAAAAGCTGAACGATCTTACTAAAGGCGAGATCAACCTGCTCCATGAGCGACTCAGCCAACTGCCAAGCTTCTCATCCCTCACCAAGCTGCCTGATCTTAGGCTTCCCAACTACACCGCCATTCAGTTTAGTTCTGCCAGTGAACTACTCAACACCAACCCAAGCGCAACCGACCAAGAGATCGCTGCAATCACGCAGATAGATCTGACCAAGAAGAGCGGTCAAAAAAAGCTAGATTCCCTGCGAAAAGATTTGCAGGAGCAAGGAGCTTTAGAATTAGCTGAGACTCGATCAACAAAGATTGATGAGGCTGAGCAAGATGTGTCGGCGCTCGATGATTTATCTAGAGATACCTTAGAAAACATAGATTTATCTGCTGGGATAACTTTAGAAGAGTTGTCAGATGCGAGCGGCAGAACGATTGCCGAAGAACAAGATATTGTTGAAGGGCTAATCAACCGAGGATCAGTTTCCTCTGAAATCTCTGACGGCATTATCACGTTTGCATCAACTGATCAGGCATCCTCTGACCTTTACCCCGACGATATCGATGATATCCAAGCGTCTAGAGCGGGAGAGACTGTCACCCCTGTCGTTGCAGAAGAACAAGATGCTCTGCTGAATGAACTAACAAAAACGCTTTCCGATCAGATGAAGCAGTATGGCTTAGGTGATGTTGCGGTAAATGTAGACCATGCCTTGAGAAGTGTAGCTAGGGACAGTCAAGGCAACCTAGTCTATGGCATCAAAGCTGTACCGATCAGCAAACTCAAGCCTGAAGACACAGAGCTTTATGGGCGAGGTGACGTTTATGCGTTTGTTGGTAAAGACCTCGATCAGGATGTGGAGGGTTACTACTCACCAAACATAGGCCAGATTTTTCTAGGAATAGATAGGATCAAGTCTCAGAGGCCAGACGCTACACCTGAACAGATCGCAAACGACATGATCAGCGTCCTTGACCATGAGATCGTACACGCGCTGAGACAGCTTGATGTATTCAAGCAAAATGAGTGGCGATTGCTTTCAAATCTTGCAGCAAAAAAGAAAAGACAGGATGGTCGCACATACGTCGAGTGGGCCAAGCAGACCTATGCTGCCGATCAATTGCAAGAAGCCTCGATGGTGGAAGAGGCGGTAGCTGAGCTAGTTCGGGATGGCTTAGCTGATAACAAGATGTTTGGTGGTAAGCCAAGATCTGTGGTCAACAAAATCAAGCAATTCTTTGAAAGACTCAATAACGCTTTCTCTGGTTCTGGGTTCACGTCATTTGAGGACATGATCAGCAAAATCAATTCAGGCGAGATCGGCAGCAGGGATGTCATCGATGGCAAACGACAGTCTGTTGTCAGAACGCCTTACCGTCTGGAAAAGGCTGGCAGACTTACACGCGATTTAGAAATAATTCCAAAGCCAACGGTTGGCGCAGAAAAACGCTTAGATGATTTTGTCATGTCTAAGCGCACAAAGAGTGGTCAATACGTCGGTGCCCCAGAAGGTCTTAACTCCCCACAAAAGCTTGGTGCTATGCGCCGTTTGGTAGAGGGCTTGGCTAGAGAAGGTGAGCCTGGTCGGTTCTGGTACGAGCGAAGCGGTCAAGAAATACTTGATCTTGTGGATGGTGACAAAGCTGAAGCAGAGAAGCTTATACAAGCCATAGCGATCACATCACCACAGACGCCTGTCCCGTCAAATATGCAGTACGCTTTACAAGCCTACTATCAGAACAAGACTGGTCAACCAGTTAGAACGGGCATGTTTACAAAGACTGCCAGCAAGAATCTAGAGGACGTGTTTGCTGGGCGGCAGTGGGAAGGCAGGAAGACTAATAACTTCTACAACAACTTAATGAGGGTCATCGATCCTCAAAGAACACAAGGCGCGACTGTAGATTTGTGGATGATGCGAGCCTTTGGGTTTAAGGGTGATGCGCCCACAGACGCTCAGTACACGTTCGTAGAGAACGAAATCAAAAAGCTTGGTGATCGGTTAGGTTGGGAGCCTCAACAGGTGCAGGCGGCAATCTGGGTGGCCCAGAAGTCCCGCATGGAAAGCAAGCCGGTCAAGAAGAAGACTGAAGAGATCTCTACACGAAAAGGTTTCATGCACTATGAAACTAAGAACGGCAAAAAGACGAGAGTCATAGATAACCCGGAGGGGCATAGAGCTATCTGGTTTGAGCAGGGGATGAAGCACGATCCAACGCTTACAGAAAAAGATACCGCGAAGTTTGATTACAAAGACGCTATCGAGAGTTCTCTTGCCCAGATAAGCTGGGAAAGTATTCCTGGCGCTAAAACAGGGCATATGCCAGAGGCTTTTGATGCCCCGTTTAAGATACTCAACCAATATCACGTTGATATATCTAAGGCTTTCTTGGATGACAAAGGCAACGATATTGTCGCTAAAAGGTTAGATGTTTTGTCGCCCGGTGATTTTGAGGCACCAGGCTATTTTGAGGGTCGCACCAGCCCTGGTACACAGACGCAGGTTGCCGCTCCTCGTAAATACAAGGGTGAAGAGCTTGGTGAGCTAGAGCCAGGGTCTGTAGATCTAATCAACGCATACTCGGCGGTGCGTGGCATCTTGATGAAGCAAGATGGTGTCGGTTGGCACAGGCCTTTTTATGCCAAGAAATTATCTCGTCCCAAAGCAAATGGCGCTCAAGTTGAAATTGGTAGGCCGTTTTCTTACGAAGAAATCAAAGAACTGGCTGATCGTGTAGAAGATCTAGCTGGACACAGTGACTACAATCCAATATCGACTCCAGATGGAGTCCGATTTATCAACTTTGATTTTTTAGATACCCCTAATAAAGATTTCCATGATATTATTCGTGTTGCGTTATCTGATATGTCGTTCGACAACAACGAAGCAGCAGATGTGGTTTTGTTCGTTTCAGATAGCGGATACTTAGGAAACAATTGGACGGAGAATAGAAATGGCGAAGGTTACCTTTCGGATGGCCTCGGAGGACGATCCGATCTTCAGCGGAAAATTCGTAGTATCATCGAAGAAATTCAGCCCCGGATCGACGCAGTTGACCGATACTATGCAGACAACTACGGCTGGACAACAAACGAAAACCTCAACGCAGAGTTCAAAGAAAAAGCCCCAGAAGTAGAGTTCATCCCAGAGGTAGTTTCTCCTCTAGAGGCGTTTGTACCTAAGCCTGCCTTGATTAGCGAAGGTCAGGTGAAGCAAGCGGTAAAAAAAGATGAACAGATCGCAGCAGATGCGCCTGCCACATTCATTCCCCGCATCAATCCAGAAAGCAACGGATATTCTCAAGCGGTAGCTAGAGATCCTGATCAAGGACAGATACCAGATCAGCTTGATGATGAGTTGTTCTCAAGATCCAATACCCCAGAGTTAGAGCCAGAAGAGCAACAAGCTCTCGACAGTTTGGTAGCTGAGCCTCCACCAGATAGCAAGCCAGGCGAGGCTTACCTGAGTGCTGTTGAAGAGCCTAACTGGCGCACATGGCTGGATAAGGTAAAGGCTGGGGCGGTGAATAGGTATGCTCGCGTTGAACGTCTGTTAAACAAAGACGAAAGGTTTCGCAATCACCTAGCAGATGTAAGCTCAATCTCTGCACTGTTGATGGCAGATCGTTCCACTGCAATTACTGCTTCCGCTTTGACCAAAGGAGTCCCAGTTTATAGAGATGGCGGCACATCTGTTGAGCCTTTCTCTTTCGGCGGCAAGCAGTACAAAGGCTTGATCGATGTAATGAAGCCTCTGTTTCAAAATCAATACGGTAAAAATTTAGAGCAATTAGCTCAAGGTTACGCTATTGCCCAACGAGGTATGCGATTGAATGCTGAGGGTAAGGCGGTGCCTGGCAACGCAGAGGTGAAAGCTGAGATAGAGAAAGCTGCAAGCAAGTATGTAAACGAGGAAACAGGCAGGCCGATCATCGAGGAGTGGTATGAAACCTGGCAAGCCTATAATCGCAACACCGTACAGTTCCTACAGGACACTGGCGTTCTTGATCCAGAAACAGCACAAATGTGGATGGAGCAATCTGATTACGTTCCTTTCTACCGACAGAGCACAGAACCTGATGCAGATTTAGGAGCAAACGTACCAAAAATCTTTTCTGGCATGACCAGTGCGGCGCAATTCAAAAAACTGGAGGGGAGCGAAAAAGAGATAAACATACCGATGCTCGATGCAATTACTCGCAACTTAGCTTCAGCAGTTGAAATGGGTATGAAGAATGTTGCTCAACAAAGAGTCGCTAGAGACCTAATAGAAATGGAGTTAGCGCAAAGGGTCTCTCCGCTCACCCCATCAGCCCAAGGCACAGGGATAATCAGCTTCAAGAAAGACGGTCAAAAGGTAAGTGTAAGAATTGCCGATCCTTTGATCTACGAATCATTGCTGCCCGTTGACGCTGGCTACTCTTTCTTAGAAAAGTATTTAGGAATGCCAGCTACCTTTTTGCGAGAGATGATCACCAGAGACCCAGGGTTTGTTCTTACGAACATGGCTAGAGACACGCTTGCAACTTGGGTCACTTCGGGCGCTTCGTTCACCCCGGTGATCGATACCGTCAAGAACTACGCAAAGGACATGAACGATCTAGAAAAATTCGGTGTCGTTGGCGGGTACGATTTCAATCAAGATCCAAAAGACATAGTCAAGTTTATCAACAAAAATTTGAAGAGGCGTGGTGCTCGACGTGGAGACAGAAAACTTACTGACAACCCGTTGTTCGATATGTTCGGTGCAGCCTGGGACGGACTAGGCACGTTAAGCACAAGGTCAGATTTCGCTACGCGCAAAGCTGTATATGACGATGTCTTGGCCCGTACAGGAAACGAAGTAGAGGCGGCTTTCCAGGCTTTAGAAGTCATTAACTTTGGTCGCAGGGGGTCTAACCCAGTCATGCGAACCATGACAGCTATGATCCCCTTTCTGAACGCCAGGCTACAAGGCTTGGACGTTCTTACACGGGCGTATACTGGCGGATATAGCACCGACAAGACAAAAAATCGCAAACAGCGAGCGGTAAGCACCGCTGTAAGAAGCTTATATCTCACTGCTCTCACGGGCATGTACTACCTTCTAGTAAGCGATGATGAGCAATACAAAGAACAGTCAGACTATATCAAAGACAATCACTTCATTATCCCGACTAGCTCTGGTGTACCGATCAGGCTACCTATTCCTTTTGAGATAGGATTCCTATTCAAGACTATTCCAGAGCGAGTCATTGATTCTATGGTGGGCGAAAGCACAGCCAAGGACGTAAAAGAGTCTGTCATTCGTGGCACCTTAAATACTTTTGAGTTGAATCCGTTTGATGCTGCTGCTTACGGCCCATTGGTGGAAGCTACGATGAACTTTGACTTCTTTACAGGAAGGCCGATAGTTCCGTACTTCATCGATAGAGGGGTTGAACCTCGGTTACAATCTGTGGATAGGACAACGCAACTGTCTAGAGGTGTTTCAGATGTCCTATCAAAGGGCGGGGTAGAAGTAAGCCCAATCAAGATAGACCACCTTTTGTATGGATATACTGGCACTTTGGGCAGCTATGCAATTGATTTGATTGACATGATGATTAGATCTGACGATCCAAAATTAGCGCGACCAATGAGAACAGAAGACTATCCCATCATGCGTCGATTCCGCGCACGGGAGTTCGGTGGCGGCCCCGCAGAAGATTTTTTTGAGCTAAAACAATATGTTGATCAGCTATATGGGTCAATGAAACAGCTTGAAAAAGAGGGCCGTATTGAAGAAGCGGCAGCTTACGCAGCAACAAACGCGAATGCCTTGTCCTACCGCAAAGGTTTGACTGATACCGCTGACGATCTATCTGAACTCAGAAAAACAGAACAGTTAATTCTTACCTCTGACATTCCTTTAGAAGAAAAAGAGAAGCAACAAGATGAGTTGCGAGAAGCCAGGCAAGTAATCTTGAGAGGGATAGTGCCAATCTACAAGGCGGAAATACAACCACCGCTTAAATTCAAGCCTTTAAATTAATCTGTTAAAATATATATCAAGAAGGCAAACCCATAGATCGAGGCAGCGATGCCTACCCCCATGAGAATGCCTGTCTTTATCTCGTCATCGTTCAGTGAGCTTGCCTTCGTATAGGTTTCTCTTACGCCGAGGTATCATGGTACGAGCCACCATCACGCGCTGCCCTCTACCACTATTACCCTTTCGCCGCTCACCTGTGTACACGATCATCCCCTTTTCCGCCAGAGCCTTGTATCGAGCAGTGACAGAGCTATAAGACAATCCTTGCAAAGAGTCCCTCACCTCATCACTGATCGCGCCCTGGCGACCAAAGGTTTCGATAACATCGAACACCATCGCTTCAAGGTGCGTGGTGTCGATGCTATGAGCCGAGTCAACACTGGTGCCGCTCGACTCTCGCCTATGTAGTTTGTACGCCTCAGTTCCAAACTCAGCATGGCTCTGAGGCGATCCTAAAAAGGGATATCGTCCTCGAAGTCATCGAAGCCATCCTGGGTCTTCACTGGTGGTGGAGGCGCACTTACCTGTGGCGCTGCTGCTGCCTCATCAGGTGGGAATGTCTCGGCTTGCAGCGACAGTTGCACTCCCTGATCGCCTTGATTCTTCCACGCAGCCAGCCGCACAGTCACGCCATCCAGGGTGCTATCTTGTTTGAAGTGAGCAGCGATGTGCTTCGCCTGATCTCTGCTCAAATTAATAAACCCTTTAAAGTGGGGTGCCCTGTCACTCTTTCGCTTGTCACCTTCTGGGTACAAGCCCCCTTTGGATTTAATACCTAGATCATAGTTCGGCATCGCTATTCTCCTTTGCTGCCTCTATTTCTGCCTTGCGGCTGTTGTATGCCTGCTTCATCTCTTCAAAGATCGCAGGCTGATGCTCTTGTATTGTGGTAATTGCCCCACGGTTATTCGCAAAGACGCCAGATAGATCATCGTGCATCGGTAGCACAACCTCTATCCAACCTTTTAAGAACGCCTTAGCGCCAGCCTCAGTGCTGTAGTCTTCATCACCAGCGGCCTCCTTGACCGGCTTAGGCTTTGTTTTCTTCGGTGCAGCTTGTGGCTTCTCAACCTCTGCTGCTTCGCCATCGTCATCCTCATCGGCAGCTATACCAACCGCCATCGCTAGACTGTATCGCTTGGCATAGGTCATAGCAGATCCATAGCCTTGGGCGGTGATCTTCTGTGCTGGCACCGGGACAGGCCCAGTCGCAATCTCTTCCCCGTACCCATACAGCACAGTCTCT
>CENK01013302.1_pt1 | contig 9898 bp, 3 predicted proteins | sample 530191 | NCBI WGS metagenome assembly CENK01 (sample SAMEA2619686, study PRJEB7988) | marine metagenome | biome: marine biome (ENVO:00000447); feature: deep chlorophyll maximum layer (ENVO:xxxxxxxx); material: "saline water (ENVO:00002010), including plankton (ENVO:xxxxxxxx)" | depth 60 m | reverse complement strand
AACTATTGCAAGAATGAAGTTTTCAACTGGCTTATCTGGAATATTAGGATTTAAATTGAAACGAAACGGTGCTACTGAATATAACGATGTACAACCCATACCACTAGCTAATTTTTATTTAGCAAATGATGTACCTTTAGCTAATCAGTCAGTTGTAACTGTACCAATACATCAACGCAATACAAACTTTGAATTAAAAGTTTCAAGCGATTCACCATTTCCTGTCTCATTAGCCTCAATGATGTGGGAAGGATATTACTCACCACGTTTTTATAGGAGGACATAAATGTCAGGAGGAAAAAGTGCTCAAAATGATATTATTAAGTTCCAGAATGAGCAGGTAGAAAAGCAGTATGACATGGATCTTAAAAATTTCCAATTCACTACTGGTAAAAAATATGATGAAGAACAAAAAAAGTTCGTTCAGCAATATGACAAAGATGGTACTAAGAAAGGAACTATTCATGATACCTATGAGTATGCTAAAGAACAGTTAGAGTTACAAAAACAAGCTGATAAAAAAACTATAAAATATCAGGAAGAAACTGCAAAACAAAACTGGGAACAAGGATTAGCATTTCAACAATATGAATGGGATCAACAAAAAGCTGTTTACGAAAAGAATCAAGAACAATATTTAAGTCAATTAGAATTTAATGATCTTGCATTTGAGAATGCTTTAGTACAAGAACAAATGGTTTTGGATGAAGCTTTTGTTCAATCAGCTTTTCAAAACCAAGGTTTAGTACAAGATTTATATGAAGCAACTGGAGCAAAAGGATTTGAAGAAGCAGCTATTAAATTAAACTTGCAATCACAAGAAGCTAATAGTGAGTATGGTACTAACAAAGAATTACTAAATTTAAGTCAAGCTACTACAGGTGCAACATATGATACTGCTAATGTCCAATTAGGTATTCTTGGTGCTGGAAGTCAAGCTGATTTTCAACAAGCTAATACAATTCATGATTTAGCGACAGCTGAAGCACTAAAGAAATTTCAAAAAGCTAATTTACTTGTTGATACTAAAACTCAAGAACAAGTAACAGATTTTCGAAATGAAATGATTAGACGTCAGCAGACTAATAATCAAAGAGATGCTGCAAATAAATCAGTTGAAAATGAAATCAAAGCACTACAAGCTGCTGGTCAAGCTCAATTATCACAAGCTGGTAGATCACAAGGTAAAGCTGTACAAGCAGTACTAGCTGAATTAGGTAGGCAACAAAACTATATAGCTGACACTATTGTGCGAGGTAAAAATACTGCTGATGCACAAATAAAACAGAATCAAGTTCAGTCTTTAAAAGCAACACAAAAAGCTGCTTTAGCTGAACAACAAATTGATTACAGCAGTGTCCAAGGTATAACTAAAGCCATAATGCAAGTTGATCAAATTAATAATAATTTATCTATTTCAAATGCAGAAAAACAAATTAATTTAAACAAAATACAACAAGGGGTTGCTGATAATCTTTCAATGACTGAACTTGAGGTAAAAAAACTTGAACAGGATCTAGAACTTGGACAAGTTAAAAGTGGATTGAGTTTAAAAGAAATGGATTTTGATTTAGAAAATTTAGGAACACAATTTGCTATGGATCAAGATATTCTTGAAGCATCTCTTGAAAGTGCTGTCTCTGCGTTTGAACAAAATAAAGAAGATATCCTTCAAGATAAAACGCAAGCTGACATGTTAGCTGAAGCAATGAAAATGACTGATCCTTCTGTAGGTCAAGAAGCTATAAGTTTAGAAAACTTTAAACCAATAGATATTCCTGATCCTGTGTACATGGATCCACAAAAACCAAATATTCCACCTGCCCCAATAAAAGGTGCTACTCAATCATTAATGACAACTGGTCAAGTTTTACCCGGAGCAGTAATGTCTGGTGTTACCGCTGGATTAGGTACGATTGCAGGGTTAAGTGCAGCTGGAGTAACAGGTGCAGCTAGTGCTACTGGTTTTGCAGCATTAGGTGCAGCTGGTCCAATAGGTTTAGCTGTTGGTGCTGGAGCAATGTTAATGGAGCTATTTTAAACTATGTCAAATTTAACATTCAGAGGATACGCCAAAAGTAAAGGTTTTGATCCTCTTAAAGCTCCTGATGAATCTAATAAACGACTACTAGAAACTCAACGTACTCTTCAGGGAATGAGAGACGTACGTGATCAAAACAATAGAAATAGACAAGCAGTGCAAACTGCTCTTGATAATAACTTTGCTAAAGAAGAAAGGCAAAGAGCTAGAAACCAAAATTTATTAGAAGATTTTAAGGACATATATCATAAGGCAGAACTACAGCATTATGAAACTCGCATTAAAAATGCACAGACTAAAGAAACAGAAGCCAGAAGAAAATACGATCAGTTTAATAAATTAAAAGATTTATCAGTATCAGCTTTTAGAGCAGTTACAAGTTTTGAAGCAGAACGTGGAAGAAAAATCTTAGAAAATTCACAAGTATCAGCTAATAAGGTTTATTCAGCATTACAACCATATGGTATAACATCATCTGATTTAGATAAATATTCTACTGAGTCTATGTATAGTGGAAGAAATTTAAAGACTATAGTTAAAGCCAAACATCCAAATGTTCCACACCATGTAATTGATAAATCTTTAAGTGGCTGGCATTTAATGGCAGTACATATTGAACAATTTGATAACTATGTAGAGTCTGGTCAATTAAAACGAGATATTAATGAGAAGATACATACAAATAAATATAAAGGACTAACAGCTGCGGAATATGCATCTAATCCAGATGATGTTGATGGTAAAAATTACAATGCTGCATTAACTGAAATTCAAGATGAGATGACCAAAAAATTCATTGCACTAGGTTATAACCCTAGGTTTGTTTTGAATTATATGACTAAAAATATTGATGCTGAAATTGGTTTTCTTAGAAAAGAACATAGTAAAACTGTTCAAGATAATGATCAAAGAATTTCTGCTGAAAAAGATGCAACTGACTTTAAGGCGTCTATAAAAGAATTTGGAAGTATTGGAGAAGCAATTGATAGAGGATTAGATAGAAAGCAAATTAAACAAGGGTACGGTGGGATACTTAAAGGACAAGTAATTAAAGATGTTAAAAGTTATTTTAATATTGATACTAATGCCTCTCAATTAAAGTGGAACGAATTTGAACAGACAAAAATAAGAGATCACAATGGCAACTACGTTTCATCAAAAAGGTGGTTTGAATTACAAGGTGAAGGTAAATGGTATCAAGAAAAAGCAAAGTATGTTAAAACAAGAATAACTGTTGACCGCCAATTACAAGCACAGGCAGTTAAGAATGCTAAACGCGATAGTATGCTGCTTATACAACAAAGAGCAGAAGCAAATTTAACAGATGGAATACCAACCAAACGTGATTATGAAGAAGTAAGAAATCAGATCACGATGACATATAATTTGACTGATGCACAAAAAGAAGAAGCCTTTCAAGGTTTAAAAGATAAAGAAAATAGAGAACCCATTGCTGATCAAATAGCAAGAGTAATGATTAACAAAAAGTTAAAATTACCTGGTGGCTTAAGAGCTGCGGAACTGACTTTGTATTCACCAGCTATTCAAAAGGAATTTTTTTCACAATCAAATGAAGCACAAGGTTTAGACATTGCAGATGTAGATGAAGCATTTAATACAATGCAATCTGACATTGCTGGAATAGTAAAAGAAAATCAAGTAAATCCAAATTTAAGAAGTTCGGCTGTTAAAGACATGATCAGTAGAGGTCGTACTGATTTCTTTTTAAGATTTAGAGCGGAGCTGGGAAAACAAGAACATTCAAATAGTTCTGTTGCACTTGCTGCTTTTAAACAAGATTATTTAACAGAAATAAAATCGGCTACAGGTTTTTATTCACACAACAATAGAAAAGGTGAAGACTTTGCTTTTGATCAATTAAGTGAAGATGTAGCTATATCTGAACGTTTAGCACAAATTAGTAGTCAAGTAGAACTCAATCCTAATAGTTTAAAAGATCCAAATTTTTTAACTCAAAAAGAAAAAGAAGGAATTAAACGTTTTATTGAATATGGTGGTTCAATGCCTATGACTTTGGTAAGACTAGATACTGATATTCCAGATAAAGATCCTTACCAAATATCAGAAGAAATACTTGGTGTAAAGCTTGAACGTATCGGGTTATCACAAATACCAGTATTATCGAAAAACAATAGAAGACTTGTTACACATAAGACTAGCTTGGCAAAAACTATAAGATATATTGATCTTGCTGGTAAATTGCTTGACGATGATATTGGTGCAAATGAATTCATTTTAGATTCAACAATATCTAAGGAAATTTATAATGCAAATCCTGATAATCCACATTCAGTTTTTAGAACAAGTTCTGGTTTAGATGCTTCCATGTCTATACCAATTGAAAGCCTAAGTTTAGCTGAACTAAATAATACTTTTAACAATAATAGTATTCTTGAAGCTGGTGCATATGGATTAGAAAGTGACGATATATATAAAGCTATTGCAGATGATGTAGTAGTTCCAGAAGATGTGTTTGATGTTAATACGCAAAGGAATATTTATAAAAATAAAATGTTTAGTTTATCCGATAGTTTTACTCTTGATGGAATGATTGAAAAAATCCCCGGGTTAGGTCATTATCATGCCCAACCTATTAAAAAATCTAGAGGAACAAGGAAAAAAGCAACTAATTTATTAGATACAAAAGTTGGTAAATTTTTAGATAAATTATCAGACATTAATGAAGAAAACCCTTTATCACGTGATTTGTTTAGACCTCTTCCAACAAATAAAGAAGTATTAGAAACTGGTTCTAACCTTTTTAGGTATCTTAACCAGCTTCGCATAGCTAATCAAAAAGAACTACCAACAAGAGAAGGCAGAGGAAGAATTATACAAGAAGCTAAACAAAGTATTTGGCAAATGGATTTAGCAGAAAAAGGTTTTAATGTTTATCAATTTAGTCCAGATATAACAAGTACACTTACTAACATGATGAATGGACAGTAATTTAGATTTAGAACGGCAGCAAATTTACCAACAAGAGTATGAAAAAAGACTCAAACAAAACGAAGCATATAGACAGCGACAAGCAGAAACAGAACAACAAGCAACTACTCCTACGCCTACGCCTACGCCTACAACAGAAACCAAAGATCCTCGTGAATATGGATTTAAAGAAAATGTTGGCGAATTAAAAAATGCAGTAGTTGGTGGTGCAGTTGATCTTTATAACAGTGTAGGATCTTTACCTAAATTATTAGATAAGAGATTCTATCAACCAACAGACCCAAAAAACCCATGGAAGTATGATGCTCCTTGGTTAATAAAAAATAAACCAGTTACCAATACAGTTTGGGGTAATTTCCTTAGAACTGGTATTGAGATGGTGGGTGGCTTTGCCGGGACAGGTAAAGTTATGTGGGGAGTTAAAGGTCTGAAAGGTTTGGCTACTGCTGCAAGAGCAAGTCGTCTTGGAAGAGTAGGTATTGCTGGCGTACAGGGTGCTACATACGATGCTATTAGCAACCAATCACAAGAAGGTAATTTAGCAAGAGTTTTAGTTGACACGTTTCCAAATAAAGCTGGGGTTTTAGAACCTTTAGCCACTACAGAAACTATGTCTCCAGCTATGAAATCTTTTTATAACATAGGAGAAGGATTAGGAATTGGAGCATTTTTTGATGTAGCTTTTGAAGGAGCTGGATGGGGTTTAAGAGCAACATCTAAACAAGCTAAAAAAACTGCTAAACAAATTACAGGTAATTCTGATCCACTACAAAAAGCTTTAGATAACAGTCGTGATGCTGAGTATTTATTAAAAGAGCAATTTGTAGAAAGAGGAGCTAAACAAGCTTTTGAAAGATCAGAATACAGAAAGTTTAAAAACGCACTTACAAAAAGTGACTTTAATGTAGGCACTAGAGTCCAAGCCTCTGATAGAGATAACTTTGGAACAATTGTAGGTAAAGATAAAAAAGGCAAAATTAAAGTAAATTTTGTAAATCCACAAACTCAAAAATCTGCAACAATATCATTTAACAGAAATCAGTTAACTCCTATTGGAGCTGACAAAGGAGCTTACTCTATTGATGAATGGAGAATGAAAGTAAAGCCTTGGGAAAAATTAGATGATTCATTAAAGAAAAATCTAATGCAAGACTTTGCAGAAAAGAATGATGTTGATTATGGAGAATATAGAGATTTAACTAAAAGAGCTAGACAACAAGGTCAAGCAAACAGAGACTTACAAGTTGAACAATTAGAAATAGATTTATCTAGAGGTGGACCTAGACAAAATCCAGCTTATTACAAAGGTGGTGATATAACAGATAACCAAGCATTATCAACATCTAGTAATCCTGTGGAATCCGTTAGAGACATGATTGAGATTAGAAATAATCCAAGTCAAAAATATGGATCTCCAAGAGGAGGTATGACTGAAGCTAACATTCGCCGGGTAGAATATGGTGCTCCCGGGATGATGTTAGATGAAATAAATTCTGTAAGTAAACAACTAAAAGCAAGTCCTAGTTATCAAAGATTATCTGACAAAGTAAGCAGTAAAGCTATTGATCAAGATAAAGCTAGAGCCTATAAAAACCTTATTCAATTTTTGGATGAGTCAGGTCATAGCAGATTAATAGATGTACCTGAAGAACAGTTACTAAAATATATTGGTGATCCTACTGACAAAATTCAATTAGATGAATCATTACCATTTTTAGGTAAGGAACAGATTGATGCTGTTGATGCAATTGTTGGTCAAATGACATTTGAAGCAAGAGATCTTTCTAAAGCTGCTTTAAGTGTTGCTGATCATGTTGATACAGCTACTGATGGTTCATTATTAGATAGTATTTTTGCTCGATATACTGCATTAGGTAGATTAAGAAAAGAAGCTAGTTCAGCTGCGTCCGCAAGATTAAAAGGATTTGGAGCTGGTACTACAGGTGGATTAAATAAAAAGGAATTAATAGCTAGAGCATCTGATCAGGCTGCAAGTGATACAGCCATGATGAAAGAACTTATTAAAACAGATCCAGAAAATGCACTACTAGAAGGTTTCTTACATTTTTCTGCTGAAGCAAATGGAAGCACACAAACATTTAAAGATTTTCAAGCATTCTTTAAGAAAAAACTTAGAGGATACAGAAAAGGTGATGAGTTTCAAAGAAACGCATTAGTTAATGAAATGATGACAATGGGTATTAACTCAATGTTATCTGGTCCAAAAACTCCTGTACGTGCATTAGTAGGTACTGGTTTAGGAACAACTATGCGTCCTGTAGCTACTATTCTTGGAGCATTTGGTCAAGCTGATGACACTGTTATGAGAGGAGCTTTCGCTACTGTTGGTGGAATGATTGATGCACGTAATGATGCTTGGAAAAAGGCAGTTGCTGATTTCCAATCTTATTCCATGAAAGAAGATGGCTTTAGAGGATTTATACAGAATCAAAAAGATGTCGAGTGGGATGGAATGATGGCTTGGGCTGAAACCTATGGAACAGTAGGTGATAAAGCTATGGCTAAACTTTCTGATTCTATGAGAGGTATTAATAAGATTCCTGTATTTAATTATGGTCCTCGAATAATGAGGTCAATGGATACTTTCTTTACTCAAATAATTGGAAGAGGTAGACAAAGACAATTAGCTTTTAATCATGTTTATGACAAGGTTAAATCACAAGGTTTAATAGTATCTGATGCTGATCTAGATGATTTAGTTAAAGGTGCAGAGATTGATTTTGAAAATAGAGTCTTTACATCTGACGGACAAATCTCAGATGAAATGGCTAAGTTTGCTTCTGATGAAGCGAAGTTAACTAAAGAGTTAACAGGAGTAGCAAAAGACTTTGATAAAGTTTTTGAACGAGCCCCATACTTAAGACCATTTTTCCTATTCGCAAGAACTGGAGTTAATGCTCTTACTATGACTTCTAAATATACTCCTATTTTAAATAGCTTTATAACTGAGCACACCGACATCATGACTAAAGCTTGGGATCATCCTGACATGATTCAATATGGAATAAAGTCAACGGAAGATTTAAATATAGCTAAAGCAACCATGAAAGGAAGAATGGCTATTGGTTATGGTTTTACAAGTGTTATGGCTTTAGCTGCACTTAATGGAAACATAACTGGTAATGGTCCTCCTGATAGACAACTTAGAGAATCTTGGAGAACAGTTGGTCGATGGGAACCTAGATCATTTAAAATTGGTGATTCATATATTAGCTATGAAGCCTTAGAACCTTTTAACGGTATTTTAGGATTTATAGGAGATGTTGTTGATTCCCAAAAAGTAATGGGTGATGAATGGGTTAGTAATAACTTCGGTAAAATTTCATACATGATAAGTGCCAACGTAATTAATAAATCATTTTTAGCTGGTATTTTGCAGCTTTCAGATTTATTTACATCTCAAGGTAATGATGCACCTAGAGTTGCTGCTAACTTTGTTAATAACCAAATACCTCTTAGTGGACTTAGGAATGAAATAGGTAAAGTTATTTCTCCCGGAGTAAGAGAATTAGAGTCAGGTTTCTGGCAAAGTGTAGGTAATAGAAACTTATGGGCTGATTTAGTAACTAAAGATAATATGCTTCCTTATAGATATGACGAACTTAATGGTGAAATATTAAGGGATTGGGATCCTCTTACAAGAATAGTTAATGCAGTATTACCAATAAATTTAAACGTTGGTACTTCAAATGAAACTAGAGAATTGTTAATGAGAACTGGTCTTAATTTAAAACAAACATTTCATACTGGACCCGGTGGAGAATCTTTAGAAAATCATCCTGATTTAAAATCTAAATATCGTTTCTATATGGGACAACAAAATGTCGAAGCACAACTTACAGAGTTATTTGCAAAGTTTCCAGATATGAAAGAATCCATTATGAATATGGAAGCAGATAGAGCAAAAGGTGAAAGTTACGAACCAAGAAACACCGAACATGGTGAACATATCTTTAAATTAATACGTAATGCTAAAAGTCAAGCATGGCTAATGTTATTAGAAGATCCACAATTAGGTGGTCGAGCTAAAGCATTAACTGATTCACATGAGTTAGGTTTACTAGCTAATAAAGCAAGACGAAGAGGAGCATATACAGAAGTATCAAATATACAAAAACAAATTGAAGACATAAAAAATATACCCAATTAAAAATTCACCCAGTCAAATAACTACATAGCGTAAATGGCTGTTACACAAAACCAATACACAGGGAACGGGAATACCGTTCTATTTTCTTTTACATTTCCATATTTAGCAGTAACAGACGTTAAGGTAAAAATTAACGGTGTTACTCAAGCGACAACTGAATACTCTCTCGCCAACGCTACAACAGTACAAATGAACTCAGCTCCAGCTAATGGAGCCGTAGTTTTAGTTTTTAGGGATACAGATAACGATAATAAACAAGCGACATTTTATCCCGGATCTGCAATCAAAGCAGAAGATTTAAACAACAACATAGACCAGATTCTTTATACAGCTCAAGAAGTTGACAACAACGCTATGAGTACTACTGGTGATGATGCCATGACAGGGGACTTAAACCTTGGAGGCAACAAAGTCACTAACATGGGTGCTCCTAGTAGTGGAACTGATGGCGTTAATAAAACAACATTAGATTCAACTATTGATACTGCTTTAGAATCTGACGTCTTAGTTGGTACTGATTTATCAAAATCTGCGAGTGGTGGTCAAGTTACTATTAGTCACAATGTTACTGGTGCTAATACAACCATAAATAACAGTAATGGAAATGTCATACAAGACATTGCTATCTCAGCACAGGGTCACGTTACATCGGCTAGTTCTACCAATTTAGACAATAGGTATTACACCGAAACTGAACTTAATGCGGGACAGTTAGA
>CENK01056832.1_pt1 | contig 9899 bp, 20 predicted proteins | sample 530191 | NCBI WGS metagenome assembly CENK01 (sample SAMEA2619686, study PRJEB7988) | marine metagenome | biome: marine biome (ENVO:00000447); feature: deep chlorophyll maximum layer (ENVO:xxxxxxxx); material: "saline water (ENVO:00002010), including plankton (ENVO:xxxxxxxx)" | depth 60 m | reverse complement strand
GGGTCCTATACAGATGTATACTATTTCTTGCAATAAAGGAAATGTAATAAAGTTTCTGCTTTTAGGATACGCTTTACCTAACTTATCTACTCTATTTTGTAATCCTGAATCTCCTAATATTCTGTATCTAATTGCTCCTATATCACTATATCCAGTAAAAGACGGGTGTCTTTCATCCAGTATTACGTCCATAACTCTTGCTGGTACTATTCCTGGTGGAGAATCTATTTGGACTTTACTTGGTGATGTAGGATAAAACGGATTATTACTCATTACTTTCTTCTTCTTCTGGGTTAGCTTTGTCTTCTACTTCAGTTAACTCCGAAGCTTCTAGTAAATCAGCTAGTTCAGAAGGGTCGAAGAAGTCAGCTCCGTCACCTTTACTAGCAGCTGATTCTATTCTCTGTATTATAGCTGCCATTTTTATAAGGTGTTCATCATTTTTTACTCCTATTTCCATATACTCTTTAATCATAGGTACTACTAAAGTAGCATCTCCTATATTCTCTATTAAAGGTTTAAGTTCTCCAATAAGAGAGCTTACTTGATTTCGAGTACTGCTAGAGTTATTATGTATTTCTTCTAATAAATCAGATAAAGTCTTATCTTTAAATATGGTTTTATCTAAGGCCATAGTTTTTTTATTATAAATAGACTATTTAACGTAATTTATATTATGAATAATAAGTCCTTGATCTTCATACTGCTGAAATAGTTCGTAAAACTCTATTTTTAGTTTAGATATTACTCTAGTAAGGTGAGGAGTTTCACAATCAGTCATTTCTCTAATGTAAATATAAAGAGCTTTTTTCTTAAATATACCTATATCGTTTCTAGTTTTAAATATAGTAAGTACAGCATCTGCTACTTTTAACTCGCTTTCTTTAGAAAACAAGGTATCTATCTTATCATAGGTTTTATCTACGAATAAATCTATAAACTGACCTAAAGTTAAGGCATCTTCATGGTACGGGTCTTGGGTTTTACCGTAAATTCTATCTGTATCATCAACATTATGCTCTAAATCTTTGAAGTCTCCATGCTGTAATAGCTTTTTATAGTTTTTATTATTGTAGTTAATTAACCATCTCTTAACGATAGTACCAAAATACGAGTAAGCTTTAGCACCATAGGTGGGATCAAACTTCATAATCTTCTCTTCTAGTAAAACAGTAACGATCACATGCTTTAAATCCTCAATATCAGGTACGTCAGTATAATAAAACTTAAATGTGTGTATTATATTCTCTGCTAGCTTGTAAAAAGGGTAATAAATGTGGTCGGTGAAGATTTTTGCTCGGTAATCTGAGTCAGTACTCTCGTTATATCTTACTATATACTCTTCGGTTTCTTTTGTAAAGTAGTTAGCTTTGCTTTTTGCTCTGCCCATATTCGTTGGTTACTTGGAACTTATTAAGTTCATCTTGTACAGTTTTTAGTTGATTAAAAAAGTAACCGGTCTCGTCATCTGATTGGAATGCTCCTTTGGAATCGAGTTCTTTTAAGTGGGCTTGTGATTGATTTATTGTATCTGATAGATTTGTAATGAATTTTGCCTGTTCTTCAACTGCATCTTCATACTTTTCCACTCTTACTAACAGATTTCTTATAAAAAATCCTGAAATTGCTATTATTAAGCCTAAGGCACAATAAATTACTATAGGATCTGCCATAATTATAGTTTTTTTAATGTTTTTAATAGTCCTTCCGAAGAATTTACTCTTTTTCCTGTGGAACTACTTGTTTTTTTGACTTTAGGAGTAGTACTCCCCTTACTAGCTAACCATTTATCATATTCTACCTTGGAAGCAAGGAAGTCTGCGCAGTGTAATACGTTAACTATAGATGTTTTCATCCTAGAGTTGGGGTTATTACTAAAAAAGTAAGGTTTATTACCGTCTGCAAATACTCCATCGTGGCATTTTATAGCTAAATACTCTTTTTCTGTGATTTTTATACCATACTGCTGTAGTGTATAAAGAGATCTATCTGGGACTAACATAAATGTAAGGTCACCATTAGGGGTATACATCTCTTGTAGCTTATCTTGCCTCCATTTGTCGGTCTGAGGTAAGTAAGATGCTTGATCTTTGGTACCAATTTTACCTAAATCATGGAATAGACCTGCAAATACAAGTTCTTCCATAGTAAAATCAATAGTCCCACCCATTTCTTCATAAAGTCTGGATTGTTTAACGGCATATTGAACTACTCTATTAACATGATCTACGTATCCGCCTGGAAATGCATTATGGTACCAAGTTTTTCCACTAGCAGGTGCCATAACATAGGTATCGGCAAGATCCTCAAGCATGATATTTACGTCATTCTTACGATCTCCTATATACTTGTCTACTATCTTTAAATGTAGATCCCAATTTTTTTGAATTTGTTCTGCTGTTAAGCTCATATATTATAAATTACGAATTAAAATTTTAATTTCCAACTAATCGAATACAATTATCCTCGCTTGGTGTAACTAATTTCTATTTCTTAATACTTTATATATAATTTCATATAATCTTTTCTATATATTCTTTATATAAATCTTATATATTATAGAAGTTAGTGTTTTTTTTGCAGAATGGCAACTATTCTACAATAAATTTTTCTACGTACCCTTCTTTTTCAATAAAAGTATTACCAAACTCCCACATAACTTTCATATAAAGCGATATAGTATCACCTACTAATTCGGGAGGAAAAGGTCCAACTGTTCTTCTACTTGTATAGTTATTCTCATTTTCATTAAAATATATTCTAGTATTATTCTGAACTATAGGGAGAATAGTACCTTCGAATTGGTTTAAATATACGATAGTATCTCTAACTGGTATAGGAGTACCTTGATAATCCTCTAAACCATTATAAGGACTATATAAAGGTATAGTAAAAGCTATTGAATCTCCAAGCACCCAATAGGTATCTGTATCAAATCTAGCACTAACTATACTACTTTCTACTTTATCTGCTATAACATCTACTGAGAAGTATGGATAATACTCCTGATTCCAATCTAGATCTATATGATAGTAACCATTTTCATCCTGTTCGGAAGGAAATACCATAGTAGCTTCCGGATCTATATATAAGTTATCTTCTTCTGGAGAACAACTAAATATAAATATCATTAAGAAAAATATGAATATGTAAAATATTAATTCAACAATAAACTTCATTATTCTTAAAAAACAACCCGTATCATGACTATTCCATTTATCAATCATTTCTATAAGCATATTTATGAGTATCTGGGTATATAGTATACATGTTATCTTTGTAAGAAGAACTTTCAAAAATAAACATAACTAACTCCTCTATTTCAACCTCCTGTGGTGAATCACACTCTTGGTATTCTCTTTTTACTTCTAAAAGTAGCCCTTCGAAGTCATCCGTAGATAGAGATTTATCTACATAATTTTGCTTTAAGATATCTCTTACTTCATCTTTTAGCCAAACATCAAAATTTATATTTATCATAACCTTAATTTATTACATAAATATACGAACTTTCCGGCAGATTTCCAACTAATTCACCAAGTTTTTTTAGTAATATGCTCATAAACTACCTTAGCTAACTCTAAATGATCACCAGAATTAGGATGAGCTCCAGTATAACCCGTATTAGTACCAGTAAGAAAGCTTCTTAGACTAGTAGAACCGTTAGGAAATACAATTAAGTCTCTATGTCTTATCTCTCCTTTAAATTTTTGAGACTTAAAATCTAAATTATTCTCATCTCTATATTTGCCGTATGTATTAAAAGATGATAGATCTACAAGATTATTTACGAAAACTATCTTCACCTTATTAACCTGACAATAACAAGATAAAAGCTCTATCTGATGTAATAAATCTTGTTCTAATATATCTATTTCTGAAAAGTACTTTATATGAGTTTTCCAGTAATGATCCCACCAATCTTTCTCTATATAAGGAAACCTCTCCTTTCTATAGAAATCCAGACCGGACTCTGCACCTCCTCCTCCTTCTATAATCATATCTTTATTTATAGAAAACATCATATCAGCTATATGTATAGCCTCCCACCTTTTATATTCCACATTATATCTATCTTCTCTTAATAGCTCGGTAAGACCTACCACTAATACCCTATCATAAGGACCATGAGTTTGCCCAGATGATTCTAACCAGTGCATAGCCTTCCTAAAGATACCGCTATTACTATCTCCTCTTACAGATAAATTAACTGATTCAGCACCGCATTTAGTTGCAATAAACTTTTCAAAGGTATTATTCCTATAGTGCGCAATATTCTCTTTACCCCCTAAAAGAAGCTTTTTATAATGTTTAGCATGTTCAGGAGCATAGTTGGTCCTATTAATTTCTTCTCCTTCTGTAGCAGAATGAAAAAAAGAACAACCTACAGCACATATAACGTTAAAATCTTTATTCATAAGAAGTGGGGGCGGTTAGGGGGTTTATTAACAGCGTAGCTCGCCGCGCAAAAGCGCGCAAAGTTGCACCGAAAAATTTATGTTCTATTAAGTAAGGATTGTATATCATAATCAGATAACTCTAGTGTATGCAAAGGCCCATCAGATAATAGGCATGCATCTATATATTTTTTTATAACGGCACATCTTTCGTACTCTTCTCTATTCTCGAAATAGCCTCTTAGGCCATCTAGCATATTAAGTAATTTAGTATAATCGTGTTCTTTAGCGGCCTTCTCTATACTGGGCGTTTCTACGAGATCAATTCTTTTAAGGCTATTGACGAGTTTTACGAAGTATTTGTGTTTAATCTTAGACTTTACTTGGGTGTACTGAGAGCCGTATTGTTCGGATTGAATTTGATTAAGAATGTAATAGTTTTCAAAAGCTTTGATAAAGTCTCCTAATACATAAGAAGCGTTATTGAACTTGATTATGACATCATGCTCTTTATATACCTCTTTATCTTCTTTATTAAATATATCAAAGATACTCTTATTTAACTTCTTCATTCTAGTTCTATATCTCTTTAATAAATAGTTGGTATTCTGAAAGATATTTCTTATATTAATATATATACTGATAATTATATGTTCGATAATATTAAAATAATAGCTCTAGGCCACGGGTTCTTATTAGGTATGCAATATTTCGCACCTTATGAAACAGATGAAGATGATCTCCACGAGTTAAATATATACTTGTTCTTATTCTGTATCTCATTAAGATGGAAATAAACCCTATATAGAGAAATTTTGCTAAAAAATTTTTTCATATATTTAGTAAAAACTGGGTAAATAACTATATCGAAATCTACCCATAGAGTCATCAGTACTATAAAGGATATTATAATGGCTATAGATAATAGTTTATATGTAGGTTTATTAGAAGAAAAGCAGCAATGGTCTGATAAACTAGATTTAGCCTTAGATGATGAAAACTATAGATTATGTGCTTTATATAGAGATAAGATAAAAGCTATAGATAAGAAGATTATGAATATTATATATCCTACTAATAATTTAATAAGATGATACCAAAAATGATACCATATTTAGAATTAGACCTTAATCCCACCGTATTAGAAGAAGGCATAGTAGTTACTATATGCTTTGCATTACTGATGTGGGGTTTATTTGATATATTTTATAATGAAAGATAAGAATACCATAGGAGATAGCCTTAGAAGAGGATTTATCTTTGCTACTATAGTACTAATAGCTACGATGATATATAAATATATATACTCTATACTCTAGAAGTTAGCAGAGAGATATTCTTAGGTATGGGCAAGCCAGGCATACTACGTACCGGTAAGGGAACTATACTGTCAGTGTTATATAAGGGTGATGTCTAGGTACAGGCAGTTTGACCTAGCATGGACATCCAATCCATAGAGCCATATATAATAATATGCCTACTATAGATAGAAAGATTATACTCTTAATAGCCTCTATAGGATTATCTATTATAGCTCTGATAGCATCTCTATTAAACTCATACCACTCTCTCATATATATTATTTATTTATTATAGTATTCTGGAACGTTATGCACTCTATATACTATATCCTTTAGTCTATCTATACTATCCATAAGCCTATTACTAGGCCTATCATCGTACATTCCTTCTAGATTAAGCAAGATCGGCATAAGATCCTGATATAGTTTATCATTATCCATGTGTATATAACCTTTATTTATACTTAAATATACGAACTTTTCTGGTAAGATCCAACTGTTTTAACGGTTATTTTCTTGCCTATATAGAAAAAAAGTAGGAGGGAGGTAGGCAGGCCTGATTAAATACCTTATCTTTTCATACGCTAATACGTCTATCTTATATACAACCTATATATTTTTATATGTTTATATGTGTATATCTTTATATTAATATATACTTATATCTTATTACATATACGTTAAGTGATATAGTATCTTATAGCCCTTTATCTCCCTATCATAGGTAATGTCTCCTATAGTATCTTATGTTGTTTAGTATCGAGTAGTAGCCTCAGTCATCCATACCTCAGAGACACGATAAGTACTTTGATTTAATTGTCCATATTAGAGATTGGATAGTAAGAAAGGTAGGACTATTCATCAATTTTGCGCGTGGCACCTTCGGTGGAGAGAGAGAAACGCCCCCTCACTCCCCCTACAGCAGTCCATCCTCACCCCTCTCATAACACGCCACAAGGCTATATCTAACTCCTGCTTGTAAGGTACACACCTCATGATCTAAAGTAGAATCAAACATCATTCCACTATCTACCCTCTTTGATATATCATATGGTTTATCTTTTATATCATATACTATAGTATTACCTCCTCTATATGTAGATGGATCACTCAATTGTACTACCAATGATCTAGTTCTTTTAAACGATCTATCGGTATCCCATATATCATTATGCTTCTTTATATAGTCTCCTACCTTATATCTTATAATATAAAACTCATTTAACTCTTCTCCTCTTACTTTATATTCATCTAGCTTATTAAATACTTCTGTATAACCATGGGCTGGAGTAATAGTTATTATATCTCTATTGAAGATACTTGTGCTATCATTGCTATAGTTTACGCTTTGACTAACTCTTTGTAGCTCACTTATTATTTCTTCTCCTAATATATTATCTAATTCTTTCATAGTTTATAATATAGAACGTTTATCACCCATTTGATCTCTAGTAAGCCATAATACTAAACTATATCTTATTCCTTCTTCTATAGGAGTTACCTCATGTAATAGATTAGCCGGAAACATTATACAACTACCTATCTGTTTACTAGCTTTAAAATAAGCTTTATTATCTTTAATATTATTATATATCAAAAGGTCTCCTCCTTTATAGTTATCTGGATTGCTAAGTTGTATTATTAATGTTTTATATCTATTATTATATCCTTCTCCAACATCTCTATGTCTCTTAAATACATCTCCTTTTTTATATCTAACTAACTTATAATAGACAGGAAGCTTTTGTATTCCTAATTGCTTCTTAAGCTCATATATACTAGAAACAAACTTACCATAATTATATACAGTTTGTTCAGATGATATTCTTTCTTTTGATTCATAATTAAAAGCACCTACCTTACTATTCTTCCAATTATCAGATGCATTATCTAGAATGTCAGCACATTCTTTTTCAGATAGTATTTGTTTTTGTATAACTTCGCTCATTAATGATTCATATATGCTGAAGGAGAAGGTAGTCCTCCGTAGTGGCACCATTCTATTTCTTTATACTTATGATTAGTCATTGCACACCATAAATCATAATCTTCTTGATTAACTCTATAACCCCAATGTAATAACGATTGCTGTATCCTTGGACTAGCCTGCCAATCATTAGCTTCATATATCCTTCTATAGATAAGCTTTCTCCATCTTCCATTCTTACCACAAAAATCTTGCCATCTTCTTATCTGTCTATAATCATCATCACATCTGAGACCCATATCATATTTAATATACCATTCTATCCATCCATAAGGATCTCTCTGACTAAACCAATTCATCTCTTTCCAATAGCTATATGGCATACCACTCCTTACTTTAAATTTATTACGTTTAGGTCTATATGTTGGAGCCATATATAGATCTTTATCTATACCTATAAACATATCTTTTATAGCAGGATCCATTTTCTTTTTAGGTCCAGCGTTAGGACCAAAGTATGATCCTCCCATTATACCTTCTTCAAACATCTCTCTTGGAGTTGTATTAGGATAAAATTCTATCATTTGAACCATTGTATTAGTATATTAATTGATATTAGTATGTTAGTAACTACTGCTTGAATTATAATCAAAGTTCTAAATCTAGCTACTGCATCTGCTTCTCTTTTAGTTTCACCTATCTTTTCACCAAGAGCTCTAGCCCATAATCTCCATAATTTCTTCATCGTCTTAATTTATTGTTTCAAAAAATTTATAAAAGCTAACATTATCATTAAAGAATTCATCTGTTACCCAATCTTGATCTGTATCTTCATGATACCACGTATCAAATGTAAACGTTTTAAACCATTCTGGATTATTAATAGCTATTGGAGTTAATATAGCTTCATGATCTAATAAATGCTCTTTGGTTAAACATTTTTCAGAATTAACTTCAAACTCACTAATTAGATGCTGTATACTATCTTTATATCCTCCGAATAATCCTCCTATAGCATTAGATTTATAAAAATGATAATTATCAAATACTTCATTCATAATCTTATTACTATGGTACTGCGCAGTATTTCTTATATCTAATAACTTATCTCCAACCCACTTATTAATTTTATTAAATAATTCTTTATTATATATCTTATCATAAGTATATTGATATTCACACTCCGCAAAGCCAGTCGCTAATTCTATATTACTATTGTATTTATCTGGGTACAAACCTCTATGTGATAAACCAGCATCTATCCAATAAATGTAATCATACTCAGGCAAATAATTCTCCTTTATAAAACTCATCTTATACTGTCCTAGTTCATAATAACATTTAAACTTATCTAAATGCTTCTCTCTTATTTTAAGAGCTCTTTGATTATGTTCTGAATCTTTTAATTCTCTAACTATTACTTCTATATTACTAACGTTATATTGTGAGAGTTTATCTACTAACAATGAGGATGTAGCAGAACTTGTATAACATTTTATAGGTAAGTTAGACTTACTAATTTGAATAAGAGAATAAACATATCTCCATAATCTAGCATTACCTCCATGAAGATAATAAGGGTGACCTGGTTCAAATGCATATATTCCTGTAACAAGTAATGTATTAGTCACTTATCTTTCTATTTTTTTTAAATATATCAATTAATGTCTGTACGTCTCTTTTTTTATAAAAACGAATATTCTCATAATCAGAGAACTCTACATACCATCCATCTCCTTTTACAGTAGGTAAATCAAAAGCTTTATTAGTATTAGTTACTAACTCTAATCCTGGTTTATCATATTCTTCTTCCCATCCAGAGAAGCCATACTTACCTGCTTCATCTAAAGTAAAAGCATAAAAGTAGTAAGGTTCATCTCCAAAGAAGCCATCTTCATCTAATTGTTCTCTTGAGTATATTACTTTTTCGAATCCTAATGATAATAAATCTTCTTGTGTCATTTTACAAATAACTTTTTACTTTTATCTCTAGCTATTTTATTTAGCTCTTTAATATACATATTCCCTTCTATAAATCTTTTAGATAGCTCATAATATTTTAAAGCATTTAGTAGCTGATTATAATTACAACAGCTTTCTATTACGTTTTTAACTTTAGAATAATATTGCAGCTCTCTCATTTTATTTAGTAATAGAATATATTTTATGTTTAGCTTTCCATTTTTTTATAAAAGACTCTCCACATCCTAATTCAACTATCTCTGCTCCTCTTGGAATGTCTCTAGTTCCTATTCTATTGATCTTATCAATATG
>CENK01034044.1_pt1 | contig 9934 bp, 4 predicted proteins | sample 530191 | NCBI WGS metagenome assembly CENK01 (sample SAMEA2619686, study PRJEB7988) | marine metagenome | biome: marine biome (ENVO:00000447); feature: deep chlorophyll maximum layer (ENVO:xxxxxxxx); material: "saline water (ENVO:00002010), including plankton (ENVO:xxxxxxxx)" | depth 60 m | reverse complement strand
AACTGGCGAGCATTCCATCAAAAAGACCATCCAATCTTGGACCGAGAGCATAAAGAAAACCTATTGACTGCGCTAAAAAATCAAGAAATTAAGCAATTCCGCCTACCTCCAGTATCTATGAAAGGTAGACCAGTTATAGTTAACATGGATGTTGGCGGTGAAAACGTCACCCTTAAAGCCACCCACAACAACGAAAAGATTTACTTTAACGAAAGAGAGCTTAACGACTTAGTTTTCCAGACAGAAGATCCCACAATCACTCCATTCGATCAGTTGATCAATGTAGCACAAGACTACAGCCTAAACTGGGTGCGCTACTCTGAGACCTTGTTCCCGTCTACCAGAAATGAATTCTCAAGCGGCTCGCGCGAAAGACTTGGGTTTGATAATGGGTTCTGGAGAGGGACAGAAGCCGAGAGGTTAACACTCGGAAGTGAATCACCGAACTCTTTAGGGCAAAATCCGCCAGCTTCAGTTACTATTCCAGACAGAAGCAGTTGGGCGCTAGATAAGCCCCTTTATCCAACTGACACTGTAACCTTTTTTAATAGAACAGTCTCCAATGGAAGTTACAATTATTCTGCCAAGGGTGCAGCGGGCGAATTACAAAATAATGATTTGTTTTTATACGCAGTAGCCAGTGCTGAAGATAAATTGGCTGGAATAAGGTTAGGTCCACTTTATTCTAGAAAGCAGGATATCACTTCACCAAATTCTGTTGCCTCAAGGGCAGGCTTTGCCCAAACAGCTTCTTTAACAAACACCTTTACAGACAATGTCCAACTTTATGGTGGAGAGGCTGCTTGGGAAGCAGGAGTAAACGCTACAATTAGCGTGAAATCATCTGATGGCTCTTTTACTTCATCTTCACACCCATCGGAACCGTGGTTCGATGAGTATGGCGATTTCAAAGAAGAATTACTGCTTGCAGCAAAAGATTATTCGGTTATTCCCGAATTCAGAATCTCAGAACATATTTCTGAATATTCTGATGGGGGGATTTTTAATAAATCTAACTTTGACACATTTGAAATTCCTGGCACCACCATTAGCAGTTCACAGCAAAATTTCTACAAGGATTACTCCAACTCTGATTTCTTGAGAGAATTTGCCAACATCAGAGAAAAGTCTGGCTTAAATGCAAAAGAGATAATGCTAACTTGTAAAGCAGCCGTCCGCTTTAATCCTTATGAGGGTTTCTACCCGGCTCAGAGAACTTTAGATCTAGTTAGCCAATTTTCAAGTTCTTTTGCCGCTGGGATGAACACCGTCTTTGAAGATTCGGGAACCAAGACTTTAAATTTTGCTGAAGCGACCAACTCGTCAAAAGGCAAAGCCTCTGCTTTTCGCCCTCTTATTCAGCCCCTGTTTGCTCCTGGCATTCTTTACAACTCAATTAAATCTGGAATCGCAGTAGACTATCCAATAGTGAACACGTCCACCAAAATTTCATCACTAAACTTTTCTGGCTCTGGCGCTGGCGAAAACTGGAGTTTACAGCCTTCAGGAACAAACATCATCTCTGCCGCCGTAGGAAATCCTGCAACAACAAATGGCTACACTCCAAACTTCGCTTATTGGGATCTCAGAGTCCCATTTGAAACGATGATAGAGCCTGCAAAATACATTGATAAAATTAGCTTCCTAGATTTTGAACCCAGTCCTTCAGCCTCAATTAATGCTACTGCTTCTTTAGACGCCTCTGTTTCTGATGGCATTTACGAACTTATGGCAAGAAACTTTTTTGGTCAGACAGGTGACTTCTTCCTTAAAGATTCTTCTTATACCAAAATTCAGTCTGATCTAATTCAAGACGGGCTTAATTTCAAACAAAGTGATGTTTTTGCCGCCAGATTAAAAATAAGAAAGTCTCATAATGGCAAGAGATTCTATAACAATGAAAAAGGCTTTGATGGCACTAATAGCTACTTCACGCCAAACGGAGCAACCGGATTCGTCGGTAACACAGGCTCTTACACTTTGATAAGTGGTTCAAGCTTCCCGCTGCCACAAGACCCAGCAAGAAATTCTGATTTCAAAGAAACATTTACAATGTATTCTCGCCCAACAGCATTTGGACCTTCTATAGCTGGAAGACCTACGGCATCCTACGAACAAGCAGATCAGAGTGGCTCGATGGATTCACTTGAAGGCTTTAACTGGGCTTACACGCCGCCTTATTACCACGGCGAGTCTTGGGTCGATTTTATCTTCCGCCCAGCCGCAGACAAAACTTACACACTTGAGGATATTTTAAGTGAAACCGAAGCTGTCTACTGGAGGGTCGATCCCGGCGCCCCAACTGGCTCTATCCCCGATGACAGCCCTGCTTTCTACAAAAACCAGAACTTGATGATTCAAAACGGTATTACTCAAAATGGAACTGGTCTTGCAACAACCGAAATTGTTCCAATTTACGGCGGCTCAGTGATTAACAAAAACGCGATGCAACTTGACTCATCTCTGAACTTATTCGGTGTTGAGAGAGTGCCCAAGAGGCGTAAAGATAAGTTTGGCAACACCATTCTAGATGAAAATGAACTTGCAGGTAAGCGCTGGGTTATTCAGCCTAAATGGGAAACCCCAATGCTTAATTTCGCAGAGGTCACCTCTACCAACAACAACATTACTTATCCAACAAACTTCTCAGAATCTGTCCCACGCGGAATGTGGCATCAATTTGGCAAAATCCCCACTGACACTTCAACTGGTGTTTTCATGGAAATTGGAGACATCCCATCCGACTGGCTAAAATACCACTACGATGTTGTTAACATGAGTTCTTCTTATAACAATAACGACCCCGCAGGCTCAGGCTCCACAGCCTACCTTGATTATCAGTCTTTAACAGACCTATTCGGCTTCCAGCGCTCACAGAAAAAAGACAGCGCAAAAGTGCGCCTTGGAGAAATTGCCGACAAGAGAGAGGTCTATGAAGCCGTTGTTGCTATTCCCTACATCGTAGAGGCAAACGAGGACTACTCTGGAGATCAAAAGAAAGATGCTATCAACCGCAAGAAGTTCGTAAGCATCCCGCGCCAGCGATTTGACGCTGCTCTCTTAAACAGAGAAGGCTCCAAAGATGGCGACTCTCTTGAAACAGCAGGCGAGAGCATCCGTAAGATGGTCCAGAAGATGAAGCGCTACGTCCTCCCACCTCAGTTTGACTTTATCAACTTTGACGAGATCGACCCGGTTGTAATGTACTTCTTTGAGTTCAAGTACGAGTTCGACAAAGACGACCTCTCTTACATCTGGCAGAACCTTGCCCCAAGAGACTACAAAAAAATTACATTCCAAGAAGCTTCTGTCTCTCATGACCTCATGAACACAGAGTTGTTAGAAGAACAAAACATTATTGATAACCCCAACCTACGCTGGATGGTGTTCAAGGTTAAGCAGAAGGCTACCAAAGACTACTATGATCTCATTCCGCCGCAAATCAAGGCTGCAAGACCTACCACCAATCTTGATAAGCCCGAGACTGATAAGGACGACGAGTATCTACAGTTCAACTGGCCATATGATTACCTTTCCTTCGTAGAACTAGTTAAGCTTGAGGCTGACGTTCTCTACAAAGATGATCCCGAAGAAGAGACAGAATGAAGTTTCTAAACAAGAAAGAGCAGGTTTTTGACATTCAGCTTACCCCCTATGGTAAGCAGAAGTTGTCTATGGGCAAATTTAACCCAACCTATTATGCGTTCTTTGATGATAACGTGCTTTACGACATTAGATATGCACATACTGATGGTGCTGAAGTGCAAAATGATATTCATAAACGCATTAAACAAGAGACCGCTTATCTTGAAGGGCAGGCAATCTTTAACCAAATTCTTTCCGGCACAACAGTTGCTGGTGGATTGTTTGGGAATGTCACACTAACCCAGGAAGACAACCTCTACACAACAGATGCTTTCATTGGTGATGCCCTGCTTCAATCGCAAGAGCAAAATGTAGCACCTGCGTGGAAGGTGATCACAATGCAGGGAACAATCTCCTCATCTATTCCCACATTCACAGGAAGCCTGTCACCAACCACAATCAATAGGAGCAAAATGGAAGCTGGAATAACACAGGTTAACATTGATGCTCACTACGCGCTTGTGGCAGAAGAATCTCAGGTCCGTGTTACACTAGAAAACTTAAGAAATGTTCAAGACACTTCACCATTATTTGCCGATGACACCGTTGTTCGCTTGGAACAAAAAGATGCACTCATTTATGTGGAAGAGTTAAACACAGAATTGCTCGTTGATAACTTTGATGTTGAGGTGTTTGAGGTGCCCACTGGTGAAGATGCAGAGCTACGCAGACTTTACTTCAAAAACAAAGTCCCACAAGTTGTAGATGGGATGCTCGTCCACGCGGCACCCGTTGAGAACACCCAAGAGCTAGACAGGGATAGTGTAGAGTATTATTTCTCAATTGACAAAGACTACCAAATTGATCCAAAGATTGCTTGCAAGTACCTGAACCAGTTCAACACAGAAGACTATTTAATAGACCTAGATTTTGACTGTGAAGACATAGAGGGTGAAGACCTCTACTTTGACATCTACGGCAGAGTTACGGAGTCAGAAATATGTCCCGACTAATCTTTGAAGGTGACACTATAAACCGCTTTGGAAAAAAGATTCCAACTCCGTTTATTGAGAAGATAAAGGTTTTCGAAAGCCAGATTGAAACCGAATTGGCGATCTACCTTCACATCACAGACGATGCGATAACCAACGAGCAAATTTATGAAGATTTGAATAATTTGGTTTTGTTTACTCCAGGCGAGCGAAATGGAATCTTAGTGGGAGATTCTTTTGAAATTGTTGGAGATAGAATTTACAATTCCGAAGCTCAGAGATTTGCAAAACTTTTTTACAAAGAAAGCAAGAATTTTGACTTTGAGCGTTTAGGAGATAGGGAGCTTTATTATTATTGCTATGTTTCGATCTCAAACGATGAAGACGGAAACCCAAACACCAACTTAAACGAAGTGACTAGGAACACCCTGGTTTCAGCTATTCAGGCAAACGCCTATGATGAGAGAAAAAATTACTCCTCTCCTTTAGTTTACGAAAAGGTTTTTGATTTTGGTGGATTGCTATCAAACGAGCCTGTTATAATTTATGAAGATGCGCTTGGTCTCCCTTGTGAATCAGTTCCACTACAATCAATTCAAAAGAACTACTACAAGACAACTGACACATTTCGAGAGCAATTAAAGGGAGAGATCGATAATCTCGTAGCCTCTTACGGAACGACCGAAAACCAACAATTACAATCGTTTTTAGATAGCACTTCGTTCATAGCGCAGACTAAAAGTGAAAATGTTGATTTTATTGTAGAGTTGGATAGAATCCTTAATTCATTCCCCTCCAGAACCAGCACAAGTCAAATTGGAACCTTATACAACAGATTGAAAGACATCTTATTTTCAGCAAACGACGCCTTGCTGCTCGGTGAAAGATTACAAAAAAAGCTGGTCCCTAACACAAAATTAATTGATTTGAGAGGCGGCTTTTCGGGAACAGTTGAAGGGCGAGAATGGGGAAGACGTAATGAGGTTTCCTACGAACCAAGAGTGGATGATAGTGGCGCATTTCTCTACAACACGGTTTTGATGGAGAGGCAGGAACTAGAAACTAGCGAACTGCTCACAGAGCCAAACTTTAATGTTACCTCTATCTTTGGCTACTTTTTTCTTGACTACGAAAAAGCCCTTCATGGAAAGAGCAACATCTCTCAGATCTATGAAGTAGAAAAGCTATTAAACATTTTTGGCAATAAAGCTTTAGATTTGTTTTTTCCAATCACAAAAACAGAAGTCATAAAGTTTAATTCTGATGTCAGAATTAGAACAATCGAGTCTGCCTACTCAAATAATCGACAAGATGGCAACAATGTGACTTTTACGCCAACCAGAAGCCGACAGGTTGACAAAGTAGTTGTAACTGAAACAGATGGAACCTCAACCACAACTATTCCCTACACTCTGCTGAGAGGGTTTGACCTTGTTGAAAGTCTTGGCGACTATAGACTGTTAGCTTTTGAGTTTCAAGATTTTGAAGCGTCTACAGAGTCAACTGAAGCAGGGCAATCTTATAGGTTTAACGTCTACATTGAAGATAGCACGCTTGATTTCTATGAACTGCTCATAGCTCAATTTGAGGCAGCGCTGGATGCTATTAACGATTATTTATCATATGCAAATGAATTCTGTAGTTACAACAACATAGATAACAAATTTAATGACTTTTTTGTTGAAGCTATAGAAAATCTGTATGGTTCTCGTTTTCCTTGGTCTGAGGCTGCTAGAGTTTTCACCATCCATCTTGATCTGATAAACAATGCTTCAGACGGCATAAAAAACATCATCATAGATAACGCACAAAACCAAGCTGACCTAATCTCACCCAGAAACGGAACCCTGGACGCATTGCAGAATTTTGTGGAAAACATGAACAGCTTTTACGAAAAATATTATGGTGACCAGGGCGAGGTGACAATTCGAATTGCATCCAGAAGAACTGCTGATGGAACATATGAGCCAAGTCTTCGCGACAACACACAATTTATAGCCACCTTGGGATTTGATGATTTGCCTAACATAGTAGACTTCACTGTCGAAAACGTTGTCCAAAGTGACGAAGACGAAGATGACGGAACATCTGATGGTGGTTATGCCGGTAGCGGACGCCCAGCAATTATTGTAGAAGGTTCTGGACTAAGAGTCACTACGGGTCGTGAAATTACAAGACGCGAGAGTCCTGATGATAGAGAAGGCGGTGAAGTCGGTGTCACCGGCGGCGCCGGCGGTCTCTCATCAACAACACAAGGAGCATCTTAATAAATGTTAAAACAAAAGAAAGCATCGTTTTTTATAGGCAATGACTCCAAGGTAGTAGATAATTCCTTATTAGAGTTTGGCAAATCTCTAGAAAAAAACAAAATAATCAATTCGTCTGAACCAGTTGAGATTCTATCTGCAATTGGCGTGTCGATAGACTTGGGGCTTCAAAAAGACTTCTCCTTCAAACAAACTCAAAAAAATGAAGAAGCGGTTGCCAATCCCAACATCATAGAGCGAAAGGATTACAAAAAATTCAATAATGAATATGACAAGCCAGACGACAAATTTCCAAATGAAGATGATCCGTTCTACCAACTTGATGATGCCCGTGATCAAAACGAAAAACAAATAACAAAAGAAACACCAGCTTCCCTAAATGTTTCGCTTGATAGAGTTGCAGATGACATCTTGAGGATCAATCTAGATAATAATAACTCTATTAAACAATTCAGGAGCCAAAGCTAATGGCTAAAATAAAATCTGCCACTACTACCGCCGGTCGCATTTCTCGTGAGACTCTCGGCAGCACTGTTGGCAAAGCTGCTTCTACCGCCGCCCCACCGAGCACCGCTACTACGCAAACCTTGGAAAGTCTGCGTCGCTCTGTCTCTGCGTCTAGCCAGGGTACAAGCCAGGGCAGCAGCAAACCTAGCCAATATGGTGGCGGACAAGAGGCAGCCCGGCAACAAGCACGAGAAAGAATGGCTACTCGCCGGCGCGGCGGTAGCCGAACTGATGATGTTTTGCGTGAAGAATTTACTCGTGTCCAAGAAGCCATTGAGGAAGAAATTGAGGAAAGAGAAGATATCCTTGGTGCCAGTGGGGGCAGTTCTGATGACACAATTGTTGTTGGTGACGACTCGGATGAGGAAATCCAAGTCATAGGAAGCATTCAAATCTATGCCAGGATTTCAGATTCAGCAATTTCTGATGGCTACATTCAATTTTTAGGTTTAACTCCAATCGGATTAAATCGCCCCGCAAACGCCAATGAAGCTCAATATGTTGAAAACAACGAAGCAATAAATGGCTTCATAGCCTTCAGGACTTTGAGAGTTACAACAGGCAGTCCCCCAGACACGTCAACTATTAGAGATTTTTATTTTTTGACCTCAATGCCGACACCATCTTTGGACATGTCTACGAAAAAATACTCTTATTCTCCCGAAGAAGAGACGTTTGTTAACTCTAGACTGGCGACCGGCGAGCGCGAAGCCCTCGGAATTGATGGGATAACAAATGCGATAGAATCATTTTTCCAAATCAACGAAACTGCTAGATTCGAAGGTTCAATTGTAACAAACAGATTTGAAAGCACAAAGAAAATAAAACTTTCGGCATTCCCGCCTGATGCTCCTGTGCTGCCGCCAATAGAGCCGACCACTTCCACCGGCTCTAGCACAACAACTTCAGGCGGCTCTAGCACAACAACTTCAGCCGGATCTAGTTATTAACAATGACCACCAAAACACTTAGCATAGCAGATTCAAACTTAATTTCTGGATCATCAGAATTGATTCGCCAAGCCCTTGGCGGCTATTGGCAGTCCAGTCCAACTACTCTGACTGCGATTGAGACCCTACAACTTTCTCAACGAATCGTTACCAATGTTGAAAGTAACTATTCTGACACTAACACTCCCATCGATCCAACTTCTCTAATCGATTCAGTGAAATTCGCTTCCCGCCTTTACAGCACTACAAACATGTCAGTTATGCGTTCGGATGAGGAGTGGAAAGCCTATGTTATTGGTGGCACATTTGGCGACAGAAACTATTCAGGTGTCTATGACGAGGCAAATTATTTTGATCACAACACGACGATTAACGCACCGCTTTACAAGAATGAAATCATTTCTCCCTTGCAAACAATTAGTGGAGAATCTGTGGCTCAATATTGCAGAAATTATGAAAGATATCAAAACAACTTGGTGGACGTTGCTTCAGAGCATCTTATACCAAACTACTACTTCTTAAGGGCACCGGATGCAAATGGCTTCAACATAAGCCAATTTGTCAACCTTGAGGGCAGCGTTGACTCTTCGGAAATTTCAGATCTGTTTGGCTTTACAGAAAATGTAGAAATAAGTCCGCGTTTCACATACGAAAATGTAGAAAATTATTTGAACATCGATTATTCAAATCATAAGTTTTCTGATGAGTTAACTGAAGAGCTACAAAATAGACTGCAAAACATAATTTTATTAAACCCCCAGGACGAAGTTATAGATGTGGCGAACAACGAGTTGCTGCAATCAGACTTTGAGGTTCTAAATAACCCCAAGAAAGCAAACACCTTCTCCTTGATGCCTATATCTAATAGGATTTATCTTGAGACTTCTGATGAGACAGGTCCATTCAATCAGATAATAGCATCAAATGATTATGCTCCAAGATTTATGAAAACACTAAAAGAAGTGTTTGCTGACGAAATACCGCTTAAGCCAACAATTGGCAACTTTGAAATTAGAGACAATAACGCACAAGAGGTGTCCACAAGGCAACTAAGAATAGCAGACCTACCAGAAATGGTGCTATATGATTATGAAAACCTGCTCTCGCGAACAGATAATTGTACATTTTTCAACAATAATTCAGCGCAAGTGAAAGCCACCTTTGATGCAAATGGCGCCTATCGCTTTATTAACTCTGAAATAGCTGCTAACACCCTTAGCGATCTTGTGGGGCAAATTAACACTTCTTTTGTGCCACCACAAAGCTTGGAGGATTTCTTAAATGCTGGAGTAGAAGAAGACAAACAACAAGAAATCTTAGCCTATAGGGTTCAAAAAATTGGCGGACCCCCAACAGGAGATCTCAGAACCGAGAACACTCTACAAAACTTTTGGTTTTACAATGCTGCATCAGCCATTGAATACATCGACACTCAGGTAAAATATGGAACTAACTACACCTACAAAATCTTCGCTTTTGTTGCTGTGCAGGGTTACAAATATAAATTATCAGATCTGGCTGTAACAAGACAAATAGCGAGAGATGATGAACTTTACTGTCTAGAGTTTTACGATCCATTTACCGGAGAGCGCGCCTCTAATTTATTAAACTCTGAGCGTGAACTAGATTTACG
>CENK01019104.1_pt1 | contig 10014 bp, 8 predicted proteins | sample 530191 | NCBI WGS metagenome assembly CENK01 (sample SAMEA2619686, study PRJEB7988) | marine metagenome | biome: marine biome (ENVO:00000447); feature: deep chlorophyll maximum layer (ENVO:xxxxxxxx); material: "saline water (ENVO:00002010), including plankton (ENVO:xxxxxxxx)" | depth 60 m | reverse complement strand
GTTTTTTCTAAAGCACCTGCGGTATTTTTAGTAAACTTGTAAAGTGTGCCTGCTTCTTTAGCTTCAATAGCAGTTCGTGCCATTCTTGAACCAGCTTTAAATGCAGCAGTGCCTGGTATACCCAAGTTAGTCATAATACGAGTAATTTTACCAGCAGTAGTCGCTTCAGCTCTTTCGTCTAAGGTTGTTAAATTATCAAACCACATTTCAATATCAGCTGCAGTATCTGTACCCGCACCTAAATCCATTAAAGATGCTCCTAAACTAAATGCGCCTCTAGGTATATCTAGAATACCTGCACCAATTCCCGATAAGATTGATTCAAACATTCCAACTCTGCTATTACCAGAACTACTAGTTGGTTGATAAACTTTACCCCCAGGAGCTAAATAAACGCGACCGCCTGTTTTTAGTCTAGCCCTACCGCCGTTACTAAAACTACTAGTCATTCGTTTTATAATTCTATCAATAGCTTCTTTTTCTGATAATATTTCACCGTCAAGTTCTAAAGCTTTTGTTATTTCTTCTTCAATATCACTAGGGTTAACGCTACCGCCCGAAAAAAAACCAGCTCGGCCACCTTCAGCTCTTTTAGATAAAGGTGTTCTAGTATAGGTGTCTGGTTGAAATTTAGTTTTAATAAAATGTTCTGATCCTCCCGGCATCATTTTATATTCTTTGTGTACATTTTCTAAACCAAGTTTTTTTATAGTGTTTAAAAAATTTGTTGGTTGACCAATTGTACCATAAGCTTCATCAATATATACATTTAAACCAACTTCGTCTAAATAACTAGATAAATCATTTTTTGCTTTTATAAAAGCGTCATCTGTAGAACCATAATTGTTTTTTAAAAAACTAGAAATTGATTGTTCTTGACCTTGATTAAAATTACCAGTTGATAATAATTTATTTTTAGGCTGCATTATAGTTTTATACTGTTCACTTTTAATAGGCACTATATCATAAACGTCAAATATTTTTCCTTCTTTAGCTTTTGCTATTAATTTTTTGTTAGTTAAATAGTTTCCTTTGTCAAAAGTTATTTTACCACTTTTTTTATCTACTTTTGCATTTAACATTTTTTTAATAGCTGGGTACTTTAGTATTTCATCAGGGTTAGTTTTAAAATATTGATTAAAAAAAAACTTAGTGTTGTTTATTTCATCTAATTCTTTTGCGCCTAATTCGTCTACATATTTTAAACCTTCTAGCATTCGTTCTTTTCTTACTGTGAAACTTAATAAAGGATTAGCTTCATAAATTTGATCACCAGCTTTATTCAAAAGCGCCGGATGTATTCTTGCTTTGTTGTCTGCTCTAAGCAGTGTTTTTAAATAATCTTTTCTAGGATTAACATTTTTTGTAGTTTTTAATTTTGAAAAAGCTTGTAATGTTTTAGGTTCATTAAAAATTCTTCTTAACGTGCTTTGATCAATGTCAAATTTTCTACTTATTTTACCAAGACTAAGTGGTAAAACTTTGCCAGCGTGCATATCATCTACATATTTAACTGCTTGTACAAAACTAGGGTTATTCAATTGTACATTATTTGGATTAATTCTTTGACCTAGATTAGCGCTAGTTTTAGTTACAAGGTCTGAGGGTTTGGGTATAGTTAAACCTATAAATTTTTTAAGGTTATCAACTTCTTTTATAGTGCCATAATTTTTTGCGCTATCACCTGTTGGGTTTAATCTTGAAATACCTCTAGTAAAATTATTATTAATTTTTTGATTAGGCGTGTCTATACGAAGTTTAGAACCATTAGCTAATGTTTGAAACCTAGTGCCTTTAGTTAAGGCAATAGATGTTGTTGGGTGTTCTTTTAAAAATTTATAAAAACCTAATACGTTAGGATTTATATAAGCATTTTTTTTATTTTGAAATTGTTCAGAAAAAAGATTTAATAGTTTGGTAGGATTTTTTTCTGCTTGACCACCAGGAGCACCGTATTTATTTTTATAACCTTTATAGGCAGCGTTAATGGCTGTTTTTGTTAATTTAATACCTTTTGGTAAATTAGATAATAACATACTAAGACCTATGTCTCTGCGTAGGCTGCTGCTTCTTCATATCTATTAAAGGATTGTACTTGGCCTGAAGAATTTTTTACAACATACAAATCACCTGATGCGTTTTTAACATCAGTATAAACTTTACCAACTTCCATTAATTCAACATCTAAATTATCTTTATTATCGTATTTGGGTTTAGCAACATCTTCATTTTGATCGAGAGCATTTAACAAACGACGTGCTTCCATAGCTGAATCAACCGAACCATCAGCAACAAGTTTTCTAATAGCATTCTCATCAGCCATATCTTGGGCAATTTCTTGTTCAATAACTGTGCCGGTAATTTGCTGTTTTAGTTGTTTATCTGCTTCAAGTTCTGCGTTTACAGAAGTTCCTGCAGCTGTTAAAGCTTTAGCATATTCACCTTCTGCAACAAATGGTGCTGCCTGTAGAAAAGCATTACTTACAACACCCATATCAAAGTTAGCACCTCCGCCCATAGCTTTATACATCATTTCAGCACGTTTCTCTGCGTCACTCTTCATGTCTTTGTAAACTGTTTCTTCGTCTTTAATAACTTTTTCTGGTGTTGGTGCTTCTGCTGTTCTTTTACCACCTGCTATCATTTCATATAAACCTTTCGGATCTTCTACTCCAAATGCTTTTTGTCCGTATATATTAGCCGCATTAAATAAATTAAAATCTGCTGATCCTCCAATAAGGGTTTTTAATGTTTTTGTAGCAGGATTATCATTTTCTTCTATTGGATTAATAAGCCCTGCTCTTTGTAAAGCTGCTTGCCCCATACCTGCACCCATAAGCCCTGCACCAGTAGGCATTGCCCCAAGTTGTGCGGCTCTTAAAGCTTGTCTGGCTCTATCTGCAGAAGTAAAAGCTCTTTCTCCTGTTCTTCTTGTAACATATCTACCTGCAGCACCTGTTCCGGTTTCCGTAATTGTTTTCCCAGCGCGACCTGATCCAGTACCTTTAATATATTTACCAAACATATTTCCAGAACCTTTTATATTTCCCATAATACCTTTACCACCTGAAAATAAATTCTTAGCTGCTTTATAAGTAGTACCTAGTGCACCTTCTCCACCACCTTTAAAAGGATTTAAATTTTTACCAAGACCATATAAACCTTTACCGGCTTGTAAAAACAAATTATGCGCTTCTCTAACTTGACCGTCTGGACCTATTTTTTTATTAGCGTTATTACCCACACCATAACTTGCTTGAACATTACCACCTTTATTATATTTTAATCTAGAAGTAAGACCAACGCCGTGAGATTTACTAACCTCGCCACCTAGTTTAAACATTTTTCTTCTTAACGTATTACTCATCTATTTTTACTCATCTACTTTGATTCATTGAAAAAGCGGCAAAAGGATTTGGCTGTGGCTGCATCATATTCGCGATCCCCGTTGCTAGGCCAATTCCACCTGTTAATAGACCTAAGATACCAGCTGTTGGGCTAGTGCCAGCTTGAGGGTTAGCAGAGTATTGTGCTTGACCATACCCACCTTTTAGTCCAGTTAATTGATTACCCATAAAACTTAATCTTTCATATGGCTCGTAAGCTATTTGTCTTCTAGCTTGTCTAGTTGTGTCAAGCAATGTTTGCGCTTGCGCTTGTTGCTGTGCACCTAGTTGACCAATACCACCAATTGATTGTGCAGCTAAAGTTGGTTGTAATGTTGCTAAACCTTGTTGCATTTGAGATTGTGCACCTAGGTTTGATAATTGATTTTGCAATTGGCCTGCTTGTGCTTGACCAGTTGCTAATTGATTTTGTTGTGCTTGTGAATATAAACCTTGGTTCTGCTGTGCTTGTTGCATTGCTTGCGTACCCATACCCATTTGTTGTTGGTATGCTTGCGCTGCTGCTTGCTGCGCTTGACTAAACCCTTGTTGTCTTAATTGTGCTGCAGCCAATGCTGAACCTAATGCACCAGAAGAAGCTAATTGACCTTCAGCTACACCGAATCTACCACCACCAAAAGCATTACCGGCACTAGCACCAAGTTGCGCTTGTTGCTGCGCTAATTGATTTGCCATGTCAGCTTGTGTCGCGTCAATAATTTCTTGTTGATACGGTGACATAAACTGTGAATAAGCATTTGGTCCTACATAACCTTGTGCTGCTGCTGTATAAGGATCACTTGCACCTTGCCCTGCAGTTGCTGCTTGTCCAGCTAAATCTCCATAATTAGCTGCGCTAGCAATAGCATCTGCACTTGGAGCCGCTGCTGCGGTGCCGTCTGGGTTTAATAATAAATTTTGTGCTGCACCACTAGCAGTAGTTGCATTGTCTAAATATTGTTGGTACCCAGCAATTCCTGCTGCGTCTGCTGGTAATTCAAATGAATTAGTTTTTGAATTATAAGTTAAATTTTGATTTGCACCTAACGCACCTGATTGGCGTAGCTGTGCTTCCATTGCTGCTTGTTGTATTTTATTTTGTTCAGCAACTTCTGGAACTAGTTTTTCTTGTGGTACTGCAGTATTACCTGCAGTTGCTAAATCTTCAGCAAAAGAACCAACTAATGCTTCATAGTAAGGCGAGCCTTCGGTTACTGATATTGACTCAGAAGGTAAATCAGCCCGTGCATCTTGAATAGCTTGTAAGTACGCTGCATAACCACCATCGTCAAAACCAATACGACCACCGGTTGCATATTCATTAGCACCTAAAAAATTTTCCATAGCTTCTTTAGCTAGTTTTATCGCTTCTTGTTCTGAATAACCTTCTTCTAGAAATTCATAATAAGCGTTATTATATACGTCTTTATAATCTGACATTATGCTTGTGCCTCTAAAGTGTTCATAAGATCATACATTCGTTGTGCTCCGTCTTCAATATTCCCGTCCCCCGCTGCACGTACCGCGTCAGCGGTCATTACAAATTCATTTTTAGATAACATTGCTGGTACGTCATCAGCACGTTCTGGTCCACCCATAGGGATAAATCCACCAGACTCTCTGTAATCTAATTCCATTCCTGACGGTACACCAGGAGCTTGCATTGCACCCATTATACCACCATTATTTTTATTTTCACGTCTTTGTTTCCATTCAGCAAAAGAAATATCTTCGCCAGTTACAATTTTTTCTTGTATGTAAGCTGAGTAATCATCCATACCACCGTCCGCCGTACCACCGTTTGCTAAATTATTTGCAAAGGGATCATATTGATTAGCCATAGCAATTGCAGCTAAAACTTGGTTATCGTCAACAGCACGACTACCTAGAACTCCTGTTTGAGTTCCTTTATATCCAGAGGTTGGACCCTCTGCATTTGATAAACTTTTTACACCTGTATTAAAATAATTTTCTCTAGCAATATTGTTTTTAGGTAGAGATTGCATATAAGCATTATACATTTCTGTTTGTCCTTTACCTTGAGGTAACATTGTAGCTGGATTATATTGATCTTTCTTTACTGGTTTAGGTGCTCCACCTCCTCCAGGATCACCACCACCTTTTAAAGGTACGCGGCCACCATTTGCAAAGTCAAAGCCATAACTAAACTCAACTTCTTTTTTAAACGGATTACCGTCAATTGTTAAGGTACCTGGACCAACATCAAATTCATTAAAAGCATTATCATCTTCATCATCTATGTTGCCATAATCAATCGCATTTGGATCAACGTAAGCTGGATCAAAAAGACTTACGTTTGGTTTAAAATTCATACTTTCGTTAATGATATCTTTAACTATTGATTTTTCCTTACCACTACCACTTAAATCTGTGTTTGTGTTTGTAGTTGTGTTTGCTGGTCCAGAAATATCAGCTATATTCGGTTTATTTCCACCTTGTCCACCACTATTATTACTACTACTATTTTCTCTTTGATGTCCTTCTCGAGCATTTCTTTCACCTGGTGACATACCACCCTTATATAACTGTGCTCTACCACCATTAGCTGCTAAAAAACTTGACTTTAAAAAATCTGGAACGTTACCTGAGCCATATAAATCTTCTAGTGTGTATTCTCGATTAGCTAGATAATCTGCTAGACCACTCGTTGCATTTTTATAAGCGTCTATATATCCTTGATCTCTTTCTTGGTCTTCTTCAAACTTTAATTGTTTTTTACCTGCATAATCACCAGTAGCCATTGAACCACCAGACCCTCCTACTGCCAGTGCGTAAGGCATATTAAAACCAGGATTATTAATTGCAGTTCCAAATGGTTGTACAAAAGCGTTGTTAAAAACACGGCTGTTAGCAAGTTGGTTAGCAAAACCTGCTTGATTAGCCATTGTATTTGCAGCGCTTAAAGAAGGGTTTAATTTAGCAGCGGCTTCAGCTGCTGTTTGTGCAGTGGCAAGTTGTGTAGCGTTCAGACCTTCAGTAGCTCCTGCTACATTTCCTAAAGCATCTAGATACTTTCCACCTTCACCTGCAGCTGAAGCTGCAAGTTGATTAGCATTAGCAGCATTAGCAGCATTCATAGAAGCAAAAGAACCAAGACCAGCTAAAGCTTGATTAGCTAAATTAATTTTTCCAGTTTGTCTTGCAGAACCTGCAGCGGTTAATAATTGTGGTAATGCAAATTTCATCAAAGGAGTAAGACCTTGCATGCCTGGAATAGCCATAGCTATAAAAGGTAGGATAGGCGCAATTTCTTTTGGCGTAATTTTTCTTAGCGTTCTAGCAAATTTTTTCTTTAGTGAACCCATTACAGCATATATTCCTTAGTAGTGATTTGCATATGATTTCTAACAAGTCCATTAGGATCAATACGTAACCACTGTACTTTTTTACCAATGCCTAATAAATGTGTGAAAAATGTTTTATAAAAATTCATAGCTTCTTTGTGTTTCTTTAAAAAAATGGAGTCGATACACCATGCTCTATCTCCACTGTTCCAATCATAAAATCCTAGTTCCCTAGTTTCTAAAAATCTTTTTTCTGTGTCTTCATTTAAAAAGGCCCAGTTGCGAAATCCGTAAATCTCGTCTTCGTCTTTATGGACTCTATATTGTCCTAATGCAATTGAAGGGTATATATGGTAATAAATTTCTTTGATAGAATGATTATTCCACAAAGGGTAATGAACTTTATAGAGTTCCATAATGTCTAACACATCATCCATATATTACCGCAAGGTGGTTAGTCTTGTTTATTCACCGGTTCCAGAACCTAAAGGTATCTGAATAACTTTTACCAGTATATCTTTAGCTTTGTGGACTGCCCAAGGCTCGCCACAATTGCTACATAGACCAGTTGCTTCTTCGTCTGAATCTACCTCATTTCCACAATTTTTGCAATAGATTCTATGATGTACTTCAGGTTTTAGCATGGGTACTTGTTTTCCCTCTATGGTCTGATATCCGATAATTTCTGAGTCTTGTATTTTTTTCATTAAGATATCTCCAATACTGATACTATTATATCCATTCCCGTAGCTGAAGCTGTAGCTTTTAAAACATCACTATTTTCTAATACCAACGGTTTTTCTAATAATTCTACCGCAGTGTTACTAGCAATAGATAAAGCATTAATTATCGTTACGTCGGCACTAAGACTAGCATCGGTATTAACTAGGGTTAATGTTAACGCACCACCGCTTTTATTACAAGCTCTTATAGAGCTTACTAAAGCTTGTACTGGTTTTTGTTTTGGTATGGTGTCAGCATTTGCAGTAGGCACTGTATAAACTACTGTTTGATTGTTATTCGTAAGTATTACACTTCTATTTTTATAAACATCACTCATGATAAAAACCAAGTCCTTGCTGTTAATTCTTCACGTAAGTCTTGTTGGTACGTAAAATTTAACTGTTCAATAATATTTTCTAATTCTCTAATTAAAATATCTTGCTGTTGTCGATCAAACGTTTCGTTCGGTAAAGGTAGTCTAGTTACATTAATTCTTGCCATTATCTTCTTCCATCTGTTTTAATATCTAATCTAATTGTTCCAAATCTCCAATCATCGTTTAAAGCAGTTGTAGCTATATTTATATTGGCTTGTCGGCCTCTGCCCCTAACCGAAAAAAACTTAGTGGTTGGTGTAACTGTAGAAGTAAAAGTTCTGGTATTGGTACTAGCAGGGTAATTAGCAAAAGTTATTTTAAAATTATTACTACCAACTAATTCTTTAAAATCAGGTATAACTCTAGAACATAATAAAACGTCTTCACCGTCTTGAATATCAAAATCTCCAGAAGTTATTTGGCAAGGCATTGCTGACCCATCATCATCTTTACCCACTTCATGTGCATACATTAAACTTGATCCAGCAGTTACGCCCATAATTGTTTCGTTGTTTGGTAACACAGTTGGGTTATACTTAGGTGCATAGGGTGCACTGTAAACACCGCGATCAATCCAAGCAGTTCTAGCAAAGCCAGTATTATTATACCAAACATTTTCTAAATAATTGTAAGTAACAGATCGGTCTAAAAAAGTTGAACCATTACTTGGATAAAACCATGTTACTTCGTTAAAGTCGGTATTAACCGCTGCTGCTACTTGTCCTTGCGCGGTTTCATCAATATTATCAAATACAAAATCTTGTACCGAACAATCTAATTTTTTGATAGCACCATCAAACATATAGAAGGCTGTTTGCGACATCCAAAAAGTTACACCATTAACATCAACCACAGAGTTAGGAGACACTGCTCCACAGTTTGCACCTACTTGTTGTAAACCAAAAATAAAAGGTGGACCAATATTATTTAAGGCGTGTAACGCAGTATCAGTCCAAACTAAAATTGAACCCCTAGACCTAACTGCTGACACGATTCTTGATCCATCTTGTATTCTAAAAGTACCGGCAGAGTTAGTTGAAGCTGGTGCCCATTCACTAGGGTTTTCTTGAGAAGAAAATCTAAGAAATAAATCATCACGAGTGTTAGAACTACCGATAGTAGTTTCAGTGCCAAATAAAAATACGTGACGATCTGGAGAAGATACTAATAAAAATCTATTACTGGTTGGTGCACCACTAATAGCCGCGGCCCGCGTTCCGGTGCCCACTGATAAATCCCATTTGTATAATTTTTCATTATTACGAATAGCAAGTAAATCTTCACCGAATGTATCCAATGACCAGTAGGTAGCGTCTAATGCTACAGTAGAAGTAGAACTTGGTTTGTTCCATTGTCTATTACCATTCCAAGCACCAACACCCCAACCAAAACCAAATGTAGACACATTAGTACCTACCGAAATCAAAGCATCTAAATTGCCGGAACCCCCGCCCCCGGATACTGAACCGGTAGCATTGGAAGTATGAGTAACAGTAAACGCATTACTATTAGTAACAGTAGTTACCTCAAACTCATTATTCATATCAAGGCCACCAACAGCTGAAAAGTTTTTAAATATGACAAAATCACCAACCACAAAACCGTGACTGTTATCAGCTACTGAAACAGTAGGTGAACCAGAAGTGGTAGTAAATGGATTAGTAAGACCTAGGTTATCTCTGCGTAACGGCGTGATATCAAAAAATACACCTTCAGAATAAATGTATAATTTCCTGTCTGTGCCTAAAGCTACGTAACGTACTCCAGCATTAGATACCCACGCTTTTATACCTCTGACTACACCACAGATATTTGAATTAACAACTTTTTCCCAACCACCTATTTTTTCTGGTAGTCCGGTTCTAAATCTAACATTAGTTGCGTCAACCCAACGACCTTCAGCACCATAAGTGGAAGTTTGTTTATCTATGCCTGGTTGAAATGTTGCTTTAGCTAATGCCATAATTAACCTTTTGGATATTTATCTTTAACTGCTTTTATAGTTGCTTTCCAACCGTCAATACCATTGTGGTAGATATCATCTAATTGGTCTACTATATTTGGATACTCTGCAGCTCTTTTATTTATATAAGATAGTTCTGTTTGTTTTGCTAGAATATCTGTTTTAGAAATTGGCGTTCCTGAATGCCAAGTAATTTGATCTATATCTTCATCTTTAATCGTTACATCTGCTGAAGGATTAATTGCTAAAATTGCTGTTATT
>CENK01017382.1_pt1 | contig 10030 bp, 17 predicted proteins | sample 530191 | NCBI WGS metagenome assembly CENK01 (sample SAMEA2619686, study PRJEB7988) | marine metagenome | biome: marine biome (ENVO:00000447); feature: deep chlorophyll maximum layer (ENVO:xxxxxxxx); material: "saline water (ENVO:00002010), including plankton (ENVO:xxxxxxxx)" | depth 60 m | reverse complement strand
CAAATGGGGCTTGCAATAGGAGAGTTCACACCGTCTCGCGGAAATGATAAGATTGCGCGGGTAAACGCGGTAAGTGACCTATTTGCGTCAGGTGTGGTGTGGGCTCCTCAGAAGCATTGGGCAGAAGAGGTCATTGAGGAGTTTGCTGCATTCCCTGTAGGCGAACATGATGATTTGGTCGATAGCAGTACACAGGCTTTGTTGAGGTTCAGGCAGGGCGGCTTCATCCGCATCGAATCAGATGAAGATGATGAATTTGTGCCATTGCAGAGAGCGGAGTACTACTGATGTTTGAGTATCAGTGCAGGGTGGTGAAGGTCATTGACGGCGACACCGTTGACGTAGATATCGATCTGGGCTTTGGCGTTTGGCTTCATAAACAACGGGTGCGGCTTTATGGGGTAGATACACCCGAAAGCAGAACCCGTGATAAGGTTGAGAAAGAATATGGTAACATAGCGAAACAATACGTTATTGATTATCTTCCGCTTGGCTCGTTGCAAGTTCTTAAAACACAGATAGACAAGCAGCGCGGGAAGTTTGGGCGCATACTTGGAGAGTTTTTAATTAACGATACGACCATCAATCAAATGCTCATAGACAATCATTTAGCGGTCAAATATCAGGGCCAGTCAAAAGATGATATCGAAATGGAGCATATTGCCAATAGAGCTAGGGTTATCGTAGATGACTATGAAAATAGCTCTGTGTAATGGGTGTAGAACTTTTTATATTTAATCTTTATGATAATCGCGGAAGCGAGGAAGCGTTATGGCTGTAGAAAAGAGACTTGAAGAATCCGAAATCGAGTTGATGGACCCGGACACAAACGCGCAGAAAGTCGAAGTCGCGATTGTAAATCCAGAGGCTGTTGCGATTACCACCGATGATGGCGGGATGATTATTGATTTCGATCCTGAGACTGAAGGGGTCGGGACATCTGAGCATGATTCGAACCTTGCGGAGTTTATGGATGATTCAGACCTTCAGTCTCTAGCGTCAAATCTAATGGGAGATTTTGAGGGCGACAGGGATTCTCGTTCAGAGTGGGCCGAAACCTATGTCAAAGGTTTAGATTTACTGGGCTTGAAAATAGAAGATCGAACATCGCCTTGGCCGGGTGCTTGTGGGGTCTTCCATCCTATACTTACAGAGGCTGTTATACGGTTCCAGTCACAAGCAATCATGGAAGTGTTCCCGTCTTCTGGCCCCGTGAAAACCAAAATCTTAGGCAAGATGACGGATGAGAAAGAAAAGCAGTCTCTCCGTGTCCGCGATTATATGAATTATATGCTGACCGAAAGGATGACAGAGTATCGTCCTGAGATGGAGCAACTCTTGTTCAGCCTGCCTTTGGCGGGATCAGCGTTCAAGAAAGTATACTTTGACGCGACAATGAATAGGATTTGCACGTCATTCGTGCCAGCAGAAGATTTCATCGTTAGTTATGGCGCTTCAGACCTAAGATCAGCAGAGCGCTATACGCACATGATGCGTAAGACCGCCAACGAAATTAGAAAGCTACAAGTTGCGGGGCTGTATCGTGACGTAAAGATTGGCAATGCACCTTCTTTCGATACAGACATCCAAGAAAAGTATGATGAGCTAGAGGGCGAAAGTTACTCAGGTGATTCTGATACGCGCCATATCGTCCTCGAAATGCACGTTGATTTGGACTTAGATGGCTTTGAGGATACTGACGACAGTGGGGAAGAGACGGGCATTGCCCTGCCTTATGTCGTTACGATATTGAAAACAAACAATAAAATTCTTTCTATTCGTAGGAACTGGTACGAGGATGATCCGCAAAAGATGAAGCGGATGCATTTTGTGCATTATCAGTATATGCCCGGTCTGGGTTTCTACGGGTTTGGTCTGATCCATTTGATTGGCGGGATTGCGAAAAGCGCGACATCTTTGCTTCGACAGTTGATTGATGCAGGTACACTCGCAAACCTTCCGGGGGGATTGAAGTCCCGTGGCTTGCGGATCAAGGGTGATGATACGCCCATCATGCCGGGAGAGTTTCGTGATGTAGACGTTCCGGGTGGCGTAATACGGGATAACATCACGTTCCTACCGTACAAAGAGCCAAGCAACGTCTTGCATCAAATGCTCCAAGAGCTTGTTGATGAAGGACGCAGGTTCGCCTCCCTGACAGACCTAAAGATTGCTGACATGAAGCAGGACGCCCCTGTCGGCACAACGCTGGCTCTCATTGAGCGGTCAATGAAAGTGATGACAGCCATTCAAGCAAGGCTTCACGCTTCAATGAAGCGAGAGTTCGTCTTGTTGGCAGAGCTTATTCATGACTATGGGGCAGATGAAAACTACGAATATGAGTCAGAGGATGATGCGGTAAAGGCTGAAGACTTCGACAATCGCATTGATGTTATCCCCGTAAGCGATCCGAACTCATCCACGATGAGCCAGCGGATTATGCAGTATCAAGCTGCACTGCAATTATCGCAACAGGCACCGCAGATGTATGATCTGCCTGAACTGCATAGGCAGATGCTTGATGTTTTGGGCATTCAGGACGCTGATGCAATCATTCCTCTCTCGAAAGAAGCAGAGCCTCGCGATCCAGTGTCGGAGAACATGGATGTATTGAACAGCAAGCCACTCAAGGCGTTCTCGCATCAAGACCACGATGCACACATCCAGATACACATGAATGTGATCCAAGACCCGAAGATACAACAGTTGGTCAGTCAAAGCCCAATGGCTGGTACAATTGGCGCTGCGTTGGCGGCTCATGTGCAAGAGCATTTGGCATTCAAGTATCGTCGCGAGATAGAGAAGGAGCTTGGTATAGAGTTGCCGCCCTTGGGCGAGGCCTTGCCAAACGATGTGGAGGTCAAGCTTTCCAAGCTTATTGCAGAAGCTTCGGATCGTCTGTTCCGCAAAGACGTGCAAGAGCAACAAGCCAAAGAGGCGCAAGAGAAAGCGCAAGACCCTGTCATCCAGATGCAGCAACAAGAGTTGCAGCTTGAGGCTGCTGATCTGGAGCGTAAAGCTCAGACCGACACAGCCCGTATGATCAAAGACTTGCAGGAAGCGCAAATGCGTCAGGAGACAGAGTTGCTTCGCATCAAGTCTATGGAGCGCATGGAAGGTGCCAGACTGGGCGTTGAGATTGCCAAAGAGTCTATGAAGGATGGCCGTGAGCAAAAAGCCGCTGATCGTAAAGACGCAATAGAAAATGCAAAAATCGTTCAGGAAGTTGGAAAAAGCTTGATCGGAACGGGTAATGGTAATAGAAACGATTCAGGTTAATTTTAACCTGAAGGTGCAAAGTGGAAACAAAAGAAGTTTCGTTATTTGAGGTTTTTCAAAAGAACCTTAGAGTTACTATGAACGAGAAGGCTGACTTTTTAGCAACAGGTGGCGCGAAGAGCTTCGAAGAATATTCAAAGATTGTTGGCGTTATAGAAGGTTTAGCTTTGGCAGAGCGCGATCTAATCGATCTTTTTGAAGCGTTGCGTAAGGGGGAAGAGTAATGGCAAAAGAGAAAGTTGTGAAGCTTGAGGATAGAAAAGCATCACAAATTCCAGAGCCGTGTGGCTTTAAGCTTCTAATCGTTATCCCAGAAAAAGAAACAAAGACTGAAGGCGGCGTCCTTTTGCCTGAAGACACAAGAAGGCGAGAAGAGGCTGCTAGTCTTATAGGCATGGTCATGAAAGTGGGTCCAGATGCCTATAGGGATGAAAACAGGTTTCCAACAGGCCCGTGGTGTAAGGAAGGAGATTTCATTGTTATGAGATCGTATTCTGGCACACGAATGGTTATTCACGGTCAAGAGTTTCGACTTATAAATGATGATTCTATTGAAGCTGTTGTTGCTGATCCAAGAGGGGTATCCAAAGCATGAGCGAGAGAGCTTTAGAAGACCAGTCAGATGTTGATCAGGAAACTGATGAGATCGACCCTGATGCTATTGAGGTAAAGGTCATAGATGACGAAGCCGCTTCTGATGGTGACACAGTCGAGGAAGATAGCGATGAATCAGAAGAAGACTTTGATGAGTCCCAACTCAGCAATCGAATCCAAAAGAGAATTTCCAAGCTTCGATATGAGTTCCATGAAGAGCGTAGGAAAAGTGATGCATTCAAAAAAGAGAATGCTGAAGCGATTAAGTACGCAAAAAGCATTCAACAAGAAAACGAAGGCTTAAAGAATCAGTCCGCTGATCTTAGAAAGCTTTTGTATGAACAGGTATCTGAGAAAACAAACACAGAGCTAGAGGTCGCTAAACAGCGCTTTCAGGATGCTTATGAGAGTGGAGACGCAGATGCTATTGTACAGGCGCAGTCTGACATGGCGCGTCTCAATGCAGAGAAGATACATTTTTCTGTTGAGAGTGATGCAATTAATCAGTCTCATCAAAATCAAATCTCTGCACAGCAACAAGAGCCTGTCCAACAACAGGAAGTTGTGCCACCAGACCCAATGGCAGTTAGCTGGTTAAAGAATAATGCGTGGTTTCAATCTCCGGGGAATGAGCGGATGACTGGCTTTGCAGTCGGCCTTCATGAGGAACTTGTAAAACAAGGGGTAGACCCCAGAGGAAATTCAGACTACTATAAACAAATTGATGCTGCTTTACATGAGCAGTTTCCGAATTTTTTTGAGAAGGCTAACAATGTCAGTAAAGCTCCGACTTCTCGAAAAACTCCGGTTGTCTCTCCCTCGAAAAGGGGATCAGGGAAGGCACCGCGCCAAGTGGAGTTAACTGACCGCCAAGTAACCCTCGCTAGGAAACTCGGCGTAACACCTGAGAGATACGCTGCCCAACTTATGAAGGAGATGAGTAATGGCTGACGTTACAGGATCAGAGCGCAAACCAAGACAGACACAAACCCGTGAAACAGAAGTGCGTGAAAAATCGTGGGAACCGCCGCAGGTTCTTCCTGATCCGACTCCGCAAGAGGGCTATGTCTTCAGGTGGATTAGGACAGCAACTCTAGGGGCCGCTGACAACGTGAATGCGTCTAAGAGGTTCAGAGAGGGGTGGGAGCCAGTAAAGGCAGAAGATCATCCAGAGCTTATGATCCAGTCTGATCACAATAGTCAATGGGCTGGAAATATAGAAGTTGGTGGTTTGCTCCTTTGCAAAACTTCTGCGGAGAACGTAGATGCTCGTAACGAGTACTATGAGAAAGCGGCATTACGGCAGGTTGAGTCTGTTGACAATAACTTTATGCGTGAGAGTGACCCCCGGATGCCAAAACTAAATGAATCTTCTTCAAGAGTGCAGTTTGGTAGTGGCGTTAAGCCGGGTTAAACTCTTTTGGTTTAACTTCGATCTTCTAGGAAGGAGATTAGGCAAATGGCTACTACTGCTGCGCCTTATGGTTTCCGTCCTGTCGGCCTGCTTGGTGGCGGTTCATGGTCTGATGCCATACGCCATATCAAGATTGCCAACAACTACGGGACCGCGATCTTCTACGGGGATGTCGTAAAAATCGTCAACACCGGGACTGTCGAGAAAGACACCGGGACCACGACGATGACCCCCTGTGGTATCTTTGTTGGTGTTAAGTACACTGATCCCAACACCAACCAACTGACTTTCAGTCAGACTTACCCCGCATCAACGGCTGCTGACGACATCATGGCCTATGTCTGTGATGATCCGAATGTTGTTTTCCAAGCCCAAAGTGATCAATCAATCGCTCAAACGGGTTTAGGTAACAACGTAGCAGTTGTGCAGACGGCTGGCTCAACTTCGATTGGCACGAGTAAGAACGCCATTGATGGAAGCACTATTGCTACCACCAAGACGCTCCCAGTTCGTATCATCGATTTTGTTGATGGGCCAAACTCAGCGGTTGGTGACTCATTTACTGATGTCATTTGTAAGTTCAATTCGGGCGGTGATGCGACTGGCGACAGTTGCGCTTCTCACCAGTACCAAGACACGACAGGAATCTAAGCGATGGCTATTTCAAGAGCGCAAATGCTTAAAGAACTCCTGCCGGGGCTTAATGCTCTCTTCGGTCTGGAGTATGAGAAGTACGAAGATGAACACACGGAAGTGTATGAGACTGAGGCTTCAGAGCGTAGCTTTGAAGAAGAGGTCGCGCTTTCGGGTTTTGATGCGGCTCCTGTTAAGAATGAAGGTGCATCTATCTCGTATGACGTTGCTCAAGAGTCTTTCACGGCTCGTTACAACCATGAAACGGTCGCTATGGGTTTTGCGATTACGGAAGAAGCTATGGAGGACAACCTCTATGACAGCTTATCCGCTCGCTATACTAAAGCCCTAGCCCGTGCAATGGCGTATACGAAGCAAGTGAAGTCTGCAACGCCGCTCAACAATGGCTTTACGTCTTTCCAATCTGGAGACGGCGTGACGCTGTTTAGCACCGCTCACCCATTGGTGAGTGGAGGGACCAACTCAAACAGGCCTGCTACGGCATCTGACTTGAACGAAACCTCTCTTGAGGCAGCGGTCATTCAGATTTCGAAGTGGACCGACCAGCGCGGCTTGCTCATTGCGGCACGTCCTCGCAAGTTGATTGTTCCACCTGACCTCATGTTCGTGGCAACTCGTATTCTGGAGACAGAACAACGGGTAGGCACTGCTGATAACGATATCAACGCTATCAACAGCAATGGCACGATACCTGAAGGTTATTCGGTCAATCATTACTTGACGGACACGAATGCTTTCTTCATTCGGACTGATGTGCCAAATGGCATGAAGCACTTCGAACGTGCGCCTATGACTACGGCAATGGACGGAGACTTCCAGACTGGTAACGTGCGGTATAAAGCCCGTGAGCGTTATTCGTTTGGTGTGTCTGATCCTCTGGGGGTCTTCGGATCACCGGGCGCTTCTTAATGTAGGGGAGGGGGGGTTCGCCCCCCTTTCTTTATTAGATGATGGTTACTCTGACTATCTGGGATGCATTAGCCCTAGCGACTGGCCCAGCAGACGCTTACGAAGACTCTAGGGCGAAACCTTTCGTAAGGAGGAATGCCAAATGGCAAAAACTCATTTCTCAGGCCCGGTCCTGTTTTCTTCGGCTCGCCCCACATTGGAGGGGCTCAATATTGCGGCATGGCCTGATCAAGTTGTCTACATGGATGACTTCACGGGCGTAACCCTAGATAACACCAATGATTGGACAGTCGTTAAGGACAGCAGCGCTTCTGCCGCTATTCTGGCTGATACTGTCGGCGGCTTTGTTAAGCTCTCGTCTCAAGCAACTACAGACAATGACGGCGCATCTATTCAGGGCAACGAGATTTTTGCTCTCCCCAGTGTGGCTGGTGAGAAGCTTTATTTTGAAGCGCGTTTCTCTATGTCTGATGCGGATCAAATGGATTTGTTCATTGGTCTTTGTGAGAACTTCGCAACGAACCCAGAGAACTGTTTGGCTGCTGATAACAGAATTGGCTTCCAGATCGATGATGGCGATGCAACCCCGCATCTAATCTCAGAGTCTGGTGGCACAGAGACTGATACAACGCTTGCTGCTACTAATGATTTTGCTGATGACACCAATGTCACTGTAAGTTTTGTAGCAACGTATGGCACAACCAGTCGGGTTGAGTACTACATTAACCGTAAGCTAGTTGGCACACACACCGATAATATCCCCACTGCTAATATGACAGCAGCGGCTATGGAGATTTCTGGTGATGCAACAGGAACCAAATCGATGTCCATCGATTACATTCTTGTCGCTCAAGATCGTGGCGTTAGCTACTAAGGAGAGAACTTATGGCTAAACGAGCGCGGACGAAGTCAGGAACTTACGTTGCAGACGATCCATCGACGCCAGATGTTAATGAAGCGTATGTGCAGGAGAAGCCAAAGAAGAAGACTACAAAAAAGTCTGTCTCTTCAGACCTTCCTCCAGAAGGCAGCGCGGATAGAAAACGTCTGGTCTTGATGGGCTTGATTGAGGAGTAAGACATGGCAGATGCTGTAAATGTCACAACCATCGAAGATGGTGAAAGGCAACTTGTCGTTCAGCTTACAAACCTTTCAGACTCGTCTGGCGAATCAAAAGTTACAAAGATTGACGTGTCAGCATTACAGGCAAAGGCAACAGGTCAAGCTTGTAACGAAATTCGAATACAAGAGATATGGGGTTCAGTCCACGGATTTGATGGCGTCCAGCTTTTCTATGATGCTGATACAGACGTTGTTGCTTTTAGCCTTGGCCCAGACTGGACATATCAAGATTTCTCAAAAGTAGGGGGCCTGAAGATGTATGGCACCAACGCAACGGGAGACATACTGTTGTCTACGTTGGGTACAGAGGTGTCTGGAGATTCCTATACGATTGTGATTCGGGCCGTTAAGTACTATGCGTGATGAGGCTGTAGGGGCTTTTTCATGGCAAAAAGGAAAAAAAGCACGGGCATGAAGGGCATGACCATCAAAGGTGGTCATAAACGCCCGACTAAAGCTGGCGCAGGCCTTACAAAGAAAGGCGTGGCAAAGTATCGTCGTCAGAACCCCGGCAGTAAGCTGAAGACGGCTGTTACTGAAAAGAAGCCTAGCAAGGCTAGAGCGGCAAGACGCAAGTCTTACTGCGCCAGAAGTGCTGGTCAAATGAAGAAATTCCCAAAAGCTGCGAAGAACCCCAACAGCAGGCTACGGCAGGCGCGTAGAAGGTGGAGATGTTAAATGCCAGCTAAGAAGAAATCGACAGCAAAGAAATCAAAAAGCCGTGTTAATGAGGCAGGGAACTATACGAAACCTGCTATGCGGAAAAGAATGTTTAGCGCGATTAAAGCTGGAGGAAAGGGTGGGAAGCCGGGGCAATGGAGTGCTAGGAAAGCCCAGATGTTAGCGCAGCGCTATAAGAAAGCGGGTGGTGGGTATAAAAACTAATGGCTCTTAAAAAGTCACAAAAATCATTAAAGAGTTGGGGTAAGCAAAAGTGGCGTACTAAATCAGGAAAGCCATCGACGCAAGGCCCAAAAGCGACTGGAGAGCGCTATCTTCCAACTGCTGCGATCAAATCGTTAAGCTCTAAAGAGTACGCAGCAACAACGAGAGCAAAAAGGAAAGCGACAAAAAAGGGCAAACAGTTTGCCAAGCAGCCTAAGAAGATAGCTAAGAAGACAAAGCGATATAGATAAATGCCAAATACAAGAGGCCAAATGCAAAGTCAATTAAGGGGTAACAAGAAGATGCCAGCTAAAAAGTATAGCCCGAAGCAAAAAAAATTAGCTAGAGTTGCTCCTCCTCGCGACAAGGTTACTGGTGCAGATTTTAAAAAGTTAAAGAAACGTACAAAAAAGAAGAAGTAAATGACTACTAATATGCCGCCACTGTTACAAAGTTTTGTGAGACAAGATATTCGGTCTTGGTCCCGTGACGTGCTTGAAGTGCCAAATCCTCATTTGGGGGGAATGAAAGCGTGTCCGTATGCAGAGGCGGCATGGAGAAACGATAAGGTGGATGTTGTCGTAGGTACTGATATCCTCGGCCTCAAGGAGGCTATCAAACATTTTGACCCAAAAGATAAAGACATATTGATTTGGGTTAATTTTAACCTGAACAAGTATGAGAGATGGGACCGATGGGTTGGTCTATGGAATGAGAAGAACAAGAAATCTGACACGCACTTGATGTTGTTTCACCCTGACTTCCCGCCCAGCGAGGAAACAGAGGAGTTCCTTACTGATAATGAGTGGGAGTCTAGCATAGAAGAGGACTATATGATGATTTTTGTTCAATCATTATCATTCTTGAACAAGGCCAGTGTAGCTTTAGAAAATTCAGGATACTATAATTATTTTAGTGACGACTTGTATCAATCTTTACTTGAAGCGAGAAGGAGTTAAGGTTATGGCGATGGGCAAAAGCGGAATGAAAAAGAAGAAGATGATGATGCGCGGCGGGTCTAAGAAAAAAGTTATGATGCGCGGCGGGTCTAAAATGGCTAATGGCAAGAAAAAAGTCATGGCAAAGCGCGGTAAGAAGTAAATGGCTACAAGCGGCACTCAGAACTTCACTTTAGATATTATTGATATTTGTGAAGAAGCCTATGAAAGGGCT
>CENK01004832.1_pt1 | contig 10040 bp, 4 predicted proteins | sample 530191 | NCBI WGS metagenome assembly CENK01 (sample SAMEA2619686, study PRJEB7988) | marine metagenome | biome: marine biome (ENVO:00000447); feature: deep chlorophyll maximum layer (ENVO:xxxxxxxx); material: "saline water (ENVO:00002010), including plankton (ENVO:xxxxxxxx)" | depth 60 m | reverse complement strand
CAGCAGCTTTATATTTTGGAAAATACAAACGACCAATAGATGCTCTTAGAGCAATGGTGCATGACAAAGAGTTTGGTCTAGGTAGTTATACCGCAACAAAAGATACGACTGCTGTACAAGACGCATTATATATAGGCACGGGTAAAGTCCGTGCAACAGCCGCGCTTAAATGGGTAAAAGCTAATTTAGGTGAAAGTGCAAATCAATTTGTTGTTAGGCAAGAACTAGATCAAAGTAGAGAAGCTGAAATAGATTTAACAGAACAAAAAACTAGAGAAGAAATTGACGCAGAAGATAGAGCTAAACTTAAAAAGAAAACTGAAGCTGACAAACGTTTTGAAGAAGATTTAAGAAAAGGTACAACTGTAGATTTTACAAGAGAACTTAGAGAATATACTAGAAGTGATAGGGCTGTTAATAAAGGTAACATATCTCTTAAGGGTGGTCTAAAAGCAAAAGACTATAACTTAACCACAGACGCTGTAGTTCTAGATATACCCATGCACCCTGTTGTAAAAGCCTCGCTTATGGATGGCGATTTGAGAGGCGCTCTTGCAGGGTTGCAAACAACAAGTCCAAACGCGGCAATACAAAAACTTGCGGGTACTTTATTAAACAATGTTGGCACAACCAAACTACAGATTGTAGATAAACTTGGCAAAGGTAGAGCAGGTATATTTAGTCCGACTACAAACACTATAAAACTAGACTCGGTAGAAGGCATTAATGTACACACGTTGTTACATGAAATGACACACGCTACGGTATCTGCAGAGATAAAAGATAATTCTCAGTCAAGCCCAGTTGTAAGTCTAAAGAAAATATTTAATCAAGCTGTAGATAGATTAGACACAGTATATGGTACACAAAACATTGACGAGTTTATGTCTGAAGCAATGAGTAACCCTCAGTTTCAAGAAAAACTTTCAAAGATAATAACAAAAGACTCCAGTTTAACTTTACTCCAAAGATTTAGACGTGCCATTGGAAACATACTAAGACGCATAACAGGCAGACCACTGGTATCATTAAACTCAGACGCACTTACAGAAGTAAACAGCATCTTTGAACAACTTGTTGCCCCTGCACCTAAGTATCGAAATGCAGGAGACCTAGAGCTACTGACTACTAGTAAAAAAAAAGTAAATGAATTAACTAACAGAATTGTTAAAGGATATTATGATTTTGGTAACACTGCCAAAGGTAAACCTTTAAGTGGTTTTTTAGATGCAGTCGGAGGTTTATTTAATAGTATTGGCAATGAAGGAGCTAAGTTTGTAGGGTTTAAAGTACTACCGTCTCAAGGACTAGCCGACGTTGCCTCTTACTTTGGACTTGAAAATGTACAGCGTATACACGAAGCATTTGAAAAACAACAGGGTGCAGTAAACCAAGCAGAGAAACCTCTTGATGGCACGTTGACAAACCTACGAAATTGGAAAATTGCTAACCCAACTTTAGCAAAAACTTTTGATGATGTGGTGTATAAAAGCACAACACGGCGTGTTGACCCCTCGTTGGATAAAGAAACTTACATGAACAAAGACGGTTCTTCTAAAACAGATAGAGATGGTAATGCTGATCTATTAGATACGTGGGTAGCATTTAATGCTGAAAATGGAGATTGGACTAAACTAGGTGAAAGTGGTCAAGCCCAATACAAAGCTATGCGTGATACATATAAAGCGTTGTATGAACAACTTAAAGAAAGCATTTTTTACAAAATAGCTTCTCCTGATTTAAACTTAACAGAAGATCAAGTAAAAACATTAAGAAACGATGTATTAGGAAATTTATTTAAAAAAGAATTAATTGAACCGTACTTTCCTTTAACAAGAGAAGGTGACTATTGGTTAACCTACGAAACAAATGCGGGTGAGTATGTAGTCCAAGCGTTTGAAACCCCTGGCGCGGCTAGAAGAACACGTAGAGACGTTTTGGCAACAGGTAAAGTAAAAGAAGAAACAATAGCAGAATTTACAAAATTTGAGACTATGACTTTTGATAAAGCCCCTACAGGTAGTTGGGTTAAACAAACACTTGATGTTTTAAAAGATAATAATGTAGAACCTTCTGTGCAAAACGAAATAATGCAAATGTTTGTAAGAGCTTTACCCGAATCGTCGTTTGCTAAGTCTATGCAAAGTCGAGGAGATAAGGCAGGTTATATTGAAAATAGTGAACTTGCGTTTCAAACAAAAGCGTACAATCTATCACGGCAAATACAACAAATGCGCTCATCAGATTTATTACGAGACGAGCTTCGTAACTTAGCAGAACAAGTTGAGTTAAAAAACAAAGGAGATGAAAACCAACCTTCTGCTGATAATCTTTTAACTTTGAGGCGCGATGCTAATGCAAGTGGCGATCAAACAAGAATTGATGCTATTAATAAAAAGATAGCAGATTACGAGAAAAAATTTGGCAAGCTACTAGGTTCAAAAGACGCAAAAATATTATTAGATGAAATAGAAACACGAGTTAACTTTGCAATAAACCCTCCTAACAACGTGTATGAAAGAGCTGCACAGAATGCAAACAGGATAGCTTTCTTAGGTACTATTGGATTTAACGTATCGTCTACCGTTGTTAATACGGTGCAAATACCTACCGTTGTTTACCCTGCACTCGCAGCGAAGATTGGATTTAAACGAGCAGGGACAAACTTAAAGATTGCAGGCAAGCTCTTTACAGGAGCAGGGTTTGACCACCGCATACCCGCATATGGCACTGATGAGAGTGTGAGAACGGGTTCTCGGTTTGGAATTAATAAGTTTGGAATTAAAACTGGGTATACAAAAGCAATAACAGCCCCATCTATAGACAATTATTTTATAGCAGATGTAGAAGGAAACTTAACACTACGTGACGACATGAACATTGACGATAAAGATGTATACTATGTCAATGCCTCTAATAAAAAATTTACACAAAAACAATTTTTAGAAATGATACAACCTTTTGTGCAAGAAGTATCTAATCGTGGGCTACTTAACAGGTCATTAATATTTGACACGCTTGGATCAGAAATATCTGGCAAGGCTCAAGGTAATATAGTTTCACGACTTTATGATAGACTAACAACATACTCTGCACTTCCGTTTCATACAACAGAACGCATGAACCGTCAGGTAACACTCGTAGCTTCTTACTTAACTGAGATGGATAGACTTGCTACTAATCCAAATCCTAACACTAACGAGAAAGACCTAACAGACGGGCAAATAGCAACACAAGCCATCAACACGGCTATGTACGATACACAACAAACTAACGGCGGCGCTACGTTAACAACTGCTCCGCGTATTGCACAACAAAACATAGGTCGTGTAGCTATGATGTATAAGACGTTTGGTGTGCAGATGTACTACACTCAAGCAAAGACATTCTTAAAAATGATAGGTATGGAGAAAGACCCCTATCTCAGAAAACAAGCTACAAAACAATTCTGGGCTACTCAAGGTTTTGTGATGGCACTTGCAGGGGTACAGGGACTTACAATGTACGGAATTATAGCAGGTCTGTACAACTTGTTTGTAGATGATGACGAAGAAACCTTCGAGACACTGACACGTAAAGCTATTGGAGAAGGTTTCTTTAAGGGAGGTGTTAACGCTACGACAGGATTGTTGGGTGCAGAAGTAGACGTAGCCGCACGTATCGGATTATCTAATCTAATACTTGGTTCTAACCGATACAACTTTGATCCATCCGTAGAAAAGAGCATAGTGCAAGCGTTTGGTGGGGTTGCATACAGTTACGGTTCTCAAATTGGTAGAGGTAGTATGATGATATTAGGAGGTGAGTATCAACGTGGTATAGAAAACATTTTACCTGCGGCGTTTAGAAATCCTGCAAAAGTTGTAAGGTTCGTTCAAGAAGAAGGTATACGAACACGTAGAGGAGATCTAATCTTTGACGATATGAATTTTGGATTGTATGCGGCACAAGCATTAGGATTTGCACCTGCGGAGTACACACTCAAACAAGAGATGAGTCAAGATACTAAGAAAATAGATAAAGCAGTAAATGCCACACGTAGTAAATTACTAAAACAATACTACTTAGCTAGACGTACAGGCGATATGGACGGTGTGTATGAAGTCGCAGATAAAATGGACGAGTTTAATAAGAAACACCCTGATGCTAAGATAACTAAAGAGACCATTGACAGGTCGATGAAAACTCACATGCAAACTTCTAAAGACATGGTTGATGGTGTTACCGTAAGCCCCCTCATGCGAAGAGCGTTAGAACAAAGCCGATCTGAGTACGATCAAGGCTTTACATTCTTTTAAAAAGAGACCGCCCGAAGGCGGTCTAGTCTGGGAGGGAGAGTGACAGAAATACATCTGTCTTGCCACCCATATCACACAATTCTCCACATGCGAACCCCTAACTTTTTATTTTCTGTACGAACTTGAGTTTCTATCTGCCACCCTTTATCTTTTGTTATTTTTTCCAAGCTATGTAGTGCCGCCTGGGTGTTGATACACAAGATGAACACAGAGGAACCTGTTGTCATACGATCCCAATTAACTATGATACGAACCCCATCAGGGCAAAGATCATTCGTCTTCAGTATCCCCTGTCTTATTCTCATTCTCTACCGAACAATCTACTTGTATTACATGTGTCACAGGCAAGTCCATTTTTGTACCTTTACTTAACCGCATCTTCGTACTTTTAGCACCCAATTTAGTTTTAAGGTCATGCACAAACGAACTATAATTTATCTGTTGTTCACCGCACCAAGCCTTCAACGGTTTTGGTATAAGGTAAGCACGTTTTAAATCTGTCTCGTATCGTGCAACAAGTCTAACCCTTGCACGTTCTTCGGGTATAATAAGATCAGTAACCCCACCTTCCTGTTTGCGTAAGTCATCTGTACTTTTTATCCATAACACATTGCTCCAATGCTCGTGTATATAATCATTGAGTGTTTCTTCTACTGATATACTCATATCCTCAACTTGACGTTTGTTTTCTTTTAGCCTCTCTATCGCCCACGCAAATATCTTTTTTGTATCATAAGTGATAAGTCCTACACGTTTTGCTAGCATCAATCCTGTTATAGTAGAAGCAACAAGAACAGACCAGAACCTGTTCTCAGCAGTTAACCCTGCTTTCTTATCGACGGCGGCTTGTACGTTCTCAAAAACTCTTTTAACTTCATCCAGATTGTCCATAACGTATTGTATATAGACCTCGCCTGCATGACCGTAGTTATTCTGCAAGCGAGCGCTAAATACATCAGTCTCTTCTTTAGTATCAAAATATATCTTCTTAACACGACACTCCATTATTCTCTGCGCTTCTGCCTTTGGCATGGCTTTAATAATATTAATACTTTCTATCAAACTTGTATTGCCTGTTGATACAGAAATTAAACTCCATGCTTCACCCCTATATCGTTCTGCGTTACTGCTTGCCGCCATACGCCCTCGTTGCCTACCACCTGTTAATTGATAGGCTAAGTTTGAAAGTTCTTTACCCCTAGCGTTTGTAAGTTCGTCCATGTAAAGTGGTAAGTTGTGGTATACCTCACCCCTGTTCATCTTAGTATTGTAAGTGTCTCTTTCGTGTATAATAAGGTCTTCTGGATTACCCCATACAGATGCCCCTGCTGCCATAGCTGTTGTCTTACCTACTCCTGACCCCCCATGCAGATGTAACCCTGCACAATTAACTGGCGACATAGCCATGAGAGGAGACCCGAACGACGTGCCTACTACAAATTGATGTAACTCAAACCCATCACGATTATAAAAATTAATTGTTTCAATCCAATCTTCTAGCGTACCTCTTGGTTCAAACGAGGGAAACAATCCTGCTGTTTGTGTAGAAGGTGGGTTAAACTCTATACTGTCTTTACGTACCTCTTTGTTGCCAAGAACAAATCCTTCTAAGTTTTCGTTAGTCCACCCAAACTGTTTGTGTGCTTCATCTGCCACTGTTTGAGATTGTAACTCTGTTACCCATGTTGTTGTATACTGCATTATTTCATCCATCCTTGTTACTGCTATACCTTGCATAGACAGTTGTTTCCTTAATTCTTCTTTCGATGTTACAGAAGTTAACGGAACTGTAAACTCTCTTATACCATCTTTTGGTAAATGAAGTCGCATTACAATAGCTTCTCCAATCTCTGCGTCCCGAACACGCTTAACCACATACAGATCGTTTTGGTATATCTGACGATCCTCGTCTTCACCATCTGCGTTCTTTACTCTTATATACACCCCACCACTTGCACCTCTAAAATAAGGGCTAGGGTAGTTGGGTATATCTTTGTGAGAAGGCGCTCTCTTAATCGAACGACCTAAAGCTAAAGGGTTTGTAATCTTTCCCCAATGTTTACAGGACGTGCATACGTCAGGATTGTATTCATCAAATTTATCACAACCATACGGAGCCTTTATTAAATCAGCTTTTCTTTGCGTTGCTTCTTTTGTGTACCCTTCGTGATTTTTAGACATTATGTGTATAGCTTGTTCCGCATCATTGCAGTGGTTCGCAATAGATATACCTGCCCTCCACAAAGGCTCAACTATACTCTGTTGGTTTATAATAATATTTTTTATTTGTTCGCACCCTGTGCCTTCTTTGGTTTTAATTACTATAGTTTTAAAGTTATAGTCGGAGTCCCTTATCATTCCTTTTTTAAATGCACTTATCTCCATATCATAGGTTTTAGGTACTTGTGTTATACCCCCACCAAGTAAGTCAGAGAACTCACTAAAGTCTAAAGAAGTAGGTAGTCCAGGCACGTATAGCCTAACAGCCCTCGACGTGTTGTGCTTATAGTTGTGAGTATTGGGTACACGTAGTATTCTTGCACTATCGGCAGTTACAACAGGGTCAGCGTTCAACCCATGTTCCACACATAACTTCTTTAGCTTCGACGCTACAGGCAACCACTCATCATAAGTTACACTATGCGTCAAAGTCCAATATACATGTATACCATACCCTGAGTTCATGAGAACAGGTTTGGGTAAGGTTAACTTCTTGCAGAATGTCCGCAAAGCTTTGTATGCTTCTTCTTGGCTAGGATAGTCTTTACCTTCACCGCAATCTAAATCAAGATAAAATGAACTAAGGGATTTTACATTGTCTACCTTGCGAGAGTCCGCAGTTTTAAATGTAGCTAATCCAAAATAAGTTTCGTAGCCTTCCACATCTAAGTTGTGAGAAGCGTCTACAACGGCATCTATAGAGTCGTAAAATTTTTGTTTTGTGTGTTCTCCCTTGAACCCCAATACAGCATAATAACCACCACTATCTAACACCCTTTCTAAAAATGTCTTTGTTTCCATAATCTCCACCCATGTTTAAAGACACCACGGCTAGGCATTGAAATACCGAATAGCCGTGGTGAGACAGTATATTAGTAATTAGGATTAGTCATCCTTCGGGGCATCGTCCCAATCATCAATAATACCATCTAGGTCATCGTCATCACCTTTGGGTGGAGGAGTTGATTTTTTAACAACCTTCTTTGGATCGTCGATAGTCTCTTCCTCTTCTACCTCTGTATCAAAAGGATTTGACTCATCTTCTATGGTAAAACCATCAACAGTGTCAAAAGGATTTCTATCCTCTAAAGGCACGTACTTAACAACTTGCACAGCCCTTAATCTAAGATTAACACTCTGTTTACCCCCAAAGTCATAGGGGTTAAATGTTACAGCAATATTTACAGTGCTACCTGTCGTAAGTAAAAAGTCATCTGGTAACTTTGTACCTTTTGCATCATACTGTATTGGTTTTTTTGATACCACGTTATTATATGCACCTTTTAAATTAGCCTTATAGGTGTACATACCATCGTCGTCTTTAACAAGCACAGATTTGTCTAGCTTAGTTGCCCATTTTTCTTTTCTATTTGCTTGGTAAGACTTAGACATAGACATAAATAAATCTTTTGCAACAGCTTCACTCATCTTAAATTGTATAGAGTACTCTGCACCGTCTTCTAATGCACCGCAGGGCATAGACTTATTCACCTTGTTATCAAAATGATAAGTAGTATTAATCTTAGGCCAAAGAGCCTCTACGTTTTTTATTAAATATACTTCACTCATAATCGCTTCTCCACTTCCTATTTATATATCTTCGTCTAGATCATTAAGGTCTAGATCGTCGTTGTTTTTGTACATATTCTTGATCGAATCAACCACATGTACTGTTTCTTTTTGTTTTGTGGCTTTTTCTTTACTCTCTTGCAAACGTTGCTCCACTAATGCGTCGGAAACAGCGTTTAATTTATACCTATAAGTATTATTTACTTTTAGATAAGTGTGTTCAGGGATAAGTTTTTTACTTGTCCAAACACGTATGGTAGAACTAGAAACACCTAAGTGTTTAGCCAATTCTCCTTTAGTTACGAAAGGTTCGTTCATTTTTTCCTCACAGAAATTACTACTTCCTTTTCGGTGTTTAAACCGTCAGGAACTTTAGTTGGGTTATCCGTTAGGTATTCTCTCATATTCTTTTGACTTACACGATTTTCAAGAAGTTCTGGAACATCATTTTCTTTTATGAAGTCGTGCATGGCATCCCAATCACTTACCCAATATTTCGTTCTTTCAGACTTAAAGAAAAGACCTTCAACGGTTCTTACGCTTATTTCATTGTTTCTTTCACAATGGTCAAGCATTGCCTGTTTTATACGGTCTAGTTGTCTTGAGAGTTTATCGTCCTCTTCTTTAAACTTTGCGGATAGCAAAGACCGTTCTGCTCGTATTTTTATATAAGTTCTAGTCAACTTATCGGGGGTTATAAATTTTTCACCCATTACTCTCACTCCTGTTATATGTTAGAATAGTACATATAGTGACTAAATCTACGTTAGTCAAGTATTTCTTTATATAAATCGACAAATTTAGCGTGAACGTTAATTCTTTTGTCTAATAACTTGTAAACGTGTTTTTCAGCAGCAGAACCTTGTAGTTGTACTACAGTAGATTTGTGCTTCTGTCCTGATCTATGCACTCTGGCGTTGGCTTGGTCATAAGTTTCTAACGAACTTGTAGGTCCCCACCACACCACTGTGTTAGCAGCTGTCAACGTGACCCCATGTGCTGCTGCCTGTGGTTGTATAACAAGAACTCTAGGGTCTTTGTTTTCTTGAAAAGATTTAAATATATCTGTCCTTCTGTGAGCAGGTACATCCCCACGTATAACCTCAGTTGTTATACCTTCGCCTCTTAATTTGTCTGTCAGTATATCAATAACGTGCTTGAAGGGTACAAATATTAATATTTTTTGACTCGATTCATCAATGACTTCCCGCAAAACTTTATATCGGTGTTTGATATCAAACTCTAAAGTTGAACCCTCATCTGTATATACAGCCCCTGCGGATATCTGTAGTAACTTGTTAAGGCTCACAGCTGCATTTATAGCGGTAACATGTTCCCCTGTTATATCCATAACCATTTTATCTTTGAGTTGTTTGTAGTACTTCTTTTGTTGAGCCGTAAGTTCTACTTCTCGTTTAGTGAACACCATGTCTGGTAAATCTAAACATTGTTCTTTTGTAAATCGTATCGCAGGTTGCAACGCTCTAAACACCGTGTTTGTAGCCGTGGGTTTAACTTTCCAAGTAAACTGAGATACTTTGTACATAAGTTGATCTTTAAACGCTCCAAAAAACCTTGGCACTCCGTTAGGGTTTACGAGTTTTGCAATGCCATATGCGTCTGTAGGATTTTGGGCAGCAGGTGTTCCTGTCATCATCCACAACCACGTATCTTCTGTAATTAACTTTCTTAGTGTTTTCCACCGTGTAGTTTGTGCGTTCTTATAGTGTGTTGCCTCGTCCACAATAATAAGATCAAACCCACCTTTCTTTATTTCATCTGCTACTATGGCTACACCATCGTAGTTTATAATAACGTATTCTGAACCCTCGTTAATAATCTTCTTTCTTTTTTCTGATGAACCATGAGCTACAGATACTGTTCTATGTGTAGCAAAGGTGAACAGGTCGTCACGCCATGCACTGTCCATGATCGAGAGAGGGCAGATAACTA
>CENK01003765.1_pt1 | contig 10116 bp, 18 predicted proteins | sample 530191 | NCBI WGS metagenome assembly CENK01 (sample SAMEA2619686, study PRJEB7988) | marine metagenome | biome: marine biome (ENVO:00000447); feature: deep chlorophyll maximum layer (ENVO:xxxxxxxx); material: "saline water (ENVO:00002010), including plankton (ENVO:xxxxxxxx)" | depth 60 m | reverse complement strand
TCATCAACACTCATAGGTATAAGAAAACAATGATCAATCTCAAGTTCTCTTAGTGTTTCTAGTATGTCTTTAAGTTTACTGTCTGCTTTAGAAATATTAGTTCTTGCAGGTGGAACAGGTATGTCCTTTTCAATTTTATACATCTATATAACTCCTTACCATTGAAATTATATTCATTTTTGTATTAAATACAAATGTTAAATAAATTTTTATTAAATGAATCAAAAACTTTATATGCAAATAATCATTCAAGCCATTCGAGATTCAGCTAGTAGTGATGATAAAAAAGTTTATAAAGCGTTTGATTGGTTTGGTTCAGTTGACTTTGAAGAAATTTGTTTTCAGGCTAATCTAAATCCTCAACACCTGAGGGAATCATTATTAAAGTTAATAAATTCTAAAGATAGAAAAAAAATATCTGAGGATATTATATCTGCTATTAATGGTATGGCTTGGCAAAGAGAAGTAATTAATCACTAGTTTAATACTAGGCTAGTTTATAACTAGTATTAGTATTAGTTTAATACTAGTATATATAAGGAGTATGTAAATGCAATTAGATCACATAATAAATTCAGAATATCTTGCTGATCAACAGAACAAGAGGATTGAATGTCCTGCTTGTTCACCACACCGGAAAAAAAAGAATCAAAAGACTTTATCGTTGACAAGAGATAGCGATAAAATTTTATATCAATGTTGGCATTGTCAATTATCAGGAGTAGTAAACATGAACCAAACAACAACAACAACAAAAAAAATAACAGAGCCAACACCTATATCTGTGGCAAAAGAGATAACACCTAGTTCTGGGTTGGTGTATAACAAACATCAAATAAAATTCCTTAAAGATAGGGGTATATCAGAGGATACAGCTAAAAAATATGGTGTTTACTTTGATAGTAGAGGGTTCAACGGAGTTGGCAATGCTACCGGTGTCGGGTTTCCATACTACAAAGAAGATAAGGTCTATGCGGTCAAATGGAGAACATTAGAGGGAAAAAACTTTACGCAAGAGGGATCGGCTAGGACATTCTTTGGACTAGACAAGATAAACATTAACGAATTAATAGTTATATGTGAGGGGGAGTTTGATGCACTAGCACTTGCCGAGGCAGGAATAGAGGGGGCGGTGTCTGTGCCTAATGGTGCTGTGATGAAAGTAAACAACAACAAGATTGATCCTAGTGAAGATAAAAAGTTTCAGTATGTTTGGAACGCTAGTGAGAAGTTGGACAAGGCTAAGAAGATAGTCTTATGCTGTGATAATGATGATGCAGGTAAGTCTTTAACAGAGGAATTAGCTAGACGCATAGGAAAAAATAAAGTGTGGATTGCCTCTATCCCTAGTGAATACAAAGATGCTAATGATTGTCTGATTGAAGGGGGGTGCGAGAAACTGCAACAGGTTGTTGCTAATGCAGAGCCATACCCACTTTCAGGTTTGTATAAGTCTAATCACTATGAAAATTCAGTCATTGATTTATACGACAAGGGTTTTATGCAGGGTGTGTCAACAGGATATTCTAATGTAGATGAATTGTTTAAGATTGCAGGGGGGCAGTTGTCAGTTGTAACAGGCATACCAAGTTCAGGTAAGTCTGAGTTTATAGATATGATTATGATGAACCTTGCTAAGAATGAGGGTTGGAAGTTTGCGGTGTGTTCATTCGAAAATCCACCTGACTTACATATTGCAAAATTGGTTGAAAAGTATATCGACAAGCCATTCTTTACAGGGGCTACTAAAAGAATGAATGAAGATGAGAGAGACAATGCACTCAAGTTTATTGAGGAACACTTTATCTTTATTGATTACCTAGATGGTGAACCTGCTACTATGGATAGCATCATTGAGAAAAGTATAGGTGCTGTCAGACAGATGGGTTGTAGGGGTATAGTCATTGATCCATATAACTATATAGAAATGGATAAATCATTTAGTGAAACAGATAGTATTTCGCAGATGCTTACCAAGATTACACGCTTTGCAAAAGCCCATGAGTGTCATGTTTGGTTTGTTGCTCACCCCCATAAACTCTATCCAAATGCAGATGGCAAGATCAATCCACCTACAGGATATTCCATATCAGGTTCAGCATCATGGTTCTCCAAAGCAGATGTAGGGCTTACTGTTCATAGAGGCGAGGGGACAGATGTAGAAATACATACTTGGAAATGTAGGTTTAAATGGGTAGGTAAACAGGGCATGACAAAACTAGACTACTACCCACCAACAGGTGTATATTCAGAGGCAACAGAGGATAATAAAATTGAAGAATACGACTGGGACTTTTAAATCTACAGACTTAGGTAATAAATACCTGCATGATAAACATAAGTTTAAGATAGAGGATTTAGGAAATAAGTATTTACGAGCAAGGAATATTACTCAACATATCATAGATGATTTATTTATTAACGAGTTAATAGATAAGCATCAACACCAAGCAGGTGAATATGTTTTAAATGTGTGTGTCAAGTCAGGGATATTTCAGGGGGGTTTAAATTTGAATTATTCAGGGAAGCAAACCGATATGAAAAATTCTAGTAATAAACTTCTCAGATCGTTGCTGTTAAGGAAAGTAAGTAAAATGTTTGTTCGCCATGATCCGGCACTATTCACTCACTTGATGGGTGTCATTGTTGAAAATAAAATCAAAAGGGAATCAGATATACACCTCTTAAAATTGGGGCTAAATGTAGTCTCCAATTCCCTTTATCATTCAGACTTAGATAAGTCTAAAGATTCTTGCTCTCTTGCAATTCAATCTGTTGTTCAAGCATAAAGATTATCTGTGATGATAAACTTCGCCTGTTAGTATCAGCGATACTTTGTATGTCCTGCCTAAGTTTATGTGGCATACGAGTTGTCACATATCCCTTAGGCTCAGGGGGTTTCTTTAGTTTCATAATTACTCCTATTAATTTCCTATTGTTATATCTATTGTATTTCCGCAAACATTTGACAAATTTTCCATTGCTCTAATTACACCTACTTTAGTGAGATCAAATACAATAGGTTCTTCAACAATCCAATCATTAGCATTTGCCTCTTTTAACATTCTTCTTTTACTAGTAAAACCATAAGCAATGGAATCTCCATCTGCATAGTTCATTGCAATATATATTTTCATAATTACTCCTCAATAAATTGTTTTAATACTTCAGCTATCTCTATTGCTGATCTTCTTTTAGGATCATCACCTCTCCTGTAGCAAGATATGTTCCAAGATTTAATATCAGGTAGTTTAAGATTATCAGGCTCAGGAAAAGTATATACATCATCTACACCATTAATTGATCTACTTAGAGAGACACCGCCAAGTTCTAAAATACCACTTTTTAAAACAGGGGCTACATAACCACTAAACAAACTGTCTAATCTATTTTGATTATCTTTAGCTTGTTTTTGATTTCCATATCCATGATAGTGATCGTAAGCATTTTTACCCACACCAAGATCACGAATAAGAAAATAGTCTTTAGCACTCCTGCCCTTATATTTTCTATCGTCAAGATAGCCTAACCACATCACATCTGATAGTTCAGGGTATGATGCCAAAGCAATACAAGTATCTCTGTTATAAAATATCCTGTTATATTTATCTTGATCTTTAAAGATAGACTTAGGAATCTTTACCGGCTTACCTAATAACTCTACCAATCTTTTATAATCAGCATGAATAGTAGCTGATTGATTGTGATAATGGGGAAAGCCCTTAGACCAATTAAGATCACACCTAACACATGAATGACTAGGTGCATTAAGCACTACCTTATGATAAGCATCTAAACACGCTCTATAATCACCCTGCGGAATAAGAAAGTCCTCAATCTTTTTATAGCCTAGTTCATGTGATGTAGTTATGGGATAACTGTATTTGACTAGGCTCATAATGTATCCACCTCAGAAACTACATTGATAGTAAATCCCATATCCTTTAACACTTTAATTGTATGTGGTGTTAGAGTTTTATGTCCGCTAAGTTTAGCGAACATAACAGCACTAGCACACTTAGGATATACAAGATCATTGCCATAGTTATTTTTAATAAATACTTCTATTGTTTTATCCATAATTACTCCTTGTTAAATAAATCTTCCATGTCAGTAAGCACATTGTTTAATTCTTTGACACTATTTTTCATAGTTTTAATAAGATCGTCATGTGCATTTTTTTCTTTTTCAAACCATTGTTCTTGTGAATCTATTGCTCTCATTAAATATTTAATTTGCAAAGTCAATTCCATTAATAAATATCTTTTATCATCATTCATAATTACTCCTTGTTAAATAAATTTGAAAACATAAGGGCTATTTCGCCCTCATATTTATTGTTAGTATCCTCAACCCATACATCTTTAGTATCATCTTGCACATAAATTTCTTCAGGCACTTCTTCATTATTAGAACCAAGATGTATAGCAGGATAACGCTGATCACCATTCTCATTGGCAAACCTAAACCTTAAATACTTAGGTTCACCTGCCTCTCTATCAGGATACAAAGCATCTAAGTTTTTTTGATTGATGGTAACTAGCTTGTTGAATAAACCTACTAGTTCCCAATCACACTCTGTCATATCATCACTATCTTTTGTGCCTCTATCTATTTGTGTATAGATGTCATTGCAGATACCAATAATATTTTTAGTTGCACTCTCTAAGAGTTCTCTATTTCTCATATATATACCTCTATATGTTAGTTAGTTAATAATTAATTTAGCTTTTCATCATCAATAAAAAATTTGACATGGACAAAGCCACCTTGCATTGATGATATTGCGTATTTGAATTTGCAGGTTTCCAACCATGCAATAAATTCTTTTAGCTTTTCAGTTTGTATAGTTGCACTCATGTTAAGTAAGAGTTTTTATCTACATGACCTTGATTGTTCCTAGCTACTAAACCTGTATCAATGCCTGTTTGATTTTCTAATTTGCCTAACACTTTAGCTACTTCAAATTTTATAGTTTTGATTAGTAGTTCAGTCTCTAATTCGCTAACCTCAAATCCCTCATTGTCTTTAAGAACTTGTCTAGCTATATCACTTCTAATATCCAAGCCACCAAAAGCATTTTTGTAAACCTTATCTTCGAGATCAACAATGGTATGTAGTATTAATGTTTTCGCTAGATGATTTACATTTTTAACTTCTTGATTTTTATATTTCATAAATACTCCTATGTATTAATTAGTTAATAGTTAAATGCTTGTTTTGACAGAACAAGCAAACTGTTTACCAACGAATAGCAATGTCATTCGACATCTACTATTTCCCCAAAAGTAAAATACTTAGATGTTTCAGTAGTAGCCCATATCACCGGATAGTCAGGCTCTACTAATCTATCGCACCAACAATACCCATCTGTAAGATAAACCAAGTAAGAAACATCATTGTCTAACTCTTTATCTATGTATTTGAATACAGGCTCATAGTCAGTAGCACCACCCCATAAGTGATCTAAAGTAATTTGTTCACCCTTATGGAATGTCTTAACTTCTTGAACATGATCATCACAATAAATAAGACTAACCTTGTTTGGCTTGCCTACTGTAATAATATTGTTAATAGCATCTAAGAACATAGCTTTAGTGTCCTCATAGATAGAACCGCTAGTATCAATAGCAATAGCTATGTTTTGATTAGGTTCTTTTTCAACGCTAGGTAGATACATATCTTGATAGATAAATCTCCTATCAGGATTGTTAAAGTTGTAATCGCATGGGGTGAGATTATCTAACATGTGATTAGCTAAGACATCTTCCCAATCAACCTTATCCTGCTTAACTGATTCAATCATCTTTTGGAAAGCAGAACTTTTGCCACCTATACCTTTAGCAGATTGAACAGCTTGGAGAACGCTAACATTAATCTCTCTCTCAAGTTCTTTAATGTCCGCATCTGATAGTGAACCGCCCTCATCATTGACAGCATCTATGACCTCACCCCAAGATGGGGCTTTGCCATCATCACCACTATCATCACCATCACCATCACCACCACTAGCATCATCACCGGAATCGTCTTTTGATTCTTGATAAACAAGATCATAGACTTTCTCAGTTTGCATACTTGCGTATTCAGAGTTGTGTAATCCACCCTCAGGCAAGATGAAACCATCTTCTAGCAGAATGTCATTAATGACATAATCTCCTGCTACATTCCAATAGTAAGCATCTCTTTTGCCCCTGCGGAGATGGTGCTTATAGACAACATGAAGTATCTCATGGGCTATAACTCCTACCCTCTCTTGATGGGTAATACTTTTAGTCCACTCAGGATTGTAATAAATACGCTGTCCATCTGTAGCCATAGTATCAAACTTATCTGATTCTATGATCTCAAGACCTAAAGCAAGTTTGCCAAAGAAAGGATACTTCAAAACTAATTCAGTTCGAGCCTTAGTCATTTCAGGCATTATCTTATTAGTCATTGAGCCACCCCCCTAGATCATCAAGTATCTCATCTGTCTTACTTGCGATCTCATTAGCTTTATCTTTATCCTCTCTCAAGGTATCAGCATTGACATCATTACCCACGAAAATGTCCATGAGTTCTTGATGTGCATTGTGAATTTTAGAATCTCCTGCAATATTAAGATCAGGCAATACATCACAGAGATCAATAACTTTATCAATCGTTGAATCTCTAAATGTCTCACCACTCTTAATCTTTTCAGAGAAGTGTCCTAAAACACCCTGCACCTTATCAACCACCGCACCGGTGATCTCAGATAATTTAGCATCATGCTCTTGTTGAGCATTAGACTTGAGTTCGTCTATCTCATCTTTAGATAGATTAACTCTAATATCATCTGTATTAGGTATTGGGCTTTTGATCACTTCGCATGAGAAACAATCTTTAATATCATCAAGCGAGGGAAAGTCTGATATATCAAAAGTTGAACCAAGATTATCCTTAGCCTCATCTATAATATCAGGATACTCTTTAACAAAGTCCCTCACATACAATTCCCTTGCATCACGATACTCAGCGAACCTTTTTTCAAACTTCGCTTTTGCATCAACAGGCAAAAGGTATGTGCCTTGATTATCCCAAGCATGACAAAAACCCCTGTATCCTGCACCGCTATAGATACAGTCAGTCCTAATGAGACCATCAATCTTTTTGATCTCTTTTAAGTTTTGACTGTTCGTTAGCTTTTTGGACACAGAGAAATGTTTAGCTAGAACACCATGCTTATCCGCAATTTCTTCAGATAAGCCTTTATCGACCTTAGTCCCACCCCATTTTTTGAGATTGACTTTGATCAGAATAGCTTTTTCATTTAGCTTAGTAGCCATAAAACATACTCCTATATTTATATATTAATTGGTTAATAGTTATCGTTGGTATCTAGGGGGCAAAAGCCCCCATAGATCATAATGTAATGTCTTGATATGCAACATCAAAATCAATGTAAGCCTTAGTCTTTTTAAGATCAGGGTTCATTGTTGTTGCATCACTCATGCACAATACCGCAAACTCATCAGGTAAAGTCTTTAGAAAATCTACAAACTTCCCAATGTTTTCTTTAGTCATTTTCCTAGCGACAATACCGCACACCGCATACATAACCGCAGGATCAGAATCAAGATTAATCTTCTCAGGGTTTTTCAGGATAGTCTCCATTGATGGTAGCTTTCTCCATGTTCGAAGATAACCAACCAATTCAGCAGAAATACCCTCACCAATAGTCCCTGCTAATAATTCCTGCTCTATGTCAGCATCAGGATTATTATCAAGTATCCTAGAGGCATACTCCCAAGAACGAGGGGTAGTATTAACTTGAGCATTAGTATCAAACACAAAGATATTCTCAGGGCGATACCTAATATAGTTAATAACCTCAGGGATAATGCGACCACTACCTAAAGCCCATGATACCCACTCATCAGGGCAAGGCTCTAAGTTAAGGTGAATAAATCTATCACCTAATGCAGTATTAACCCTGTTCGCCCCTGCTCTATCTTGTAGCCTATTACCGGCACTCACAATGACAGTTGATTCAGGCAAAGTGTATTCACCTAATTGTCTGTCCTTGATTAATTGGAACAGAGCATTTTGGACAGATGGGCTACCATGCGGTAATTCATCTAAAAACAAAAGAGTTTTGGGATCATCTTCTGTTGGTAAAAATACCGGTGGATTCCACTTAGTAGTCCCATTTTCAACAGAGGGAACGCCCCTCAGATCAACAGGATCAAGCAAAGCCACCCTCACATCACGAACCGCAAAGCCTAGCGAGTCCGCTACCTTATGCACAATCTCAGACTTACCAATACCAACACCGCCCCAAATAAAGGCAGGTTGATTGATAGCAATGAGATTAGATAAGGATTTCTCTAGCTGTGTTGCTTTCATACATACTCCTATATGTATTGAAACATTAATAAAACTAAACGAATACTGTTTCGAGGTATCTCATTCAGGCATAGCTACCATGCTATACGACAGTAATAATAGGCAAGTGTGCGAGGGCAACAAAAGGAAAAACCCTCACACACTCTTACACTCTCCACCCTAAAATATTAACGACATAAAGAGTTATACATTTCTTGCGTTTCGTATCTATCGTGAACAGATATATATTCAGATATTGGATAACCCACCATTTTTTCTAATTGATTTAATAGCTGACTTGGAACTTCCGCAATCACTCCATTGCACATTGGACCAACGAGGTTATCTTTATACTCATCAATAGGTTTTAAATGAAATCCAAATTGCGGTCTAAACTCAAACTTGTATAAAGTTGTTCGATCAAAACTTGGACAATCTATATCTACTGTTGAGTAATGTTTTGGAATAGATAAAGTTCCTCTATCTTTTCCATCTGACCAATCAATATCCATAGATATTACAATCTCATCAAGACCTGCGGTATAACCTTTACTTCCATAAGTGCTTGTAATTAATTTTGCTGTGTTAAAACTCATATTTACTCCTTTTTTTAAATGTATTGTTCATTCAATAACTTGGCTAAAGCCTTATCCATTGCTTTATCCATAGCGATAGACATAGCTGTAATCTTAGGCTTTTTGTTAGTGAATTTCTTTTTTGGTTTCCACTTGGTTTTCTTATTTATTTTTTTAGCTTTCATACATACTCCTTAAATATTAGCTAGTTAATAGTTAATCACTTGTTAATGATTTTCCAATGCCTACACCCTCAAGCATTGCTGTAATTTGCAAATAAAGTTCACGCTTAGTTTTGCCATAGAATAATTGATGCACACCACCATTCTCATTGCTAATTTGATATAAATTGAACACACCATATTCCTCTGCAACATGGTAATTTCCTATATTAGATTTCAAATCATACACATTTGGCACATCACTTTGTGTCCAAGTCTCAACAGGATTATTTGTAGATTCGTTAAGAATACGAATTTTGTTTTCTAAATGTTTTATTGTTATAGCCATTATTTCACCTCAATAGTTAATGTGATCAGTTGAATAGCCAAGATACTTAGTTATCCCTGCTACCCTTTTATTGATCATTTTTTGTATTTCTTCTACTTCTCTCTCAGTTATTGGGGCAATGTTTTTGCCAAAAGTTTTAGATTGATTATCTAAATCCATGTCCTCAACATCTGTATTATGTTCTACCCAATAGCCATCAAGCACATCATCTAAGCGATTTAATATCACCTCTTTTGCATACTTGTTGGCAGTCATTTTTACGCCATCTTTTGTAATCATATTTACTCCTTTTGTTTATATGTTTATCAAGACAATTTACATTGTTTCGCCACCACTCAAGGGGGCGAACCCCCTTGATCTGTGTTGCTCATCAGTTGATTTAACTCACTCCATAAAATGAATTTTGAAAGTTTGTGAATGTTGCATGAGTTTTCGCAGTTTTAAGCATTGTTTTATACTTATCCCACGCTTTATCAAACAGCTTTTCCGCATCATCATTATTTTCAAAACCATATTCAGTAGCAAATTCCATGCAAGAGGAATAGGTAACTGAATCAACATCTATATCAAATAGCTTTTTTGCTATCTCATCAGATGTATTTCCAAGATATACAGTCTCTTTTCTATTCACTATGCACTCAAGCCCCAATCCTTTATCAGATGGGGATAAAAATATATTGTT
>CENK01000824.1_pt1 | contig 10127 bp, 10 predicted proteins | sample 530191 | NCBI WGS metagenome assembly CENK01 (sample SAMEA2619686, study PRJEB7988) | marine metagenome | biome: marine biome (ENVO:00000447); feature: deep chlorophyll maximum layer (ENVO:xxxxxxxx); material: "saline water (ENVO:00002010), including plankton (ENVO:xxxxxxxx)" | depth 60 m | reverse complement strand
CCCTTTCTTTTGACAAATATTCAAATTGTAATCCTGCTCCCCAAGTATAACTACACCCTACAAATAATATCATTTCATTAACTCCTCGTATGCATTATCAATTACTTCTCTTTGTGATTCGTGATATCGTTCACCATATTTCTTTATCAATTCTCTATTGTGAATCAATATATCTTGCATTTCATAATACCATTTATGCATTTCATCTTGACTCATACTACATATTCTTTTTACCTCTGCTGTTATTTTTTGCATTCTTTTGAAGGTGGTTTTTTCATTGTCATAACTTTCATCTATAAATGGACTGAAAGTTTTAAATCCTAATTCTTTTAACATTTTTAGCGTTCCGTGTGAACCATAAACTATAAATGGATGAAAATGTAACATTGGTCTAAATACTTTTTCCGTAGCAAACTTTGTTGGTTCTGGAAAACCTGTTTCGGTTACGATTGAAAAATATGAATCTAAATAAGGTTCTTTACTTTCAAATCCTATTCCCATTACTTCCTGTAAGTTATCAAAATCTATTGTTCGTGGTGACATTTTATCCAAATCATCATAATAAGACATATATGTTTCCATCAATTCACGATTCCCACATATCTTTCTCATTGTATCTATATCAGGTCTTCCCTTGACACCCATACAATTTAAATCTTTTCCTGTTTCTAATGAAAAACTAACCAAGTTATTCTCTAATAAGTTATTATGATGTAACATTGCTATCATAGCATATCTATGTGGTCGTATTCTTCTATTCAAACATACAAATTGATGTTTTCTTTTTTTAGATTTATCTTGAAACTCTTCATCTGATACAAAAGTATTTCCGTTGTCTTCACTTTTTAATAATTGCATACCTTTATTATGAACTTGTTCATAACAATTTATCAATGTTAGTCTTTGGTGAAAATTATTTTTATCACACCAATTATTATATTCAATTCCAACACTCCAATTATTACCCATTATATATGTAACTCTATTAGGACTTATACTTTGTTCTATAAGAGTTTTATGTAAATGTATAAATGAACTGACTTCAATAGTGCTTTCTGTGTGAGCTACAATTAATACCACACCTTGTTTGTTTCGTATCTTTTCCTTTGTAGTTTCCAACATATTATTTAAAAGACTACTATTTTCATAACCCTCATCTTGTCCAACTACTTTTCCTATTGCACCAAATTGTTCTACATAATATAAAAATGGTTTATCACCGATATCACTAATTAATTGTTTATTCATAGTTTCATATGGAACTACACCCAATGGATAAACCGCTGGATTTAAACCTGTTTCATTTACAAACTCTGAAAACTCGGTGATAAGTTTATCTAATGATAATGGATATCCGTTTGGCACCCAATCATCACCAATCTTTCTATCAAACCCAAATATTATTTTATCTTCCATCGTTCCTCAATCTGTTCTGAATATTCGTCTATAAATTTTTTATGTCCACTATAACAAATGTGTGCATTGTCTTCCCAAAATTCTAATTTATTTACATTTGCATATTCAGTTAATCCACCATAAATCACCTTATCGTTTTCATAAAAAATAAACTTATTGAAATCTATGCTATTCCACAAAAACCTTGAACTTTTACTAAAGATGTCTACAAACTTTGGCTTCAATCGTGATTTTACACAATCATCACCATATGATTTTGGTGGTAAATCTCCTAATGGATTTCTGGCGTTAAATATGTTCTGCCATACCGACATAAAGTATTTGATATTATGTCTTTCACAAAATGTCTGAACTAATAAAATTGATTTCAAAGTATCTATAAATTGTTTTTCTACTGAATAAAAGTTATCATACCACAAATTAAAATAATCTCGTTGTGGTTTAGTTTTCCACCATTCGTCTATATAAGGTAATCCGCCAGATTTTAAATATCCATTAGAATTACTTTCTACACTTGGTCTAATACCTTTTGCATTTGAAGATACATTGCTACGATTTGACATTATAAGTGTATTCTCACCCTCTCGTTTAATTGAATCATCTAATTCAGAATATTTGTCTGTTTCTTGTGCTGAAACAAATAACTCTTTTCTTTCAATACCACTCCACATTACTCCAAGATATAAATCATTTGCTGACTTTCCACTATCCAATAATGTTTGTAATGCATAAATAACTCTTTCTGCAATTATTTCATTACCTGATGCTGGATTTCCCATATGGACATACTTTTTAAAATTATATTTTTCCTTAATATAATTAACCCAAGTTCGTCTGTATAGATATTTACTCTCTGGTGAATTCCAACTATCTGAAAAACTGCAACCACCTGTTACTAATGTTCTTCTTCTAATCATTTCTTTTTACAATTTTTACATCGCCCATACCACTACTCACTATTCCGTTAAATGTCTCAACAACTTCATAATCTTGATTATCATTTAAAAATTTATTAATCATTTTATCAACCTCCGATAAGCTATAATCATCAAAAGCTATAATTGGGATATTTTTATTAATACAAAATTCAAGTTCAGTTGTTAATGTTTCCTCATCGTGTCCAGAATCTATAAATGCAAAATCAAATTGTGTCTCTGTATAAAAACCTTTTAAATCGTGGGGTATATTCATTTCGTTAAATTCAATTAAATCATTATCAAAATATTCATTTATTTTATCTACGCAAATTGCACTATTTGGTTCACAATCAATTGTTGTTAATTCAAAATTATTACCTAAAAACTTGTAACATAAGAATCCAAAAATTCCACTATTTGTTCCTGTTTCAAATATAAACTTTGGTTTGTATTTATTAAGGATATATTCCCAATTTTCTATATTATTAAGTGAGCTCGGATAATCTTGAACTGATAGTGTTCCTCCGTGTCCACGAAATGCCCACCTGTCATCATCTTTCTCTTCTTCATCTTTTCCTGAACCAATAAAAAACTTACAATCTTTTATTTCTAATGGCCAAGGTCTTGCTAAATCAAATAACAACTCATCAAAAAAGAATTCTTTATATTCTTCAGAAATAAATTTTTCGTAAACATACCAACTTGATTTCTTATCAAGTAAATTTTTTTCTGTTGTTGATATCGTTTTTAATTTATAATTTGTCATCAATTATATCCTGTATTATCTGTAATTCTTTTTGGCAATATGTTTTCAAGTGGTTAAGATTGTGTTCTAATATATCAAATACACTATAATATATGTCGTGGATTTCATCTAATGTATTTTCTGTAAAAAGTTTTATGATTTCATTTGTTACCATATTGAATCTTTTGATATCATCAACTTCATTATCGTATGATTCATCAATAATATTACCAAAAGTTTTAAATCCACAATCTTGCAAGTATTTTAATGTATATGGCTGCCCTAATACAAAAAATGGTTGCATACTAATCAAAGGTTTCATAATTTTTTCACTTGATAAAAAGCCACCCCATTCACGATAATGACTTTCAGTAACTATACTAAAATATGAATCGTTCGTAAATTTTGATGGACCAGATAGAGCACTTCCAAAAGCAAAACCTGAACCACCTGGTTTAGTAAAATCAACAGTCATAGGTAATAGTTTGTTAATTTTACGAATACTTTCCTTATCTTCTTTTGGAAACTTATTATCATATTCCTCTACGGAATTTCTTTCTGTTCTATCATCTAATAAAAGTCTATTTATTTTTTGAACACCAATCGGAAAACTCATAAGAGAATTGTAACCATTGTCTAATAAATTATTTTCCATCAATCTCATCATTAATCTGATTCTATGTGGTTTAGGGACTCTGTTTAAATTTATATACATCTTACTTCTTTTTTTGTCCTTATTGAGTTTGTCTGTGTTTGGATAATCATAGTAAGTTCTACAATGAACATAGTTAAAATTCCAATTTGTTTTTAAAAGTTTTCTATATTGTGCTCCTTTAGTTTTTTTATTGATAGTTTTTGTATTGACTCGTTTTTCTAAACCCAACATATAAACATTATTTGATTTAAATGGAAATCCTTCTGCAATACCTGAATTTCCTGTGTAATCATCATTAAACATTATAACTTTTTTAAACTTTGGTGATAAGATTTTCATAGCTCTTTCTAATTGTTCTTCGTCCCAATTATCTTTTGGGGCCTTGAATTGCTTTGGTGATGCTATAATGATATCATCTGGACGATTGGGAATATTATCTATATCGGTAATGGTTGTGTATGGTATGTTTAACCACTTTAGAGCATTTTCAGGTTTATAAAATTCATCTTCTAAATTAAGTGCATAAATTTTCATAATACTTTCCATATCAGAACTGAATTTTCTATAAATGTTCCTGAAACCATTGTTCTTTTCTTCATAATTATTTTAATCTTTTTTTGTTTTTCTAACTTTTCAAGTTCGGTTAAATAACCTGCTAAATATTTTCGTTTCTCACAATACAAATTCATAACATTGTCAAATCCATTTTTAGAATCTAACAATTCTACTATCGGTTCAACATTAATAACTATCTGTGGTTTTTCTTTTAGTATAAAATTTATAAAATTCTTGTAATTATCTCCTATTTGTTCCAATACCGAAGTTGTAATTACTGCTGTATTATCTGGCAATTGTAAATCTATATCTTGTTCTATATCTATATTGCTATGTGTTAAATTATTTCTATTTAGTTTTCGTTTTAACTCTTGAATAATCTTTAATGATGTAACCGAGATATCAGATAAAATAAAGTTTTTGTTTTGTAAGATTTCGTTAATTAGATAAAAGTTTGTTCCACTACCAGAACCAAATTCACATATGTTTTCTATATCCCTTAAGTGTGTATAAAATAACATTTGTCGTGTAATCAATTGATATTCCCAATCTACATAAGGTGTTTCAGTTAATGATAAACAATTCTGTATATTTACAAATGCATTTTTTCTAAACCACTTTGGACGAATAATTGACTTGACATTGTCATTATTTCTTTGTAAATTCTGTAAGACGCTAAACCAATCGTCTTGCCAATCAACTTCAAGTTTTTTGTTTAACATCTCTAAACATAATTCATAATATTCTTTATATTGTTCAGAATTAAGTTCATCGTATTGAATTGGAAAAAACTTATCTAATTGAAGTTGTATAGATTCTGGTAAATCATCATACAAAATATTAAAGTGATTTAACACTTCATCTTTTGTCAATTTATTTTGCATTATGTAAATCCTCCATATCGCCAATCTCATTAGAAATACAAACTCTTCTCCAATCTGTTCCTCTATCAAAGTCTGCAAACTCATTATGGTTTTTATCTGTTATACCAAATATTACACATTTGCTTGGTTGTATATTTAATTCTTTACAAACCTTTAATTGTTTCTTGTGATATTTGTTTTGTAGATAGTCCGTATCAAATCTATTAATTAACTTTAGTCCGATATCTGGACCTGTCCAATTTACCATTTCAAATGAATTAAATACTTCTACTCCATCATCAATGTATTCTTTTGTAAATCTTACCCCTATTCTTAAATGTTCTGCTCCATAAAATCCTTTACTCATACTAAATGAAATACCTTGAATACATTTTCTATTGAAATCAAAATCAATGTTTCTTGACATAATCATATACGCACAATCAACAAATACTGGTATATCTAATTTATCACATTGATTTAAAATCATATCTGTAAGTGGATGAATGTCCCCATAATCACTAAATGGTAATGATATAATTACCGCATCACCTTTTCTTAATTCGTCATCTAAAATATATTCCCACTCCATATTGTTTCTGAACATTATTTGATGATACATAAAATCACCTCTTAGTATTCTGAATCGTTTGTTGTGGTTTTGTAGATAAAAGAAATCAAATGATTGTGCTGTTCCGTGAACAAATTGTAATGATTTGAATTTGTTTAGATTTTCTAAATTGTTTAATTTAGATGATTGAATCCACTCTGAATATGAATTACAAAAGTCTTTTACAAGATTTTTTTCATATAGTGATTTTCCGTTGATATTTTTAGTGATAAAATTATAAGAAGTTTTATCTGGTATTGGTCTTGCTCCCTTCATTAAGTAACACCCAATTCCCCTTGTGGACAACCTTTACACCCTTTTGGTAGTATTCTATTATGTAGTATTTTTCTAAACCCTACACAATTCTTTTTGGTCCATAGTTCCATAATGTTATCTGTTGCAGCATTTCCCCAAATAACTTGTTTTGTAGTTGTTGTTTTTCCAAACAAACTAAATGGTGTTGGTTTTGAATACCAACTACAAGGTGATATATTACCCTCAACATCAATTTGTAATGTATAAGAAGCTCCACCACAACCCAATGGTTTTACAAATGTTCTACGATAAAAGAAATCCATACCTAATTCGTATGCTTTTAGTTTTGCTTCTTTGTAAATTTTATCAACATACTCAACTGGCTTTGTTCCTGCTAATGTGAGTGGTGCTTTTTCAACTTCATAAGGTATCAATGTATTGACTTTGATTGATTCAACTCCCAAGTCTGCACAAAAGTCAACATATTCTAACAATTCATCAATATTATCTTTACTTGATACAAAAATAGTTCTAACTGATATATCGTGTTTTTGTAGTAATTTCATATTGCGAATTACTCTATCATACTTTACACCTGTTTTTATTTTTTCTACGGTTTCTTTTTTACACCCGTCTAATGATACACCCAAATCAATTGGCATTCTTTCTTTTAATTTTATGATGTTTCTTTCATTTAACAACATACCATTTGAATCAATTCTAATTCCAATATCTGGATTGATTTCTCGTAGTGTGTCAATGATTTCCCAAATGTCTTTATGGAACAATGCTTCAACCGCAGTGAAGTTTACCGTTTTGACGTGTGGTAATATATCCTTTAGATTATTTGCAATTTTACGAAATAGTTCTATTGGCATTTTTCCTTTTGCGTGTTTACCCATTTGCCAAGGCACTCCGTCTTCGTCTAATATTTCTAAATAACAATGTGAACATCTTAAATTACAAATGTCCATAATTTGCATACCTATCTCGTGTGGATATCTTTCCTCAAATGGTGTATCGTTTTCTACGATAGGTGGTAAATCCCAATTTTCTTTCCATTGTTTTTTCATATTATATTTTTTTATAAATTAAACTTACATTTGCTGGATTAAATATAGAACTTAAACGCCATACTAATTCATATCCCAATTCTTTTGCTACTCTATTCAATGCCTTACCTGAATTAGCGTGGTATAATGTTTTAATTCCCATTGTGTAATCTTGTTGTAGGTAATATAGTTGTTTTTGAAACTCATCTTCTTGTAAAGTAAATTCATCAACATCACAATCAATTATATCAATATATATTAAACCATTTGGTTTCAATACTTTATGCAATTCTTTGAAATATAAATAAAAGTCTAAAATGCTCAAATGAATAAATACACTTTGTGAATAAACAAAGTCAATATCTTTTAAATTTGGGAATTCAAGATTTTTAATTAAATTATATGATACATTTTTATGTTGTTTGTTTTGTTCTTTACATCCGTTCAATATTGTTTCACTAATATCCACACAATGTAAATGATTTATTTGTGGTGCTAACCAATCCAACATAATACCTGCGCCAGGTCCAATTTCAACTGCATTACATTTATCTAATGGAATATCATAATTTTCTAATATGTTAGAAACTATCATATTTTCAATTATAGAAGTTTTTTCTTCTTTTAATTCTGATAGTCTTTCGTTTAGTTCTTCTTCGGTTTTGTATTGAGTTACATCAACACCATACAATAATGATAGTAATTCACTTTTTTTATTATTTGTTTCCCATAAAATCATATTATGTTTGCCTCATCAAATTTAACTAAATGGTTTCCGTTCCAACTCTGGTCAAACGCTTTAAATTCTGTCACTTGTGTAAAGTCAGATTCAAAAATTTTATATCCATCTTTGACCGATATGTATGACTCAAGAAATTCTCCATAAAAATGTTGATTCCATTCATCACCCATTCCTATACCACAACCATACCATAATATACTATCGGTATAATCACGAATCTTACCAGTATAATTATATTCTACAACTTTATCATCACAAGTAAATGTAATTATCTTATCACTTAAGTTGTGTGTTAATTTTAAGTTATAAATGTAATCTACTTTCTTTCCAACTTCGTGTGGTTTTGGTGCTTCACCCACTTTGAAACATAAATCTTTCATTATGATTTCGTCATTTTCTTCTGTCCAAACCTTTGCCATTAAAATATATTCACAAGTTTGTTTATCCCAATTTTTAAATGCAAACAATCCCATATGTTCTCCGTTCTTTGAAACGATACCACCAACTTCTTCACCTGATGGGAATTTTTCCCAATCAACTTTAACCTTAACCATTATTTCAAAATCATTTTGGAATAAATCTTCTACACTATATAGATTTAAACTATTTTTATTTTTTGTTGGAATAAAATAGAAGTTTTCTTTATGTGTTTTTAAACTCATAGTTTTATCCTTTGACAATCGTCATAAAACTCTGCGAATTCTGGAAATGTTTCTTTAAAATTTGTTCCTCGTCTTACATCGTGTTCTTTGAAAAATTTACCGAAGTTATATCGTTGTCTATTTATTGAATCTTTATCATTTGCTGATATCATCCAATCATACAATCTTTTTAATTTTTGTATTTCTATATCGGAATAACCTATGTGTTTAGTATCAAATAAAGGAACTCCTAAATAATCTGCATATTGTGCTTGTTGTAATATTTCCATAGACCACTTTTGTGGTAAAACTTGTACGGTTTGGTGTGTTGGATATCTTAAATAACTCGCATCTAAAAATACTGCTGAATTCCAATATCTATCATCTGAACCATATGTTTTCTTCAATCCATATACTCCGTCAAGTAATTTTTTATAACTCGGGACTGATAGTGCATTGTATGTTGACATAATTGTTGTGTTTACTCGTGGACATTTTTCTAATATTTTATTTAGATTGTCCCAAAAACGATTAAATTCTAATCCGTGTCTTTGATACTCTGCTTGTTTACCCCAACCATCAATTGATGTAAAGATAATAAATTCTCTAACTCGTTCTTCATCTTCTATTCGTTGTATTTTTTCAATAAATTTATCAATCAACTTATCTGGTGCTCCCAAATTACTATTGATTGCTAATTGTAAATTCTTGTTTGGGTTTTTTTCTTCAATGATATAATCCATTACACCCCAAGTGTCTTTTGACAACAATGGTTCTCCACCTGTTATTCTAAACGTATGTAAATCTCTATATAGTTCTGGCCACCATTTCCAAAATGCCTCAACATATGGATTTTCTTCTCTGTGTGGAATTGGAACTTTATTTTCTGCAATCATACCTTCCATAGAATTAAAACTATCTGTTGTTGGATATGCTCCATAATTTTTAGTTTCTTCCATCCAAGTAGATGAATAAGGTGGACCACAATAACTACATTTAAAATTACAAGCATTTGAAAAAGCGACCTCTACATATCTTGGATTGTAATTTTCCCTCCAATCTGCATTTACAATTTCATCAAAGTGTGGTTTAGACCAACTTTCTGCTGATTTAAATATTCTATCTGAAAATCTATCTGAATTATCTTCTACATTCCAACAATAATCACACTCTTCAGGTCTTTTATCATTTAACATTTCTCGTCTACGCATTTTCTTATATTGAGTGTTGTGTAGAGCACTTGGATTTCTTGCAATTTCTTTTAAATTGATTTTGTGTGTTCGTGGGTGGTGACAACTATGATTATGTCCTGTTTGTAATTGTAAAGTTACTTGTGTCCATTTTGCTAAACACATACCTTTACCGACTGAATCTAATTGTTTCTTTGTTTCCACATAATATGGGTTATCAGAACCATATGTTATCTTGTTATCATCTGCCATTAAATCTCACGTTAATTAACTTGTGTCTATTATAAATAGTATCAATACTATGTATGTCATATTTCATTGAGTTTAGTCCTGAATTATCAATATCAACCTCACCCTTTTGCATTTTCTTTCTATAAAGGATTTCATTTTTAGATGTTTGTTCTACATCACCTTGAAACTGATTATCAACTATTCCCTCGTCATCGTGATACATACACTCCATAGTTCCGTATCTTCTATGTGGTG
>CENK01005913.1_pt1 | contig 10135 bp, 5 predicted proteins | sample 530191 | NCBI WGS metagenome assembly CENK01 (sample SAMEA2619686, study PRJEB7988) | marine metagenome | biome: marine biome (ENVO:00000447); feature: deep chlorophyll maximum layer (ENVO:xxxxxxxx); material: "saline water (ENVO:00002010), including plankton (ENVO:xxxxxxxx)" | depth 60 m | reverse complement strand
CTACATAGTCGTGTTCACCTCCACGACCCTCTCTAACGCCTAAAGCTTTAAACAAGCTCTTTTCGTGAAACCACATTAATGCTTGGAAGTCTGCGTTTGTTAATGCTCCCTTGCTTATTACGTCTGTTTCTTCAAGTATTTCTATGGCTCTTTTAGTGGCGTTTCTCATGTACGTTCTGTGACCACCACTATCAGGTGCTTCTAATATAGGTCCGAAGAAGTTATTAATCATATTTGCAGATTCTCTAGACAGAGGAGAACTTACATCAATTCCTGCTGCTACCCTATTTGCATTTTGCCTTGCAAGTCTTTCCTCGCCTGTAAGACCTTTAGTACCCTCATCTCTAATTCTATTGTACTGCCTCTCTCTTTCTTCAAAAAAAGCTTTTGATAAATCTATTACATTTTGATCTAACTTATTCTTTTGATTTCTAAATACAGGCTTACCCACTTCCTCTATGGCTATTCTTAAAGAATCTCTATCTACTTTTGTAAGCTGACTTTTAGGAGTTTTTAATGCGTTTATAAATCTATTGTAGTTATTTACTTTTGTTTTATCTTGGCTTGACCTGAAAGGGCTTCCAGTAATTCTATTAAAGAACCTCTGCCACCACATATCCATAGTTATATTGTCGTAGTTTCCTCTAAGGTTCTGATAAAATCCATTACCTATCTTAGGTCCGAACACTATAGATTTGGTAACAACAGTATCTTTTAACTCTGAGCTTAAATTTTTAGCTATGTTTAATTTGTAATCTTTATCTAACTTTTTGAGAAAAGGGCTGTCCTGAAGTTCTTTTATAGTAACTTTCTCATCAAGAAACTTAGCTATAGCTAGTTCGTCACCCAACTCGTCTTTCATTATATTAAAAAACTTAAATGACTTTTGCATGGCTTCTACTCTTTTGCCATAACCTCTAATCTCAAACTTACCTGTATTAGCCCATGATCTATAAGCTTTAAGAGCATGAGATGCATTGTCTAGCACAGCTTCACCATTTGAAGTGACTGCCAAAGCATAATCAAAAGCTACTTCATGCCTTGCATCAGAAGTTATCTCAGGATGAAGTATAGAGAAAAGTTGCTTTGCTAATGTTAACTTTTCATTATACCAACCTATGGCATTTCCATCTTTAGCTAGAGCAAGTTGTGCTTCTGCTGCCATTATTCTGGCAACTCTTTCAAAGTCCTCTGGTCTGTTAAGTCTGTAATCAACTCTAAAGTCTTCTCCAGACCTTTTCATTCTGGCGTTTGTATAATCACGAATTATCTGCTCTGCTTTTCTCTGCTCTGGCTCTCCGTTAATAATTGGTAGAGAGTTTATAAACTTTAATGTTTCTTGATCTATATCTGGAAGAGCAGAAGCGTTGTACTCATCTTCTGTTAACAATCCTATAGCTCTTCTCAACTTTAATGGAGTCTCTCCATAGATTGTATCGTACATATCTATGTCATCTCTCATTATCTTCCCAGGTCTTATTAGAACATTTTGCTCGTCATCGTTAGTGAAGATATCGCCTTTGCCAAACTGTGGAGCTACAATTATATCTTTTTTATCTACAAAATAAGGGAGAGCCTCTGGCTCAACTCCCCTTTCTTCTACAAATTGGTCACGCAATGGAGGCAGAGATAACATTGCTCCTCTTTTTGCACCCTCTTTATTAAGAGCGTAGTCATGTGCTACCCCTAAATAAAGACCTTTGTCATCAACAGTTCCCAATCTCCATACAGGTATAGTGTCAGGCAAATGCTTTAATTGCTGTTGAGTTATGTTATACATGTCATCTTGTATAATTTTTATAATGTCAATGTTTTCAGGGTTAATATCATATTCTTGTAGGTACTTAGAATTTCCTATTCTTACCATAAGACGTTGACGCAATATGTCATCTATACTGCTGAAGTATAAACTTGCTATATCGCCTTCTGTGGGGAAAGTTGATGGGTCAGCCCAATAGTCATCTCTTATCTTGAGGTATTCTTTGGTTACAGGGCTAACTTTCAAACCATCTTTTTCCATCTCTGCTATGAGATCAGGTAAATCTCTGCCTTTGTACTTAGGATTAGGTTCATTTACAGGAACGTTATCTATACCCATAGGCAGTTTATCTTCAAACGATGCATCTTTTTTGTCGGCATCTAATGTTCTATCTATAAGGATAGAGCCTGACATCTTGCCTAGTTGTTTTATAAACTCCTTTTCGTCTATAAACTTACCATTTACCATTTTGCCTCTTGAAATCTTAGAGTACATTGTCTTAGCAGTGGCAGAACGCTCTTTGGCTTTCCTTGTGCCTCCTATTTTACCTGACTTAATGCCATCAAACACATCTTCTACTGTCTCAAAACCATTGTCATTATGAGACATAAACAATGAACGGAAGAACTTTATTACCCTTTGAAATAGATTTTGAGGCTTACCACCTACTTTAAGTTTGTCATCCATGTAATCACGGAACATTTCAGCTACTGCTTCTTCTTCTACTAACTCTCTATATTCAGATAGCTCTTTCTCATTCATCTGCTCAATAGGTTTGCCTGGCTGATAAATTCTTGCTGACTGCTGAAAGTATGTGTAGTTTCTTTGAAGAAGCTTTCCCTCTCTCCAGATAGACACTTTCCTAGACTTAACAGCGTTAACTAAAGTCTGATACTCTGCATCTGTAAATAAACCTAACGCTCTAAGTGAGTGTATAACTTCATGGTTTAGTATGCCCTTTAGCCGCTTATATACTTCCCTTAGACCTTCTTTGTTCTTAAATGAGTCAGCATCAAATAACTCAGTAGCAAGAGTAATAACACGCTTGTTGTGACCTGCTCTTTTCTCTGTTCCAAATGTTATAGTTTTTTCGTTGGGGTCTATGACGTTTTGCGTAACCAACTCAACCATATCTGGTTTGAGTTTTAAGTCTTTAATAAGATAGGTTCTTAGCTTATTAGCCACCTTTTGCATATTAACTCTGTATTTAAGAGAGAATGGCTTACCAGTAGCTACTCTGGAGTTTGCTGTAAAGTTGTTTCCTTCATGCTGTTCATGGTTAAATTGTTTACTAGCGTGGGCATCATCAAGTCTGTCTTTTAATGCTTTTTCATCTACAGTTAGTTTCTGCTCTTCCTGAACACTTGCATCAAGTTCTGTTATTTTAGCTCTTAACTTGTTGTCATCTTCTGGTGTTTCTACCTTTTGCTCTAAGGCTTTCTTTTCCCTTCTTAATCTTCTTGTTTTATTTTTTTGAAGTTTAAGTTTATCTTGAACAGCTTTTCTTCTGTAAAACAACAACTCAGGATTATCAGGGTCACCACCTGAACGCCCTTTCCTAGTGTTGTCCACCATCGAGTCACTGGTCTCCATACCATCTATTTCATCTCTAGCAGTCTTTATAGACCCTTCTATCCTGTCTATTTTTGTTTGGATAACATCAACTGTTCTTCTAAGCTTAGTAGGAGACTGATTAACTGTTTTTTTCTTGCCAAGCTGATTGTTAAGAACTGTAGCTACAGAAGCTTTTAGTTGAGATATTTTTTCTGGTGTAGCGTTCTTAGCAGGTGATCTAAAGTTAGTTTTCAATACTTTATTAAACCTACTAATATTATTAGTTATTTTACCATCTGCTTGTTTTATGTATATTGGTAACCCTCGCAGCTGCTCAAGGCTCTCTACTTTAGCATTAGCTTTTTCTAACTGCTCTCTGCTTTTCTTTAAATTAGCTTCCTCTTTAGATATACGTCTTTCTAGCTCATTGGCTCTAATAGCATCTCTACCTAGTGTAAAACGCTGTTCTTTTTTGAACTGCGTTTTAGTTACTGCTTTTACTTTGGCTTCAGGAGTATACGTTCTTCCCTCAGTGGCTCTTATATTGCCCATTCCAACCAAGTCATTTCTTATGGACGTAATAAGTTCACTTGAACTATTTTTAACTACACCTTCAATTATGTAGTCCATCTCAAGCTCTGAGAACCTTGTTTTCTTAGATTTCTTTATAACATCTAACACCTTTTCATACTGATCGTAGCTGTATTTTCTAGGTGGTTGTAATGGTATTTCTGTTCTATCAACGTCTAAGCCTTGCTTCGCAGCCAACTTCTCAGAAGCCACATTACCTAGAGCAAGTCTAACTTCTCTTAGAGTTATAGGTATGTCCTTGAATATTATCTTTCCAGTATCAGGATCACGACCTTCTACATATATTAACTCACCCTTCTCGTTTCTTTGTGTTTCTCTCCATCTTCGTATCTTCTGCAACTGCTCCTCAGTTAACTCCTGGTCAGACACTTCCCTCTCGGCTATCTGCTCTGATGCTAGTTTCTCATCTGTCTGAGTTAATCCACTGTTAGTAGGTGTTTCTTCCTGTGCTGTAAGTGCTAGTGGGTTTTGATTGTAGGATTTATTTTGATTTGTCTGTGCTTTTTTGTTTTCTTGCTTCTTTATTTCAATGTCTTCTTCAAGCTCTGCATTAGCTTTTATCTGTTTGTTAGGACCTGATAGCTCCTGTGCAGTAGCAACAGTACCTCTAACAGCACCACCTACTATACCTCCTGCAACGGCTGCCTCTAGATACTCTTCCATTGCCTCATCGCCAAAAGGCTCAAGACCTGCTTGTATCCTCTCTATCATTTGTTGACCAACTTCTGTTAAGCCCTCTACTACGACACCTGATCCTGCAGCTCCTGCCACGCCAATCCCTGATGCTATCTTTGGCTTAACAACTTCTAGTTTAGTAAGAAGACCATCTGTCTTAAATTTACTTGGAACAAACTTACCTCCTGCTTGGGCTACCTTTGTAATAAATTTTAAACCAAAGGTTTCAAGAAGTGCTTGTGGTAGTGTCGCTAGAAAAGCCGCCCCTTCGTTTACTTCAACCTTTCTTCCTGCGTCTATGTCTGCCTCTTTCTGACGTTCTCTGTTAGCACCTAATAACAGAGGTACTGTCATAGCAAATGTACCTATAAGAGCGGCAGGGGCTACCAAGGGTGCTGATATTAAAGCTGCCGCACCACCTGCTATTGCACCTGCACCCATAGCTAAACCCATCTGAGGACCTGCCTGACCAAGGGCTTCTCCTGCAAACTTTGCTGCCGTTCCTACGCCTTCAACTTCTTTTAGTCTTGTTAGACCCTCTGACTTCTGAGCCGCTGAATCAGTGTAACTCTCTGATATATCACCAAAGTAGTTTGCCATACCCTCTAAGCCAGTTGACTCACCTAGACCTTGCATAGCAGAAGCTAGGTGTGCGCCTATCAAGTCAGTGCTTACATCAATAGCACCAAAGATACCTGATCTTGGTTTGTAAGCTGTTTCAGATTCTATCTGGCTGTCTACAGAAGGAACACCACGTTCTCTTTGCGTGATGTAGTTCTTTATACGATCTTTTTCTTCGTCTGTTGGGAGTTCTCCTGCAATGTTTACAGGGTAGTATCGACCTGTATTTGGGCTTCTGACCAGTTTAAGAGGCATTTAACCTCCATATACAGAAGTAGTTACATCTTTTGAAGCTCTCTTGCCTTCTAAAAGACCATCATAATAGTTGAATTTTTCTAATGTTCTTTTTCTCAGTTCTATTATTTCTGCTTTTTTCTCTGGAGACATTGTCATTCCATCAACACCACCTAACTGATCATCATATTTTTGTATTCTTGAAGCGTAGTCATCTACTAAATTTGCTAACTCTTTTTCATCTAGTTCTGATTTAGCCAAAGCTTTCTTTAGAGCTGCCGCAGTTGTGGCACTTGCTACTCTTTCTTTTCCTGCAATAGTTTCTTTTGTAAGCATAGCCTGAATATCCATACCTCTAAGTTTAGCAAGTTGATCTTGATAGGCTTTGTTTGACATGGCTAGTGTTTTTAGACCCTCGCCAGTGTCTGATAGCTGTCCTCTCTTTGCCAAGTTAAGACCAAACTGCATCAACGCAAGGTATCTGTCTTGATCTCTCTGTGCTTTTGCTGACTCACGATCTTCCTGTATCATACCTAGTATCTTGTCGAAAGACGATGAACCTGCTGTATTTCTTGGTGGTGGAGGGGGTGTTTTAGTGTCTGTATCTACAGTATCATCAAAAGACTCATCATCTGTTCCTGTCTTTTCTTGTCTGATTATTCTGTCATCATATGGAACGTTACTAGCGTCACCTACTGTGGTTTGACCCACCATGTCCTGAAATTCTGGTTTTATTGTACCGTCTTTATTATAATACTTACCAAATCTTTCATCCCATTTAGCAGCTTTGTCTATGTCATACCCAGTTACACCACTAAAGCCAAACAATTTCCCTAACTTGCCGCTATATTTTCCTGTGTCGTCTGGTCTAGGAGAAACTTCAGGCAATAAACCTCCATTACTCATACTGACTACACCACCTTCTTTTAACATAGCCATTCTAGGGTCTTCGTTCATAGCTCTCATTATGGGAGGCATACCCTTACCACCAAAACCTCTTCTGATTTCTTCTTGTTGTCTTTGAGCCATACTAGGCTCTGATAGATTTACCTCAAACCTTTCTTGAGCCATATTGCCAACTTCACCTACAAAGTCCTGCACTTCTTCCTCTGTTCTACCCTGCACTCTACCTGATATGTCACGACCTAAATTATCAAGACCTGACTGAAAGGTTCTTCTTCCCATAGGAAAATGCCTGTTTTCCTGATAATCCATTAGTCTAGGTTGACCCATAGCCACCATTCTTGAGTTTATAAGACCACCATAACTCATTCTTAACGGCTCTTCATCTTCCATAAGCATTAAATCTTGCTCTTCTTCAGAAGGCATTTCTTCAGGTGTAGCCCTTTGGGGCATCATGGCTTCCAATCCTGTGTTACCTGCCACGTTAGTCTGAGGAGACATTGTCATAGCCATGTCGCTTACAGCTTGTGTTGGCATACCTGCTCCAGTAACTAGTTGCTCTGCCACTGTAGGTCTTTCTTCCTGTTGACTCATCTGGTAATCTTTTTTAATTCTGTCTCTTCTGTTAAGCTCATTAACTGCCAAGAAAGCAGGTACAGAAGGATTAGGGTCAACCACTATCCTCTTTACAGAGTCTTCTGACATGTCTTTAAGTCTATCTTCAATCTGTAATATATTAAGCATTGTATCTAACCAAAGTATTTAGCTCCACTAAGAGCAGTTAAACCTAACCCTATAGCTCTTCCGAATGGGTCATACGGGGTCATTTGCCTTGTAGACGTACTAGGCTGTACAGGTATGCCTCTTAGAACTGATGACAGTAAACCAAGTTTCTCTTGTGGGTATCCTTGTTGTCTCAAGAAGTCCTGATAGGCTAGATCAAGACCTGCTTGGTCTCTTCCCATCCCTGCTTTTCCTATTGTTTCTAGAAGCCTTGCTGACTCAACATCACCTGCTCTGGCTCTTTCTGCTAGATTAGCGTACTGACCTGCCGCACCTATACCAAGTCTTTGACCTTCTACATCAGCCGCTCTGTCAGACTGAAACAAACCTGAAGCCTGTTGAAATGCCTGTTGCCTACCTGCTCCCTCAATATCAGCTAATCTGTCGTATAAAGCTTCTTCTCCTAACGCTCTTTGGACACCTTCCCTAGAGCCTCCAAACGCTCCTGATTCAATAGCTCCTGCTCTACCACCTGCTATCTGCTGTCTATAGTCATCAATAGCACCTTTTTTCTGCCTATCTATAACGGCATCCATGTACGGTGACATATACTTGTCTACTTCTGCACCTGTAAATTGTCTAGGCTGATATGCCATACCCTGTTCTATTCTAGTACGAGCCTTGTCCAAACCAGGAAGACCTCTTGAGGCAATGTCTCTTACCATACCCTCTGAATCTAAAATATCTTTACTAGTATCAGCTATCCTTTGACCACCATAAGGCTCATAGTCTCTCTTTGACTCTGATTCTGTTCTCTGTAGTAGTCTTTCAAAATAAGGTCTTACATACTCAGGCAGGTTAGTCTGAGTAATCTCCTGTTTTGTTGTTGTAGGTGCTGATCCTTTACCCATTTACTTCCATCCTATATGCTATGTAATCTGGCTTCCAACCATATTTATCTAACCATTTACCCCAAGCTTTTCTACCATAACCTTCCAAGTGACTACATTTGTTTTCTTTTGCAAACTGCTCAATAGTTTTCTGTACTTCTGGTAGCCACTCTTTCATTCTTGTTCCACCTATAAAATCCATAGCTAACGCTCTTCTCTCAGGATATTCTATAACACGAGTTGTTATTGCGGCTACTACCTTTGTTCCATCCATAACTACCCATAATTCATAAAATCCTTGATGTAGATACTCTTTTACGTCTTTTATACTTAACTTACCTTTTGCTGTTTCTACAGCAGGTTTTAATACTTTCTTAACATCTTCCCATACAACGTCAATTACTTGCTTTGGAACAGCACTAAATATCATGCAACAGACTTTCTTATAACATTCATCATATTTTTCTCAGGAGGTTGCTTAGTTGTTCCATGTCTAGCCCTTCTTACTTCTTTCATAAGGTCATCTAACTTCTTAGCTCCTGCATTTGTAGAACCATTTCCTATGTCTGCAACAGCATCAGCCGCTACAACGTATTCACCATCTGCTACCTTCAAAGGCTCACCACTTCCTGACGGAGACATTTCATCACTTACTATCTCAGCATCAATGCTGTCGCTCATGCCGTCACCTTCTCCTTCTAGTAGCCTACCTAAACCTGCTTCTCCACCACCCATCTCTCCAGATGCCACTCGCATCTGTAAATCACGGAGTGCTTCACTGCCAAACGCTTGAACAAATACTGAAATATCTTTCTCAGGATCAGATGACATTCCTTGCAACGCTCTTATAGCATTAAGCATTATTTCTTGAGGGTCATTACCTTGCATATCTGCCTGACCACCCTCTCTCATGCCAGCATCTGCCATTGTTAATGGCGAGTAACCCTCTGGCGTGAACTCTCCTGTCATAATATTATTAGCTTCTCTCTGCATAGCAGGATTCAAAGCAATCCCTGCAACGTTGCTTAGTGCATCTTGAACCTTTGGATTGCCTAGTAGCCCCACCAATCCACCCATATTCATAACCTGTGTTCCATAGTTAGGAGCTACACCATAGTCAAACTCTGCATCAAAGCCTGGTCTGTAGCCAGGAGGTGGTCTTCTCATTATTCTCCTGGGTGCCATTCTTTCTCTATTGTCAAAATCAACATCCTCTTCTTCTGGCATTGCAGGAGGAGGTATAGCTCCTTGAGCTATAGTTGCCTGACCTAAACTAACAGGGTCTTTTAATGTGGTCATTAGGTTTTGACCAAAGGTTGGAGTTGAACCCGTTGCAGTTTGCACTGCCTGTCTAGCTGAGTCTGTAACTGCTTGACCAGTTCCTGCACCACCAAAAGCTTCTAACCCCTTACCTAGAGCTTGACCACCAAAGAAACTTAAAGCTCCTGTCTTTACACCCTCTTCAAAGTCTCCTGTCTCCATAAATCTTCCAAGACCTGATCCTACTGCTCCTGCACCCACTGCTCCAAGAGTTCCAAGTATGCCAGTTGTTGCTCCTGCACCTAAACTTGATCCTAATAATCCTAATATTAAAGGGAGTGCCATCAATAACCTCTAAAAAAGTTCACTTGAACTTTTATCATACAACAAGTCGAATGTGAAGTGAAGTCTTTTGCGTCTACAGATATGTTCATAAACAGCCAAAACCACAATAAAAACCATATAGATGTAAAAATTCTTCGTATTACCATTTTACTTTATCTGCCCAATATGCCGCTGACATCTTTCCCTTGGCAATATTTTTACCATGTCTAGCCTTAAAGCTCTTACGTTTGTTCTTCATGCGTTGTGATTCTCCTGCTTTAGGTTTACCTGCTGTGCCTTTTAACTTTCCTACGGCTTTACCTTGTTGACCAAAGCGTATTGTTTTAATCTTGTCGCCTTCTTTGGCTACAACTATGTGTGACTTCTTTGGATGACTAGGCGTTCTCTTTGGCTTGTTAAACCCTGATACACCTGCTCTAGCTAATCTTGGGTCTTTACTCATTGATTTCCATCATCTTTATAGCTTTTTCAGTTGTCTCTTTGTTTCTTCTTGTCCAACCTTTACCAAAAGTATTGAATGTTTTTAATGACTCATAGAAATTCTGACGTATCTTACCAAACTCTTCTATAACATATTCTG
>CENK01033944.1_pt1 | contig 10253 bp, 12 predicted proteins | sample 530191 | NCBI WGS metagenome assembly CENK01 (sample SAMEA2619686, study PRJEB7988) | marine metagenome | biome: marine biome (ENVO:00000447); feature: deep chlorophyll maximum layer (ENVO:xxxxxxxx); material: "saline water (ENVO:00002010), including plankton (ENVO:xxxxxxxx)" | depth 60 m | reverse complement strand
ATGTAAGATGTGATCCGGCAAGTGAGTAGGTACCTCGTTAAGTTGCCAGTTTCTGTACGCACCTTTTGGAGCTACAATTAATAGTGAGTCTATACTACCTTTATCATACAAGTATGCAGCAGTATCTAATATTACTTTTGATTTACCAGTACCCTTTTCCATGAACAATGCAAATGACTCTTTGTCTTTTGAAATGTTCCAAGCATCGAGCTGATGCTTAAAAGGATCCGTTTTAAATGGATAGGTATGTATCATAATTGTATTCCTCCGCATGTATATGGACAATCTAGGGGCCCATTTTTTATTAGTTTTATCTGCCTATAGGTCAAAATACATATTTGTATTCGGTTGTATTATATGCAATGTTTTTCTAGCCCTTGTAACTGCAACGTAAAAAACTCTTATTTCGTCGTCTGGTAACTCATGCATTTCCCTATAAGTCCTAGGAGCTACATCACTTAATAATAAAACATTATCTGCTTCACCACCTTTTACTCCATGTATAGTGCTGATCTTTATTCTCGGATCGGCGCTTAGGTTTTCTCCTCTCTTAAGTAGCATTATATAATATTCTCTTCTCTTTGTATCTACCTTATCTAACACCTCATGCCATATTCCTCTAGGTAAATTAAACTCGTCTATAGTATATTCTGTATCTTCACTTATTCCTCTTGGACATCTAGTAGACATGTACCTATAGATAAGTTTAACATCTTCTCCTAATAGCTTATGCCCTTTATTAAACCTAGTCCATAGCCGGATAGCATTTAAAGCATTAGCATTTAATGGCGAACCCTTACCTACTGTTGTGTATGGATAGCCATTCTTAATGCATATGTTTTCTAACTGCTTTAGCATATACCCATTTCTAGCTAGTAAATACCAGGTGCCTTTACTTATGTCTACATCTTCAGGATCTAAATACCAATTGATAGACCCTGTATTTTTTTGAGGATTAAATACTTTTTGTTTTCTGTTAGTTATCCTAGCGCTAAGTCTATTTGCTAGTTCCCATATTGTTATCGGCACTCTGTAAGATTCTTTTAACACTGTACTAGTGCCTGATAAATCAATAAACTTACCTACATCTGCTCCAGCCCATGTGTATATAGCTTGATCGTCATCTCCTGCTATATAAACTATCTTACATTTTTTAGATAGCTTGTCTATAATTTCCCATTGTAACGATGAAAGATCTTGTGCCTCATCTACAAATATTGCATACAGCTTTGGAAAACTTATAGACAAACTTTTAATAAGCATATCAGTAAAGTCTATCACCATTCTCTTATCTTTATACATGGTCAATGCTCTTTGTAATCTCTCTAGTTCAAACCAATCTACATCATCACCATTATATTGATTAAATATTTTTTTCAAAGGAGTTTGTTTTACTCGTGATAAATTTTCTAAGAAAAATAATTTATCCCCTGTCCTCATACCAAACACCTGGCCTTCTTCCATTTGAGCTCCACCGTCTACTTCTAAACCTAACATATCACCTAATTCTTTATAGTGTTCTTTGCTCATTATATCAGATCTTTTTAAGTTTAACAAACTAAAGCATAAGCTATGTATTGTCCTAAAATATGGAAGATCGTCTTTGCTATAATTAAACTGTTCATATGCTCTTTCAGCTGCCTCAATAGATGCTTTCTTTGTAAAAGAAAAGTAACCAATGTGGGAAGGTAATATGCCATCATTTAATAATGATTCTACTAGTGTTAATAGCTTTGTAGTCTTACCTGTCCCAGGTGGTCCTAAGATTATATTAAGATTTTCATGATTCATCTGGGATTGCGTGCTCATGTGCTAATTTACGATACATTTCTTTTAGTGCTATATTTACTTTTAATCTAGCTTTAAGTTGCTTTATCTCTGCTTTAAGTTTTTTTATTTCCATTTCTTGCTCCGTGTTTGTTGTGTTAGAAGGAGTTTGCGTCATCAGTTATTTCCCTTGGTAATTCATGTTCACTATCTTGCTGCGCAAACTTTGGTACAGACCACAAGTTTACTCCCTTACCTTTAACATTCCAGAAGTGGTGCTCAGCATCTTTTTGTTTTAAAAAAGAAGTTACTTGGTGCACTTTAAATTCTCTAAAATGTTGTCTATCAAAGTAAGCCATAAGATCAGATACTCTAAAGTAATGTCGCTTGTCATCAGTCCACGGCTTACCTAATAGTATTTCATCTCTACTTAAAGCTTGTGCCCTACTAGTACAGAATCTTTCAATCATCTCAAATAGCTGCCCAACTGAACTAGCATCTTCAGGAGCTTCAATAATGTTTAAGTTCTCAAACAAGTGATTAATTAACTGGTTCCAAGAATTTTCATTCATCTTTGCAGGCATCATGTTAAGTCTTTCCATACATCTTCTTTGGAACCTGCGCTGGTTTTGAAGGTCATCTGTATCAAGTTCTATTCTACCACTTCCTTCAATATCAAGAAACCATATTGGTGGATTCGAATTATATTTTGTTAAAGAATGTATGGCAGGCATTCCGCCATCGTTACCTATACCATGCTTACGTAGTTTACAAACAGACGCATTGCAATACGGAGCTATCGGTGCGCGGCTACAAGTATATTGATACGTTTTTTTATTTGCTGATTTTATTATATCAAGTACTTCTGTTGCCATTAAAGGTGGATCCATAAACTTTACGTTATAAGTCTCTACCTGTGCTTGCCAGTTATCTGGATATGCTTTTCTACAATATACAGCTAGATTAAATAAGCCATTGTTCCTTGTGCCTTCAGGGAATCCTTGTTCTGTTAGATGCTGTAGACAAGGTGGTCCTTCATCTAACTCATAGTTTACTTTTACCTTTAGTTTTTGCAGTCGTTCTTTTGTTTGTAATAAACTTTCTGCTAGATCTAAAAATTGTAATGCATCTAATTTTTTTCCATCACCATCTATTGCATATCTTCTACTATCAGATTGATTAAAGTATGGCATATTAATCCAGCCTCCTACATCACCACGCTCTGCTAGTATTTGTATTTGTTTAGGGAATACTTCAGATCCTCCAAAGCCTAGGCCTGAGGATAGTTCTTCTAATTTATTTTTCATAAGCTTTGCCGGAATCCATTCACTACAAAAAAGATATAAATGAACACCACCACTTTTAGATCTACATAAGACTAAAGGAAGTTTAAGTTCCTTCAGTCTTATTGATAGGTCTACAAGGTTTAAGTCCTTGTATTCATCTACATCTATTGCACCAAACATAACACTTGATTCGTCATTTATTGGAATTATACCTAGTCCTTTACTTCCACTTAAATGTTTTTTCCAATGTTCAATTGTAACATCTTCTCTTACAGTAATAGCTTTACCTGTAAGTTTACCATCGGCTCTCGAATCTTGTATCTCATACGTGCCATGAGCCCTACTCAAGCCTGAGAATAAACGATTAAATCTTTCTTCCATTTTTAGAAGTGGTCTTCACCGTTTGGCTTATCTAAACTTTGTCTTGACGGTGGTGTTGCTTGCATCTTACCTTCAATTACTTTAGTCGATAAACTTTTGCCTAAATTATAATGATTGACGTTATCTAACTGCATAGCATCTTTAATATCAAAAGTATACCAAGTACCTTTATCATTCTTCTGTAAAACAGTAGATACTACATATGAATGACTAAACATTGCAGGTGTCTTACCGTTGATCTTTATATTAAGCATTTGACCATTCCATCTTCTTGCTACCTTTAGATTTGTAGAAGACATATTAATAACTGCTCTTTCGAAAGTGTCACATGTTATGACATAGAAGTATGCAGTCTCAACTAATACATTTCCATTGTCTAGTACAATCTCACCTTTTTCATTTCTTGGATTAGAAGCAAATGAAGAGCTACTTGAATGCTCTCCAACAAATCCACCGCCTTGGCTACGTGGCTTCCATTCTACAAATGCTCTTTTATATGCACATGGTATAACACGAAGTTCTTGATAAACTTCATGAGAAACGCTGTTAAAAATATCACCAGGTTTTGATCCATCAATCTCTTCTAGTGCTGGACTAACTTTTTGTATAATATTAATATACGGTATAGCTATATCTTCTGTGCCTATGTTCTCTAATCCTGCTCCTGAGTCGGCATCAAAGTCTATAACTGCTAAGTCTTTAGCTTTTTTACTCATATTACTTTCCTCTCTTTATGGTTGCTTTTTGACCTACAAATATTCCTAACAGATCATGGGGTAGGTCGTTACCTTTCTCTGTTTGTTCTCTGATAAACGCTTTAAGGCTGCTATGGTGTACAGCTTCAGTGTGCGTAAACCCGATTCCTTCTTCTGTTAAATGCATCATTAAATCTGTTGCATCTTTATCTTCGCCTTTTCCAAACGAAGTCTTAACTTGATTTTTTATAAGATCGCCATGTTCATTTTCTCTAAGCCAAGTGTGTGCATCGTCTTTGTTTTCCTTACTAATGTGTCCTCGGTACTCTGGCTTTATAGTGATTGAGCTACCATCAACTGTTTTAAGTTCAGACAAACCAAACTCTGCTAGTTTAAGAGGTATGTCTGTATAGGTTAGTCGATCTTTAATTTCTTTTACATCTTTAATTTTTTTTTCTAACTCGTTTATTGCATTATCAGCATAAAGTAATTCATCTAAAAGATCCTGTACTTCCTTACCCTGCTTATCATTAATCATATCTCTCTCCGCGTAGGTTACAGTTAACAGGATAGTATTTTCTCTCTTGTCTATCCCACTTTAAAAACTTAACTTTGCCATTGTTGTATTCACAGGCTATAGCTCCTGCTAATGCAATGGCTATTGGATCTCCCATCGTTAAGATATAGTCATCGTTTGAAAAGTCTTTCAACTTTGCCTTTAAGCGCTTGATAGTAGGTTGCGCAGACAAAACAATATCTCCTGGTGGAAGCATAAGTTTTAATTCTCCAAATTTTTGTGCAGATAATACGTTCCTGCCTTTTACTTCTTGTACTATAAATACTGACATAACTCCTCTCTTTACTAAGGTTTAATATCGTAAAGCTTTCTATATATTTCTTTCCAATCGTACGGCTGTCCCCATATATGTGCTTTTGCTAATTGAGATATGTCATAGGTTATCTTATCACTTTTATTGACTTCGTATACCATTTTTAATAATGTTGTCGTATTAATTAGATATAACAGATTTTTGTGCCTGACAAATACTTTGACGATCTCTTGATGTTTCTTTGCTTCCTCAAAAAAAGCTATTTGTGAAGGTTGAAAATATACTCTAGTTCCATTTGTTATCTTAAGTTCTACCCATACAGACTTTCCGTTCCTAGAGCAATGAACATCAGGTACACCTTTAGTGACTATGTTTTCGATCCTTACTAAATGACCGGGTATATTTTTTTTAAACAACGCCCACAAATCTTTTTCTCTCATTTTAACTTCCCCCATGATTTACCAGTTTCAACAGATACCTTAAGTGGTACTTCAAGCTGCATACAGTTTTCCATTATGTCTGCAATTTTTTTAATTGTCTTTGTATCTCCACTAGTTACACTAAAGTCAAGCTCATCATGTATTTGTAGATGAGGTACTTCACCTAGCTCTTTGTAAATATCTACCATAGCTTTCTTTGTAAGATCTGCAGAAGCTCCTTGTATTAAAGCATTTAAAGCTTTATGAGTAAACGCTCTTTGTAATGGTCTACCTTCCCATACCTTTTCTGCATCTTGTTTTCTTAATGGCATTTCTTTATTTGGAAATTTAAGTGTAGAATCTGCAGGTGTCCAATAATCAAAATGTCTTTTTCTACCTAGTAAAGTTTTTATCTCTCCCCTATATGTCGCTGCCTTAGTAGCCTCATGCATAATACCTTTAACAAATGGTACTGAAGTATGATATTGCTCTAGTAAAGACTTGGCTTCATCATATGTAATGCCTAACATTTGTCCTAGCTTAAACGTCCCCATACCATACATGATACCTAAATTAATTGTCTTAGCTACTTTACGATCTATGTTAGCAAGCTCTGACACCATTGTATGGAAGTCTGCACCTGATTCTTTATATGCTTGTGCTGCTTCTTTAGCTCCTCTTATACCTCTTAAACAAGCATAATGAACCATAACTCTTGGTTCTTGTTGATTGTAATCTAGTCTTAACCAGTCACAACCATTTTCAGGTATAAATAAGGATCGTATTAATGGTCCCCAGTATTTATCTCTTGAAGGTATTTGTTGTAAGTTAGGGTTCGATGAACTAAACCTACCTGTTCTTGTACCATCAGTATCTTTTCTTAATGGGTGAAACTGTGCATGGATCCTGCCATTAACATTCATGCCTAGTATAACTTTATCTATAAAGTCTCGTCTCATTTTATTTACTTTTCTATACGATGCTATCATTTGAAATAAAGGCTCTTTACTTCCTTCCATAAAGTTAGCAGTAAATGAAGGATTACCTGCCTCGGTTCTCGGGTACCATATCTTTTTAGTTTCACAGACGTGTCCTATCTGGTCGTTACTCCAAGGCTCAATTGGATAGCCTGTAAAATCTCTAAGTTCTTTTAATAGCTTTGTTTCTTCTTGCTTATATTTTTTATTTAATTTTTCTGCATTGTCTAGATCTACCTTCACACCTTTAAATCTCATATCTAATATTAGCGGTATTATATCTGTCTCTAGTTTAAACACGTCCATAAGCTCTTGTTGTTTTAAAATAGGTAGTTGCTTTTGAAAAACTTGTAATGTATTAACAGAGTCTGCCTCACCATAAGGTCCTACGTAATGAGCAGGTAGTTTCCATAACTCTCCCTTAGCATCTATGTTATATGCATCAGCTGCCGCTCTTAAAAGATCTTCATCTTTACCTTTGTTAAGGTATCTTCTGCTTAATTTTTCTAAACTATATCCTTCTTTTCTTTCTTCGTCAATAAGGGGTTCTGCAACTTGGATGTCGTATTTGTTTCCTCCAACATGAATCCCTTCGCTCCTAAGCCATTCCAAATCATAAAGGATATTTGCTCCAACCTTATCTGTGCTTCCTTTGAGTTGATCCTGCGCCCATTGTAAGACTTGCTCACAGTCAAGGTTACCTCCACCTTCATGTCTGATTGGATAATATCCTTTAAAGCCATCGTCTGTCGCCATTGATAGTCCAACGAGTTTTCCATCATTTCTTACTCCTCCTGGTCCGTGTTTAAGTAGATTAGGGTCACTAGTTTCACAGTCAAATGCAATAATTTTTGCGCTTGAAAGATCAGGGAACTCGGTTGGCGGTTCCCATCTAGATTCCGGTTTAAATAACGGTTCCTGCGTGTGTCCATTTTCTTTTGCCATTTTGCCACATCCTTTTCGGGTTATTATTATCTATATATTCTTCCATAAAAACTATTTCTTTACATGACGTATTTAATAATAGCTTTACGCAAGTCATACAAGGGCTTACTGTTATATAAGCTGTTTTAATTTTATCTACATCTTTACATTGAAGCAATGCATTCTGTTCTGCATGTATTGCCTCACAAATATCTAGTCCTAATCCTGTACCTTTTAATTTAGCTCCATCACAAGGACTATCGATACAGTGTTTATGTCCTCTTGGATTTCCATTATATCCTGTAGCTAATACTAAATTATTTTTGTCTACTAGTATACAGCCTACCTGTCTTCTTGAACATGTACCTCTCATAGATACTAGCTCAGCCATATTTAAAAAATAATTTTCAGCATCAACTCTCACTAAAATCTCCGGTCTGCGCTTTTTCATATAGCCAATTAAGTATTTCAGCTGGGTATGTCCAGTCTTCAATCTTGATCTTCTGCAAAGGAGGAACTTTAAAATGCAGATACTTGTCTAAGACTTTATTTGCTTTTTCAACGTCTCTTAAATATAAATGTTGGCTACCTGCATTTAAAAATAAATTGCCTAGTTGAAGTCTATCACCAGTCCTGAGACCAAACAAGCAAGATACATAAGCTGTCATCATAGTAAAATTAAATATGTCGTAAGGCCATCCTAACCAGATGTCGCTTGATCTCATTGTGTCTACACAGTGTAGCCTATTACCTCTTATAAGAAATTGAACGCTAACTGTGCAAGGAATATCTTTGCTATTTCTTGGATTAGGCCTCCATATTGTAGCAACAGCTTGTCTTGTATTATTATCTTCTACTAGCTTATCTACAATGTAAGTGTACTGGTCAATTATCATAGGACCGTAGTGGCCATTAAAAAAATATCCATCATCAGAATAATTTGTTATTGTTGGAGAAAAGTTTCTAATAGCATTTACTTGATTATGGCCGATCAATATATTTAAAGCTTCCTGAGCCATAAATTTATATCCTAGCTCTCTTTGCGGCACATTAAGTATGCATTCTGCCATGTTAACTGTTGTGCCTGCATTTATAATTTCATACGTGTTTAGCTTTGGATATTCTTCATCACTTTTCTCATAAGCCTTTCTTACGTCCATTAGTTTTTTTAACTGCTTGATCCATTGCTCACTTGCTGATCTGCTTATTAAGTTATATTCGTCTTTTTTATCTAGCATATTATATCCTCCAAGTCTTCTTTAAATTCACTACTGTTAAATCGTTTATACCATGACGGATGCTTTATGTGGTAGTCACACGTAAATCCTCTTCTCTTCATAATGTTTTTTGCTTCACTACCTAGTGCAATGATAATCTTATCTTCACTACATAATCTTATAAACTCTGTATCTACATTTCCATTGGCATCTCTAATGTTAGTGAATGCAAGACTATCTTCCTTAACCCATAGGTCGTGTAATGTGCTAGTCAAAAATAGACTTGAGTTACCGTACTCAAAGAAAGGCCATTTAACATCTCTAAATTTAGGATTCACTTGCTCACCTACTAATAAGTAATTAGCAAACTTCCTGTGGCCTAAAAAATTATCACTTGTCATAACAGCGTCAAACTGATCCTGTCTCATTTCTTCTGATCGTTGTAAAACAAGATCTACAAAGCAATTCATAAGAGCTGGGCTTCCCCAGTTTTGTATACTGTATGGCATAACATAAGAAGCTCTCATATATCCGCCTAGCTTAATAACTTGGTCAATATAGTCCCCTGTTTCCGTATGAGATTGGTCACCGAAATATAATTGACTATACAAATCACATACCTTTTTAATGTCATCATACTGTTCATTGCGCTCTCTCTTCATTTTATCAAATACGTCTAATGTAAACATATCAGGTAAGCACATGACATAAACTACACTGTGTGTTAGTCCTAGCCTAGTTAAAAACCGGCCATGCATAGGCCAGGCAGATCCTCCTCTATATGCTTTAGCATAACAGGACTCACTCATCCACCACCTATCTATGATTACAATAAAACCTTGTCTCGACCATTTAAGAGCTCTTTTAAAAGCTGCTGTGTGATAGTGAAACATCTTGTTTGACCATCTATATTCTAGATGAATATACTTTACATTTCTGTATCGTTTTTCAAAGGCTTTAGCAAGCGTAGTTTTACCTACTGCGTCTGGGCCATCTAATACTATTATCGGCATAAATCTTTTAAATCTGGTGCTACCCAGCCTTTTGGTTTAACAACATCTATTTTAGATCTTTTAGTAGCTTTGGGTATTTTCTTCATGTTAGCTTCATGAACTCTACGCCAAGCCTCATCAAAATCTAAACCCATTAAATAAGAAGTTCCTATTGCAACATAAACAATATCTACTAAAGCGTCTAGCATTTCAGGTAAACCTTTATCATAGATAAGTGCGGCATGGAACTCATTAAGTTCTTCTTGTAGATGACCTATCCTAGACCTAGTAATATCTTCTTCTAATTGTCTAGGTGGACCATCATATTTTAATAGCATCTTCTCATGGAATTTTGCTACGTCATATGTTATTCTTGATTTTCGCATGTTAGTAAATCCCTCCATTTTTCTGAAGAACCTAATCTACCCTCTAGCTTACTTATAGGTGGGAACAAACGCTCTTCATTAGTTAGTTTTCCTACGTACTCTGTTTCCCAAATAGCGTTTCTAGAATACTGCGGCCAAAGTGGTGCAAGTATTGTAGCTAAATAGTTTACGTCATAATAAGACCTTAATCGTTCAAACAAGTCACCATAGCCACATTCAATAAGGTGTTTTTTATAATCTTTAATTGAAGCAAACGTACCCCAATGATTATGAATCTTATAGCCACAATGCTCTAACATAGATCCTACTGCTTCATATGTCATTTCATTAACGTGGTTTTTAGCAGCGCCTACTTTCTCGTCCCAACACGGTGTACTCC
>CENK01025020.1_pt1 | contig 10298 bp, 14 predicted proteins | sample 530191 | NCBI WGS metagenome assembly CENK01 (sample SAMEA2619686, study PRJEB7988) | marine metagenome | biome: marine biome (ENVO:00000447); feature: deep chlorophyll maximum layer (ENVO:xxxxxxxx); material: "saline water (ENVO:00002010), including plankton (ENVO:xxxxxxxx)" | depth 60 m | reverse complement strand
CCACCACCACTAGCTGGAGCACCTATTACAGATAAATCAGATAAAGCTATGCCAGAAGATGCAGGGGTAGTCCAAGTAGGAGCTGCAGTTGCTCCACCAGAAGTTAATACTTGTCCAGAATTACCGTAGTTTGTTCCACCAATACCAATAGCTCCATCAGATGAAAATCTAACTTTCTCTGTGGCAGTTCCAGTTTTACCTGTTTTAAATACAAGACTTGTAGCATTAGCACCATTAGTAAATGTTCCTTCAGCAGTTGCAGCTATTGCAGCCGAAACAGAAGTTGATGCACCACCTGCAGATATATTGACATTTTTCATGTCAATCTTAACAAACTCATTAGTATTTGCTATGGCAGTTTTATTAGACTCTAAAGTTAAAGTATAAGTCTGTGTATCTGTTACATTCCTAAAATTCATCTGGCCATGTTGAGATACAGTAATAACTGGAGTAGTTCCTAAAGCTGTTCCCTGCCCTATATGAAGAGCATCAGTAGAATCTTTTAAACCAAAATGATAGTTTTTAGCATCTCCATCAAATAATAATTTAGTATCTTCTGCTCCTCCATCTCCTATAGTCAAAGTAGGAGTAGTTCCTGTTACAGCAAAAGAACCATCTATACTAAAATTAGAAAGAGCATCTTTTACATTACCAGAAGCTCCAGTTCCATCACTATAAACTATTTTTACTTGCCCATTAGGAACAGTTACAGTTGTACCATTTCCTGATTTTATAACTAAACTTTGTCCACCTGATGTTGCATTCTCTATGAACCACATTTTTGATATAGTAAAATCACTATTACTATTTGTCATAGTCACAGTACATTGAGCATTTAACGAACCAGTGTATCTTAGATATAATGACCTACCTGCAGATGCTGTAGCATTTTGTATAATTGTATTATGTGCTGTGGCATTTGTAGCAATAGCTTCATCCTTCTTACCGAAAGCTTCTGCTATCAGTTCTAAGTTTGTATTTGTTTTATCACCCCACGTGCCTGACGCAGTGCCTGTTGCTATTTCTTCTAGCCTTAAATTGTTATCATAAGTAGACATATATTACCTCTATGCTGCTATATCTTTCCAAGATGGATCCTGTAATTTGGATACTACTTCAAAATTTGGATTTTGTACAGGTTCTATTGGAGTATAGTTTGGATCTTGATCTGGAACAAGTTCTCCCCATACTAGTACAGAAAATGTACTTCCTACCATTTCAGGTGTGGTTGTTAGTGTTACATTCGCATGTCCAATTACTTGTTGTATAGTTCCTGCGGAACCTACAGCTGCAGCTGGAGCAGTTATATTAACAGTAATAGCAAGGGATATTACTACACCATTAGGTGTTCCTGTAGTACCTTGCAAGCCATTTTGTGTTTCAAATACATTACCTACAGTAGAATCAATTTCAAAACTATCTTGTGTTTCAAAGGTATTTCCTACCGCAGTAGTAAATTCAGCAGGTGTGTTTTGAGTTTCAAACGTGTTACCTACAGATGCAGTTGCTGCACTTGGAGCTTGTAAATTAATGGTGACAGATACTTTTATATCAACTTCACCTACACTACTTACAAATTCTGTAGGAGTATTTTCTGTATAGAAAGGATCACCGACTGCTGTATTAAGATTTGCAGGGGTATTTTGTGTACTAAATACGTTACCTACAGATGCAGTTGCTGCACTTGGGGCTTGTATATTTACACTACCCTCAATAATTATTTCTTGTATTGAACCTACTAATCCTGTTGCCAAACCTGCTGTATTCTGGGTTTCAAAAGTATTACCCAGACTTGATACCATTCCATCTATTGTATTTTGAGTTTCAAATACTTCACCAACAGAAGATGTGAATAGTGTCGGAGTATTTAATGTACTAAAGATATTTCCTAAACTAGCGGTAGCTTCTAACCCATTAACTTGTTGTGTTAAGTCAACCTTAGTAGTTACGCCATTGATGGCAGTGGTTCCCACCATACCATCTTCTGTCTCAAACGTGTTACCAACAGATGCAACTGCTGGAGCTGGAGCAGTTATGTTTGTATTAAAGTCTATTGTTATTAATACTTGTGCAGTGGCAGTATTTGCTTGTAACCCCTGTAAGGTAGTAAATACGTTTCCTACACTAGCAGTAGATTCAGTGATGGTATTTAAGGATTCAAAAGTTTGACCAACTGATGCTGTTCCAGAAACACTACCAAGAGTATCAAATATATTACCAAGAGAAGAAGTGCTTTGTACACCTGTTACAGATGTATTTGCATCACCAGACGTACTAATAGCACCAATAGCAGTAGTGCCAACTACTCCTGTTACAGTTACAGAACCACTAATAGAAGGTACGGTTACGCTACCTACTGATGCTGTAGCTGCTGATGGGGCAGTAACACTAACATTTACACTAACTGATTGTATAACACCCGAATCGGAAAATGCTACTTCTGAAAAAGTATTACTACCAAACATGTTCTAACCTAATCTAAGAAGGCTATTCAACCTCCGTCATTTTTACCATGCCTTTATATTCTGACTTGCAGCTGCAGCTTCTTTGTCCACTTCTGCTTTAATTTTGTCATACTCTTCTTTTGCTCTTTTTTCGCATTCTGCAACAGAAATATAAGTAGGAGCTGCACCTGTTAATTCTGCTTTCACCCATTTAATTACTTGGCTTTCAGTAACATCATCTATAGCAGTAAAAGAACCTTCTGTGTCAGGAAGGTTAACTTCAAATCCAACCCAACCTGTTAAGCCACTAACTGTATGACCAACTTTAAATTCTACACTTATAATTTGATTGTCACCAGAACTACCTTTATTATCTTGCGTTGTGCTAATTACTTTCCATGTTGCCATTTTTTATCCCTTTTCTAGCTCTTCTACTCTTTTAGACAATTCTTGAACTGCTTTAATTAAAGGTACAACAAATTCTTCAAGATGTATTTCCTGAACGCCATGTTTGTCTTCACCCCAACCTTTAAAGTTTTTAATACCTAATTTATCTAAGGAAGCTTTAACTTCTTGAGCAATAAGACCTCTTTGCTCACCTTTTTTTGTAGATAAATTATAGGGAATATCATCTTCAGTTTCATTTTTTACAGAATCAGGAGTGCTTTCATCTCCATCTTTAGTATATTCTTGTGGTTTTAAATGAGATAATTGAGAATCACTCGCATCTAACTCTTTATAGCTTTTGAATGTATATACCTTAGTATCTAGTTCATTAATAAAACTTAAACCCATATCATTTGCAGATACGTCTTTCTTTAGCCTCTGGTCAGAACTAGCTGCAGCAAATGTTACAGTTCCACTACCATTTGTCGTTAACTGTTGACCTGAAGATCCATCAGAGCCAGGTAAGGTATAAACCCCAGATAATGTTATTGAATTAGCGTTACCATATGCTGTTGTTAACTTATTAGATCCATTGTGAGTTAGTTTAACATGACCTTGTGCTATACAGTCTACCATTACTTGTCCGTAAGAATCTTGTATTGCAAAGTCACCACCACCTCCAAATGATCCACCTGTAGCTATTCTTATATAATTTTTACCACTATAATGAAAAATTCTCATATCGTGACCTGTGCCAACTCTAATACAATTTGTCGTTGGCTGATCGCTTGATGCGTCAGCAATATCAACAGGGTTTGGTGTACCTGCACTTACAGCTGCCCATTCAGTAACACCTGATCCTGTAGTTTTTAAATATTGACCTGCTGATCCAACTGCAGGGGGAAGAATAAAGTCAAAGTTTGTGTTTGCTGATATAGAGGTGGAAGCACGAACATTAATGTAAGCGTTAGATCCACCATACATTTTAATAGGTTTTCCATATTGAGAGTAAGTTGAACTTCCTGTCATAATAATAGCACCTGGAAGTTCTAGTCCTGAACCCTCACCATATCCTGCAGCTGGCTGGAAGTTTCCACCTGTCATTCCTGACCTTTTATCATAATAAGCAGCAGCAACATAACCATAAATATCAGTATTACCTGAATTGTTAATAGCCATCACAGGAGTAGCAGTAGTATGATAGTAGACTTTTAATACTTCTGAAGTATTACCTGAGTGAATTGCAATACCTGTCTGTCCAGAACTATTTGATGAGTAAATTTTAGCTTCTCCAGAGCCTGGACTAGAAGGTGCAGCTGCTGCAGTTATTGTAACTACTACTCCAGACAATCCACCACCACCACCAGAAGTTGCAAAGCTTAAAGTACCACTACCGTTAGTCTGTAAAACCTGCCCATTAGTACCATCAGATGAAGGTAAAGTGTAAGCATTACCTATCTTGATTCCACCACCTGAAGTTGTTTCTAAGGCATTAGATCCATTGTGACGTAAACGAACCATACCAGATTGTTGACAGTAAATTTGTTCAGTTGAACCAGTATCAATAATTTTTAGATCTCTAGAATTTGTTGATTTAATAAAATTAATATTATTTGTTGTACTATGAAATATCTGTAAGTCTTTACTACTACCAAAAGTAAGGTAAGCAGAAGAAGGACTTGTACCTGTAGTATCACCAAAGTTAATTTCATAACCATTCATACTAATAGAGCCTGTGGCGTTTCCTGCCAAACCACTAGCAGTTTGCCATGTTGGTGCAGAACCAGAACCATTAGAAGTCAATACTTGTCCACTTGACCCGTAGTTAGTACCACCTAATCCTATCTGTCCAGCCGATGCTATTCGGAGTCTTTCTGATCCACCTGTTTCAAATGAGATAGTATCTGCACCAGGAAATCTTATGTGTGTATTGGTATCTCCCGAATGAGTTATCTTATCAGGAATAACTAGATCATCATCAATAGTTACAGTGGTTCCAGAACCAGTAATAGTATCTCCTGAGAAGGTTATAGTACCTGTTGAAACTGTTGAAAAACTTAGAGTACCGCTACCATTAGTTGTTAAGACCTGACCATTTGAACCGTCAGCTACTGGATAATTTAGTCCGTCTATTACAACTACACCACTACCATTAGGTGTTATAGCAATATTGCCATTATTGGAGCTTTTTATAGTATGCCCATTAACATCAATATCCCCACCTAGATTTGTTACACTTGGATTTGAATTGCCTATATATCCCATTATGTTTGCTCCAATATACTTAACATTACGTCAATAGAACTTGCTGCAGATGCTGTTACTTTCAATATGTCACCTGTTTCTAGAACTATTTTTTGGTTTCCTCCCGCTACTATTAAACTTCCCTCTGTAGGCACAGGAGCGTTTTTAACTACGTGACTTGTAACGCTGGCACTTGTATCAGTTACCTGAACGCTAACATTACAGTCACTAGTAGTTATATTCGCACATGTAAGACCTATTATAGTTGCTGTAACACCAGAACCTGCTGTATATACAGAGTTGGCTGATGTACCTATACCTGTTACAGTCTTATTTTTAAATGTGTTTGCCATGATATCATCCCAATGCTACTGCCATAGATACTGCATCTCCTATAGTTGCTGACTGCCCAGCTGGATATGTTATAAATACTGTTTTTGCCCCAGAAGCCCAGTTAACAGCATTATTACTATTTGTACTAGCAAGAATAGTAGTCCTATCTAATCTAGAAGCACTATTATTCCATGTACCAATACCTACCTCAAAGTTACTAGCCAAAGTAGCACAATAAAAGGTAGTATCTCCATTACTTAAGTCACCAGCTGAAACTAAGTTTTGAAAGGTTAGAAATCCAGTAAAAGTACCAGAAGCATCCATAACATAGCCATCACTTGCACCGCTATGCCCACTCGTACTTGTTTGTTTGACCCTATCCTTTAAAACCAAAGTCATTAAGCAATCCTAATTATAGCATTACTCGCATTGTTAGTAGGAAATACAATAGTGAAGTCACCAGCAGTAGCTGCTTTATCAGCTCCAAAGTCCAATACACAAACAGCCTTATTAGAAGCCGTAGTATTATAAATAACAGCTCCTCTAGCGTTTGTTATTGTAACTGTAGGAAAAACTAAGTTAGAAAAACTTGTAGTTGCTGTTGTTCCACTACCAGGGTTACTTGGTGTAATACTTGTTAAGAAGTTACCACCAGCACTATATCCTGTACCAGATACTTCATTGTTAGTTGCATAGTTAACTACACTTGCATTCATTGTTGAGCCACTACCACCCATATCGGATGGAACAGCACTATTTGTAAACATAGCAAGTTTGTATTTGTTACTTGCTGCTGTAAAGTCGTGTGTTCCCTTTAACAATTCTATCTTGAAAGAGGTACACAAAAAGTTTCCACTGAAGGCCATATTACAATCTCCTTATCAATTCAGCCAGTTGGGGATGTCCAGCATCCATTATTGCATTATATACAGTAGTTCTATCGCTTTGGACAGCCTCTTTCATATAATGTGCTAAGAGTTTTGTTAGATTTTCTTTATATTCTAACGCTTGCTCTCGTATTGTTGGGTGTGCAGTTTCTGATATACTTATAACATGACCTACACATCTTTCAGCAATCTCCTCTGGTGTAAACCCTCTATTATTGGTGGTTTGTACCTCCACCTTAAAATCATTAGACATTTTAATTTCGCCAGTAAGCATGTGTTCTCCTTATTTTCTTTGGTTATATTGCCCGTTGCGATAAGCGTCTTTTCTTAACTTACCATCTCCGAGATTTTGTAATAGCTTAATTGATTGTACATATTCTTTTTCATACATAGCTACAACATCTTGTTCTGACTTCATGAATCTAGCAGCTTCCATTAACGCCCCATTTAGTAAGGCACTATCAAAATCTGTTCCTAGCCAAGGTGTAGTACCTGCTGTAACTATAGACTCTGGATAATGACCATAATGTAATTCTACGTAAAATGCAGCGTTAGGAGTTGGCCCTAACAATATGTAGTCATCATCAAAATAAGCATAGTGTTGTGGTACGCCTTGTGCTGTATCATCAGGATATGCCTCTCTTATAAAATTAACATCTTTTTGTAACAGATAATTATAGTTACTTCCATTTTTTATTGCAAGGCTATAACTATATAAGAAGTCTGTAGGAAGACCCATAAACTTGTTACCAAGACTTAGATTACCGCTTACATTCTTTCTAATCGCTGGAAACTGTACAAGATTATATATCTTCTGTTCAGCTTGTTGTATAAACAAATTAAGCTGGTCAGTTGTAAAGGTGTTCTCTACAATATCCTGTATATTAGTTTTTAAAGCTGCATAATCCATATATTAGCCTATCGTTATATTTCCTACCATACTACCATGACTGCTACATTGATACACTAAAGATGTATCAGAAGGTTCATGTGGTACAATAAACTGTGTTAATCCATTAGTAGAGTTAAAGTTTTCTGTAACACCTGTGGTAAAATCAGCCCCACCAGCAGATTGTCTTATTTTTAAAGGGTGACTGCCTACGTGAGCTGAATTATCTATGAGGTATGTATGTCCTCTATAAAAAGTAAAGTTCGGATTGTTACCAGCAGTAGCTCCTGGCCCTGTAAACGTGTAAGCAGAAGATCCTACTACTCCAGTTGTATACTTAGTAACAGGCCCTGATGTTTCATCATTTAACCTTAACCACTTCCCTCCATGTGCAAAGTATAAGCCCCCTGTCGCATGGACATGAGCTACTGCTCCATGATATGTACTTGCACTGGGTAAATCACCCAAAGCTGCATAGTAAAATACTATTTTGTTAGCACCAGAGCTAACGTCAAGAAGACCTGCACTATCTATTATATCAGTTAGAACATTAGAACTATTACCTAAAGCAGCGTAAATCTCGTTAAAGTTATCATTAATCTTGTCAGCACCTACCCGTAGAGTATCTCCTGTGCCGTCATTTGCACTGCTACCTATACCTACACTTTGTTTTGCCATTTCTTATCCTTCGTCAAATGTATCAGTTGTTGAATCTAATGTAACTGTTGAGCTATCAAAACTTGGTGGGTTATTAACAGTTACCCCGTTTACATAGCCTGTAGCCTCTATTCCTGCTCCGCTAATACTAACAGTAGATGGATTTATTGCAATAGTTATAGTTACAGAACCAATAGAAGCTAAAGCTTTTAAGTTGTTTTTTGTAAGAGAGTCATCACTACCACCTCCTACAGGATCCCAACCCCACTGAAAGTTTCTGCTATCTCTAAGCTCTGCAGAGTCAGGTCTAGGATTTTGTAATGCTTGAGGATCAACAACCTTAAATCTTCCTAACTCATTCTGTGGGTGGTCTGGCCCCCAACATTCAGGACAGAATAAAAGATTAGTAGGTCTTCCCCTAACTATAGTTTCTCTTAGTTCATTTAATCTATACTGAAAGCCACAGTTATCACATATACCTAAAGCTCTCTTACTAGATGCAAACCTGCTCATTTCAAATTACTTCCTTCATCTCATTTTTGCTGCTCTTATACCTTTTCTAGCTATACCGCACCCACGAACTTTTTTACCTTTTACTTTACCTCCTTCTTTTTTACCCTCTTTATCTTCTCGCCCCATATTTTTAAGCATTTCCATATTAAGCTTTGCCATATCTGGATCAGAACCTATGTCAAACTTAGGACTTCGTAGTCTATTGAGTTCTTCCATTAGCTGAAATATTTTAGATGCTTTACTTGATTCCATTTTTCTCTCCTATATTCTATTTACCCTCGGTACAAACTTTTCTGAAGTTTTTTCTCTATCTTCTCCTGCTGCTAAGTTATACTGCTCATCATAACTGTCTTTTAGCATAGGTATCCTACCTGCTAGTTCAGGTTCTTTCATAGCTATATGGTAAGCTAATCCAGCAACAAGACATGGTAAAAATCTAAAATTCATATCTGCTGTCTGAATACCTGCTCCTGCGTCTTCTATTCTTCTCATACGCCAATACACAAAAGTATAATCTCCTGTATCAGGTATAGGCCATAAGTTTATTCTAGGTGCATCACGTAAACGCTCTATCCATACTTGTATTGGTCTACCCTGTGATAACTTGTTTGGTATAGATGCGAAGGTACTTACACCCACACGAGTTATACTAAGGTCAGACTGCGTAGAAGTATTGCCAGGATTCTGTCTAATTACAAAATCAAGTAAGTCTATTGTATCAGCTGCTAGTGTATATTGTGAAGTTCCAGCTGCGAGTGCTTGAGTTTGTTGGTCTATTGTCCACAGATTAAGACCTCTATTCTGCCACTCTATAGTCATTAAGTTCATTGATCTACGAGCAGTTTTTAAATCATAGCCTGTACGCATTTCACGACCTGCACGTTCAAAAGCTTCTTCAGCTATCTCTGTGAAGTCCATATCAAATGCTGTTGTTCCTGATGTAGCCATTTCTAATTCCTACGTATATAAAGTTTCTTTTCTTCTATCTTCCATAACTGCCCCACAACCTCTAGCGATATCTCTTCTCTTTCTAGCTAGTCCACCACCACCAAATTTTACTTTTGCCTTTGGCGTATTCGATACCACAGTTTTACCTTTTGAACCAGCCCTCTTCTTTTTCTTGGCTGTCGAAGCCCTTTCGCCTTTAGATAAGGACTGGGCTTTAGAACGTGGTAAACACCTATCAGGGTTTTTCTTATCTTTAGAAGTACCACACTTACCCTTGATATTACCATCAGTTCCTATCCTGACCCAATCTTGATTTACCCAATCTTTTAAAGCACCCATTACTTTTTACTACCTTTTGCATAGTTAGGATCTTTACAATACTTAGAAGCTGCCATATTTGCATATGCAGAGGGATAAGTATCAAAAGTTCGTTTTGCCCAAGCTTTTCCTTTAGGGCAAATCTTACCTCCTTTTTTATAATATCTACGCATGTATTACTCCTTATATAAATTATTAAATACTCTATCAGTATCAAACACATATTGAGGTTCGTCTTTAGAATTAAATATACGTTGACTTGGTCTAAAGTCAGGGGCTCCTTCACCTACAGCAAACCAAGCAGGGTGTGTTACCCTTACACGGTTATTAGGTAGAGCCACTATATTTCCTGTGTATTCTCCTGCATTCATTAACTCTAGCACATGACTTTGTTTATGTTGTGCAGGATCATCTGCTATTTCACTATCTGTATAATCAACAGTAAAATAATATTTTGCTGGGTAAAATTCTCCATCAACCTTTGCTAACCAAGGACATGGAGTAGCTCTGTCTAACACGTAAACAGAATGTGTATGAGATAAACAATCCCAAGGTTGGGCAATATAAGGTGGTAATTCTGTAGGCCATTCCTCATAAGGAGTATCTCCTACTAATGCAGTTATAGGCAATCTCGCCCACATTGCTCCTCCATGAACATTTGGATCGTCAGAATCATCT
>CENK01029784.1_pt1 | contig 10396 bp, 8 predicted proteins | sample 530191 | NCBI WGS metagenome assembly CENK01 (sample SAMEA2619686, study PRJEB7988) | marine metagenome | biome: marine biome (ENVO:00000447); feature: deep chlorophyll maximum layer (ENVO:xxxxxxxx); material: "saline water (ENVO:00002010), including plankton (ENVO:xxxxxxxx)" | depth 60 m | reverse complement strand
GCAATTCTGGCCCTCTCTTTAGCGGCTGCTCCAATAGCACTAACCTTTTTCATAGCGTCACTCTCAGCCCCTCTAACACCTCCGCCCTTAGGCTTAATGTTTTCGTGCTGCTGGAAATCGTTATCCTCTAACTCTACACCTTTGATTGTACCTTTGTTTTTAGAGGCATAAAATACATTCTTTCCTTTCTTAGAGCCGTATTCTTTTTTCATATTCTTCAAAATCTCTTCTCCTTTTTTGCTTAGTGGCATAATTAATTCCTAGTATGTGCTGAATGCAGGTGGTTCCTCAATCTCAGATAAAAGTTGTTCTTTTAATAATTTCTTTTCTTCGGTTGCAGCCTTCATCAGGTCTCCTCCATTCAGGACTGCTCCTCCTCCTGGCGAAGGAAGTGTTTTATATTTGCCTCGTATCTCACCTAGTATCTCTTTAGCACAAGCTAAAGCAAATCTTTGTATCCAATTTTTGTAGTAAGGATGCATGGTAGCGGAGTCTAATCCTCTATAAGAAAGGATTACTGTTTGTGTATTAAGCACGGGAGTGGGATAGAGAACCAATAGATTACCATTAATTATATCCCAAGATCCATCCTGGCTTAATACTTTCCTCATTGTTTCTAAGCTCTGCTGTAACAGATAAAAATCTGAGACAGAGAAATTACTGAATAAGAAGTTGTCTTGGAAGTACTTGATGAAGAAATCAAACTCTAACGTACCTGCCATGTTTTGAATACTAAGCAAGCTCTTCTTGTACACACAGTAGTTTAAGTTGTTAGCGATATGTGTAGGTAAAATATAAGCATTCACTCCACCTGAGCACTGGAAAGTAGCCAGTTGATTGCACCAGAAAGGAGCATGATAATCTAAGTTGCTTACTGCTTCGTCTATAGCAGTCTTGATCTGAAAGTCTGTTAGCTCTACTCTAACTACTGGATGCCCTAGTCTACCTAGAATAAAACTTTTAATAGTTTCTTCGTAGGGATTAAATTCAATGGGGTCACCTAGCTTTGCTACGTTCAGCTTACTGCCATCAATAGCGTCAGCCCATATATCTGTATCCCCAAGAAGCCTACCTCCGTAGGATCCAAAAGTATCTCCAAATCCTAATAACTTAGGATCGACTCTAGGTGCGGCTGCTGCTGCCATTTAATTCCTCAAATGTTGTGGTAGTAGTAAGCTTTGTTTTGGGCTTTTTCTTTTTTGTAATTTTAGAAGGGGGTGTGATTTCTTGTAAGAATCTTGAACTTACAAGAGAAACAGAAGTAAACTCTTCTCCTGGTCGGATTTCCACAATCGCATCATCAATATGCAAAAGCATATTCCAGCGACATTTACTTCTGTATTTGTGCATGAATAACCTCTAAAGTATATAGAGAAGGAAGGAGGGCCAGAGGTTAGATTCCTCTGACCCTCCTGTTAATTTTTACCTAAGCAGCCTTAGATGTAGCTAGGGACACTAGTGCCGTTGAAGGCAGTGTTCTTAGCGAAGGGGCTGTAGAGGAAGTTAGAGGTAGGTCCAACAATCCTGATAATTCGATAGTACCTGTTATAAGGCTCAATCGTGACCTTACCGTAACGAGTAAGGATTCCCTTCCTGGGCTGGAAGGTATCGGGATCAACAATTGTTGGCAACTGCTGGAGTGGGATGTATGGTGCATAAATTAGACCAGCATCCATGGCAGTGTCACCTTTGTAACCCATAAGAATTTCATCAGTGGGGTACATTGGGTCAACATAGAGATCATAACGACCCATAAACTTACCTTTGAAGGTGATGGCACTCTTGCTAATGTTGGTAGGACCATCATTAGGCATGATACCTCCTTCAAGCTTAGAAGCACTTTCAAGAAGTGAAGCAACTAGGGGTGAAGTAAGGATCCAATTACCTGGACCACGCATCGTTGTCTTGTAGATGTCTTGCGAAGCAAGGTTGATCACAGCAAGAAGGTTTGCGTAGACCTCACCAACATGACGGGGGCTCATGGAGAGAGTCTCTTGAGCAAAATCAATAGTAAAGATATTGGAATCTTGCTTGAATGAGCCAAGCTCAGTAGAAGCACCAGTACCTTGTGCGCCATTGAAGTCGTAGGTAAACTGACGGGGAACAAACATTCCTGCTTCGTTCTCGTTTTGAATACCAGCGAAGGTCTCGTTATCAGTACCCATGTTAATGTAATCATTATCCATGCTCTGACCAACGGAAGCACCACCCTGAAGGGTGTTGTGGTAACCGTAAGCAATCATACGAAGATCTTCGATAAGTTCACGGTCAACTTCAAGAGCAAGCTCTTTAGAAAGAAGACCAGTAAGCTCGCGCTCAAGATCAAGGTTATGATATGCCTTAAGATCTTGAGAAGCCTCAAGAGTCCAAAGGGCTCTCATCTTACGAGTGTTAGCAACGACTGCTTCCTGCTCAATGTGGAAGGTCATCTCTGGAATACCAGTTCCAGTGAGACGCTCGCCAGCAGAAAGCTGATAACCATAAGTAGAACTTAGGTTAGGGAATGCAGCAATTTGACCACCCATAGTACCTGAAGCGGCACCAACACCAGCAACCTGTCCACCAGTACCAGTTAATCCGTTAGGTTTGTTGAGACCACTAACGGTATCAAGGACGTTAGAAACGTCGAAGCCGTCATCAGCGTTATCACCGTCAAGACCACCTGTTGTACCTCGGAGTCCGTTGAGGCCGAAAGTACCATTACCAACGGTAGTGGTGTCTGGTGTGTTGTGTGAACCAATAGCTGAAGCTGTGAGACCTCTGTAAGTAAGGTTGAACTTACTGTACACAGTCTGGATTGTAGAGCCGTGTGCTCTGTCGTTACCAAGGTAGAATACCTGGCTTACTGGTCCTTGCATAGGCTGAACACCAACGAGGTTGTTGGCGATCAGATTAGGGTAGACTCTCCGTACTAGAGGGAAAGCGAACTTCTGGAAAGTACCGAGTTGACCAGTAGTGGTCGTACCTGCGGTAACTGCTTCGTTCATCTTATCCTCTACAATAGACTTAGCTTGGTTTTCAAGAAGCTGTGCTGTAACTCTACGGGTGTATTCTTCAGAAATACCCTCAAGTACAGGACTCCACTTGTCAACTAGCTTTTCATCTGTTTGATGCATAACATCTAGCATAGTTTTAAATCCTTATTTATTGTAGATTTGAGAAAGGCATGAATTTCATGACCTCATCTGTTAAGAACTCATTATCATGAGTTCTTTCTTCGTTAATTTCTTTCTCTGCGTTAGAAATAACAATAGCTTTTTCAGATGAGACGAATGCCTCTTCCTTGGAAGCCTCAAGATTAGCAACCTCTTCTTGAAGGTGCTTATTGCTCTCTTCGGTCTCATACAGTTGAGACTCCGTAAGAGATACTTTGTTACTGAGGACCTTTACGGTGCCCTCAAGTTTTTCATTCTCAACAACAACAGAGTTAATTTGATCAGAAAGAACATCAAATTCTTCCTGAAGCTCTGTGTATTGAGAAGTGATATCATTAACGGCATTCTCCTCGTCAGCTTCAGATAGCTCCAAAGCCATTAGGGATCTAACTGACTCAAAGAGTCTAGCATTTCTAAAGACCTCGCTCTCCTCAGATAACTCTGTGAGTGCTTGAGTCTTAAGATCCTCTACCTTAGTTCTGAGATATGCAGTCACCTTGGATTCCAAAATACGGACCTGGGACTGAACCTGCTCGTTAATAGTAGAGTCCACGAGTTGAAAAATTGATTCGACTGTGGACTCATCAAGACCTTCAGGGAGAAGGTCTGCGATCTGTTTTACGTTATTCATGAATAAAATCTCCTATAGATTCATAACTATCTACGATACGGGCAGATACTTTATGATTTTTTTTTAAAAATGTAGTCGTTTCTTACTTATTAAAGGTTCTTCTTTTTGGCATCCTCTTCTTCTTTGGATTACCCTGGGTTTCAGAAGAAGAAGAAGAAGCGGCGTCATCTTGCTTAGATACGGACTTACCTTTTTGTTTGATAACACCCTTACCCCCACTACGAAGAGGTTTTCCTTTAGTTGTATTGGTATCTCTCACCCATTTACCTACCGCTTGACCTGCTTTACGCGAAAGTGAAGTTTTATCAAATTCTCGCTGCTCTCCTTCTCGCCTTGAAACTCGTTTAGTCTTAGTGGCCTGCCTAATGCCTTCTCGGCTCTCCTTTCCTTTAGCCTGGACATCAGCCAACCTTTCGCTGCGCCTAGCTTTGCCTGCAATCTTAGCTCCTTCGGCTTCACCTTTAGCTTTAGCTACAGCCATCTTCTCTGTGTTTATACGCTCTGAACGCTGTCTTAATGCGCGAGAAACAAAACCTTCTCTGTCCTTCTTTTCTTTATGAACAACAGTCTTATCACCGCCACCTTCAAGTTCAGCTAGGCCCTCATTTGTACGAAGCATCTTAAAGTCTTGTGCATCAATTTTATTATTTTTGTTCTTATCTATATGTTTCTTTTGCTTAGGAGTTAGCTTCTTACCTAATCCTTCTGCAAGAGCATAGGCAATCCTATGCCAATGACCGTCAGCCTTAACAAGCTCCATAGCCTCGTTCTTAAGCATAGCTTTTAGCTGCTCGGGAGGTACTGCGACACCTAAAGCTTTATCAACTAGGTTATAATCAACGCCATTAGCCATCTCTTCACTAGATTGATCTAAACCTTTTACTACTTTCTTTTTCTTCTTAGTTTTAGCTTCATCAATCCAAGGGTTATAAGCTTCTCTCATCTTAGACTCAAGCATGGTAACAAAGTTGCTTTCTTTTTTAAGCTTACCTTGTGTTGTTTTTACGAACTGAGACTCTCTAGACTCAGACAATCCAGGGAAAGCTCCTCTAGTGGATGGGTCGGCAACCAAATCAAATGTAACAAGATTAAAGTCTTCATTAACAATCTTAGCTCCATCAGAGTTCTCAGAAAGAGTTCCCATTCCACGGGAAGAGATACCGATCTTAACGCCACCGTTTACTAAGGCTTGAGCAGTTAAGCCAGCAGGTGTCTTTAGGATTTCAGCCTCGCCAATCACTTCCTTGCCTTGCATGTGAAGCTTAGTAACTAAGTGAGAAGCATTAGATAGTTTAACAGTATCATTCTGAGGGTGATCTAGCTCACCACAAAGCCTACGCTCCTCGATGAGAGGCTGCAACTTACTAATCTGTCCTTCTAGAACTTTACTAGGGTAGATTCTTCCGTTATTGTTAGCCTCTTCAGCCCTTTGAAAGGTTCCTCGAATCTTCATCTTACCGTTACTGGAACCCTCTTCAATTACTTGAAGGTTGTCCATAATAAAAACGTCTTGTATTAATTGCATATTATTTCTTTCCTTTGTCGAGGACACCATCACTCCCACCGACACCTTTTGCTTTTCTGATGGATCTGCTTCCATAGCGTCTTGCTAATTCTTTTGAGCCCTTACCGTGCCTAAGCTCAGTTCGCGCTGCGTGTTTTTTAATACTATTCCAAGCTGAACTAGGCGTAGAGCTTCCAGGAGTAAACCCTTTTGCTATCTTACCTCTTCCGCTCTTCTTCCCCCACTTCCCTTTTGAGATGACGTATGTTCTACCAGCCCCTTTAGTTGAAAAAATCTCTCCCACCCTTCCTCCGCTCAAAGCATCCTTTATGGTGTTGTAAGTCTTAACACGACTCTTCTGAGATTTAGTTTTCTCTTTTGGCTCTTCAGCACCTTCATGCACAAATTCCCCCTGCTTAAGCTGAGAGAGTTCGTGCAGTAAGCTACTAATCAACATTCTTACTTACTCATCCTAGCTCGTAAGGAGTCCTTAAGAACATCCTTGCGAGATTTCTTTTTAGGCTTTGGGTTTGAAGCGGCAGGTCCAGCAAAGTTTACACCAATAGAACCCGTTGTAGTCATTTCCGAAATCATAGACTTAACTTCTTTTAAAAGAGATATGATAGACTCACCTTGGCTTTCTGTGAGAAGATTTGAAGACTCTACAGGCTCACCAGTTACAATGTTAGCTTCTGGCTCTGCGGCAGGAGGATCTAAATCAATTTGAGAAAGCTCATTAGAAACCCAAGGGTCTTCGGTTGACTCACCCAGGATAGATTTCATAAAACTATCAGGCACTTCTACCTGACGAATATCTTTCTGGTTTGCTTCAACTTTAGGTGTAGCTCTATCCATACGAGGAGAAACTTCTTTCCCCTCACGAATATTATCCATCTCTCCTGCGATTAAATTCGCAGCAAAATCACCGATACTCTCCATTACTCTTCTTCTTCAGTGGTTCCTACTAAGAGATCTTCAAGAGCCGAATCAATAACTGCGTCAACGTCTTCGTCACCTTCATTCATTTGAGAGAGGCGATCAACAAGACCTAAGACTACATCAAGGTGCTCAAGAAGAGATTCTTCTGAGATCTCCTCGCTAAGTTCAGAAGCGCAAAGGGGGCAAGCGTGTACTGCCTCTTCAAGCTCTTCGACCTCTTCTGTTTCTTCTACTTCAACAGCCTCTTCTTCGGTTTCAACAGCCTTCTCTTCGTTCATAACGGGTGTAATACCTGCTTTTCCCCATGCGGCTGATTCTAAGAGTTGGTTGCGAAGCTCGTCTGATAAATTTGTGTTCATAACATTATTCCTTATATATTGAGATTATTATTAATCTCTACCTTTATCTAGGGATCATGCAGAAACAAGACTCTTTTATTTTATTTTTTGTTAGTTGTTTCTATTAGTCTTTGCCACTGCTACTCCCTCAGTTGCAACAGCATCAGCGGCTTGTACGTTACCAAATTTGCTAGACCAATCCTCAGTAGTTTGCGGAGGCAGCACATACTGCCCTGTCTCTGAGGCTTTTACAGGGAAATATGTTACAGAAGGGGTAACTCCTGGTTTAATTCGTCTAATCCTAGTCTTCTTTGTGAATGTAACACCATCATTCTTGGTGGGAGGAATAACTTTAACATTACTTAAGACCCCATCTCGCACCCTAGGGAACAGGTAGTTTGAATTCTCTATGTATATGAGCCTATTAAATTCAGTTATCGTCATTCGAGATAGGAGATCGAATGAATTTATCTCTGGAACTCTTACCCTGTTTTCGAACAAATCGTAATTGGATACTAGCTCTGATATAATGTTATTGGCTAATCTAAACGAGGTAGCCACTCTAGCAGGTTGCGTTGCCCCTAAACCCTCTTTGCCAGAAGTAGCATAGCCTTCTTTGAATGCCTCATTAGTTACTACATTTATCTCTACCTTTCTCGCTTGCGTATCTTGTTCACCATAAATGTTTTTATTATTAGAAACCATACCATAGGAAACAAAGCGGTGTGAATTTGGGTCATCTTTAGTAATGTTTAAGCTGTCATAGAATGTAAGGTCTCTGCTAATCCCATCGTTATCATTAAAGTTAGAAATAGTTGACCTTGTAGGAGAGAACATGAAGTCTTGCCTGTTGGTTGGGAACAATATTATTGTAAAGGGAAGCTGTCTAGTTAGTATAGGAATTTGTTTATCGTCTTTTGCGCTGTCTAGTAGTATATCATTTTGCTTTAAAGTTAGTTCTTGATTAGCTGCTATATAATCGAACATTGGATCATCATAATACATGTAGAATGGTTTATGATTGATTTTGTTTTTAATCCAAGCATCTAACTCTCTCCTGCCATTTTCACCCGAAGTTGCAAACAGACTATACTTAGCAGTGCTCTCAAAAACATTATCATGAACAGTCCTAGTCGTATCTACCGAGCTAGTAACTAACTTTAGAACGTATGCGTCTTGTCTTGGAGCTTCTCCACTTAAGTTAAGAGAGGACTTAAATTCAATTGAACTCTGCCCTGACGTTGATAAAGTAGTTACGCTCTGTGATCCTAATAGGTTCAAAGCTTGTTCTCTAGTTCTTCCACTTAAAATGAATGCATGATCTTTTTCTGACTCAAGAAGTAAGTTTTTATATCCTCCTCGAATTAATATCTTAATGTACTCTCCGTCTTGCATAGTGAAAGACCTTCCTCCAACTTGGAATTTCCCATCATCCGAGACAAAGAACTTCTTAGTTTTTCCTTTTACTAGACAAGGTAGGCCTACTTCAATATCTGTAGGAAGAGTCCTCCATAGATATGCTAACTCTTTACGCCTACCTTGAGGCAATTTGTTAGGATCTATAGGTTTCATACTCTCTTGCATTAATCCAAAAGCGATAGTTTTGTTTACCGCAGGGTTTGATCCTGGCATAATGTGGATAGCGTTATTCCTTCCATTATTTTTAACAAGTTCTTTTAGTTTTGATAAACTAAATTTACCTATAGTTCCTTCTAGAATCCTAAGCCTAATCATAGATAAGCTAGATGCTAAGGGGAAGGGGGCTCCTCCTAATGTTCTGAGAGAGTTAAACAGCCTAATAACTTTTGGTTGTACGATCTTCAGAAGAACCTCGTCGGTTAAACTTGCCGCAAGATTTGAATCCCAACTTTCATAAGTGTTGTTTAACCTAAACAACTGAGAGACAGCCTTAGGCACCCTTGATCTGAACAATTTCGTATCCATGAAGGGGTCTTTGTAAGATCTAGACACATCAGGTTCAATTCTAGTTATGGCTATGGAACCATCAACAATAGCGGTAGGTCTTTTTTGCATTGCGACCCACTGTAGCATAGGGTCATTAGCGTCTAGAGTTTCTACTCCTGTTTCTTTTGATCTCTTAATATAAGTATTTGGATTTGTTAAATCTAAAGTATCTAAATTGTTTGTAGGGTTTCGCTTACTGACACCAGCCCTAGATAAAGGTCTAGGCCCTTGAGGTCTTACATCCTTGGTTCTTACATTGTCTGCCCCAGCTACGCCTGATTTTATACCCCCAAACTCGTCAGCGTCTACAGAAGCATAGGGATTGTTGGGGTCATTATCACCTGTCTCGGTAGCAAACCCCCTGCTCATAAGCTCTCCTGCTTGTTGATTAGGTCCATTAGGAATCTCCATAGGTCCCCCTTTAAAAGAATTTGGATTAGGAGTTCCCACCTTAGGGCAATTTGCTCTACACTCTTCTTCTGTTTTGTGGAGAGCCACTGGGCCATCCCCAACGTCAAACGACCCCTCTCTCACTTCGCTTCTACTAAATCCCTCCCGAAGACACTCATTACCGTATATGGAGCGTTTACAATACCAGCGCATATACTCACGTTCTCTAGGCTCGTCAGGTCGATCTTCAATTTCAGTTTGGTCATCATAAGGCTCTTGTATTGGGTCATCACAATCCCCACCAACGCACTCAGCGCCATCATCTGTATCAGGTACGACAATTGTTCCTCCTGTAGGAGAACCGAATGTGCAATAAATAGTTTCTACTGTAGCATTGGGACAACAGCTTTTATTAACATTACTTTCAGTCCAATAGGTATCTTTGCAACACTCATGACGGTAATCCCCCCAACGCTCATCTTTACAACCTCCTCCTGAGTTATCCTCTTTAACTGTGCATCTAGGGTTTTCTTCACAATCATTCTTGGTATCATTGTAATCATTTTCGGGTCCCTCTGGTGCATCAGGATCCAATCCAGGGTCGTTAGTCCAAGTATACCCATACCCTGGAGAATCAACTTGTGTCCATCCTTTATCCTCGTAGTGTTGATTCTGCTCTGCGTGATTACCTCCAAATGGAACATGTACTGTAAACACCGTTACACATTTTTGCCTCCAAGTTTTTAGGCTGCGGGTGCAACGAGCACCTGCTTCATTTATAAATGAACCTATACCCTCAGTGCTATGGTTACCATAAGGGTAGCACTTACATTGTTTAGTTGTCCCTCCAGCTTCTTCTGGAGGTGATGGAACGGCAGGAGGTCCTTCTGGTGTTACCACTTTAGGTTTTCCGCAAACAGCTTGACAAAGCGCAAGAGCGACAGCTAGGTTATCAGATGTATACTGGCCTCCAATAGCTGATCGACATGCGTACTCTTCTCCACCTCCTTCAACGCTCACTATGTCGCAGTTAAAAGAGAAAGTTTGTTGAACAGGAGGAGGTGTAACCGAAATAATTGTCGATCCTCCACTCCCAGTCTGTGGTCCTCGTGGTTTTTTGACGTACCTCCAGCTAACACACACATCAGAACAGCAATCATCTCCTGTACAACACCCACCTCCAATTCTAGTTCCTGAAGATCCACATTGAGAGCCTGGTCTGCCTTGGCTGGTGGTGTCGCTCTTCAGATCATAGTTATCAGAGCCAAACTCATTAGACCAACCATTAGGTCCCTCTTCATAGCTATTCATGTCATCAGCAAAACTTGGATCATGAAAATTATTATCAGGATTTCCTGTCTGTCCTACATTAATACATGTTTGATTCCAACATCTAGTGACAGTTATTTCTCTAGGACCACCTACTTCATTCACGAACTCAGGAGATAAGAAGCCTCCCATGACCCCCTCACTA
>CENK01009376.1_pt1 | contig 10409 bp, 7 predicted proteins | sample 530191 | NCBI WGS metagenome assembly CENK01 (sample SAMEA2619686, study PRJEB7988) | marine metagenome | biome: marine biome (ENVO:00000447); feature: deep chlorophyll maximum layer (ENVO:xxxxxxxx); material: "saline water (ENVO:00002010), including plankton (ENVO:xxxxxxxx)" | depth 60 m | reverse complement strand
ACCTTTTTGATAAGGTTTAAGTATTTTTTAAATAGTTTTTTAATCATAATTTAGTACTAGTAATATAATTGAAGTTAATAACCATTCTAAAAGGAACATCTGTGCAAGTAGTACCTGCGTGTTTCATAGTGTGAGGAAATGTGACTAGTCTATTCATAACAGATTCAACTTTAGTTCCATCCTCAAAAAGTGTGTATCCATCATTAGTATTCATATAGAGTATAGATGTTCTAACACAATCTGGAGTATCTTCATCAATCAGATCAATATGCATTCCACCTTCCTCAATCTCTGTTGTAGCTAATGATAAATTTGCTTTGATTCTTATCAGACCAACAGGGTTTATTTTTTCCAAGATAGGAAGCATCATGGAAAATGTACGTGAGTTATGTTGATGCATACGATAAAAAAGATGACAAAATTGCCAATTACGAATTGGATCACTCGGAATTTCAGTATTGACAATCCCACTTAGATGCCAATCAAATGAAAAATCTTTCATATGATTAAACAACTCAAAGAATTGTTTTTCTGGTAAGTAATTGTCAACTATATCAATCATTTTTGTAATAACAAAATGTATATACCATTCCACCAAGAATGTTTATCTTCTGGAATGTCTGTAAGTATCTTTTTTTCAAAGATCACTTTTAATTTTTTGTGTTTAACAAAGTCTTCTACTGATTCTACCACACCTTGCATGTTAGCATCATCTACCATGAGTATAAACTCATCATCAAAAAATTGCAATAGATGAGCTAAGTTTTGATACTGTTGAATGGGATCATGATCTGCGTCATAAAATATAGCATTACATTTTTCTGGTAAAGTTGCATCAACAATTTTTCCTTCAAACAATTCAAAATCATATCTTTTATCTGGCCACCAAGGTGGTTGTAAGAATGCTTTCCTAGGATCTTTATGTACTTTAAATTCAATATCATCTCTCCAAGGAGCATATGCTTTTTCAAAATCATCAATAGCATATCCCTTAATATTATTATTTTGTAGTGCAGAATAAAAAGTTCCTCCTGCATAAACTCCTACTTCCAAATACTTTGTGTTTTGATATGAACATATATTATTTAAAAAATGTCTAGTGATATTAGAAGTTAGTGATTCTATATGAATTCCAGTGTAATTACTCTCAGATCTTTCTGCTTTGTCAATTGAATCTATAATAAATTGTACTTTTGGATTTACTTTATTATTACCTTTACCAGATTTATATACTAGATCACAGTAATTACATTTCCAACAATTAAATTGACATGTTTTAATCTTTTCTCTCCATACATCAATAGGTCTTTCTTTAAGATCTACGTCCTCAATGTATTCTTTATACTGAGGAAATAATGTTTCTTTATCTAATCTCCACCTATTAATTATATCCATAGTTTCTGAAAGTCTAGTCATAGACTCTCTACCATGCATCTTGAATACATCTATACCAAGATCAAGGAACTCTTCCCAATCACTTCTCCAAGGAGGTAGATTTGCTGCCTTAAGTGCAGCTGCACCATCAAGTGCATCCCATTTACTACAACTAACTCTACTAATTCTACTGTTAAAATACTGAGGAATATCACCACCTCTAGTATTATTATAATGATAATGCTCTGGCATAATAGGGCAGTTACCCCAACATCCTTCATTAGTCAGTAAAGATAATTTAATAGGATATCCTTGTTCTGCACAGTATTCTTTTGCTTCTTTAATTTCTAATAATCTATCTCTATCACGCATCAAATCTCTGTCAAGATTGATATAATGAAAACCTGCCTTTGCAAGTTCAACTACCTCATTAGGTCTTGTTACTTCTCTGAGTATAGTATTTTTAATATAAAGTTCTGGAAATTCTTTCTGTATCTCACCAGTCATGACCCACGATGTGTGAGGTAAAGTAACTATTCTAATACCTAAATCATATAATTGTTTAAAGAAACCAATCCATATTTCTAAGTTTCTTTGATCTGGACGAACATATATGTTATTGAAGGTTGCTGATAGAGGAATTCCACTCTCATCACTCAACCATTTTGCCATCCCGATCATGTCCATTTCTACATTTTCAGACACAAAAACTTCACCCATAGCATCCTGAGTAAAAGGTGGGATTCTACAAGTGAAATATAAATCAAATATATAATCTTTATTTGTTTTTAGAAAATCTAAAAATTTTGTTTCAATAAATTGTGGATTAAATTTTGGATTTATCGGCAGGCTAAAAACCTTATTCATTCTTTAAACTAGATTGATCTGTTAACAGTTTACTTCTAGTACTAGTATCCTTATCAAGGTATTTAATTTCTGATTCTGATTCTGATCTTAAACGATCTATTCCAGTTGCAACAACACCACTATATCTCAATGCTGCATTGAGTACTCCTTTTTGATGTTTTTCTGGCATTTGAAGAATAGACTCCACATTTCCCATACTAATTGTTCCAGTAGAAACCATATCAACAGCAGATTGTTTTGCCATTCTAGCAATCCAATACTTATCTTCTTCTTGTTTATTACCACTTAATGATTTTAAAATCTCTTCTTGATTATCACCACATTCTTCTTTGATGTAATCTAAAAAATAACTTTGCTCTTGATAACCTTGAAGAAGTTTTTTCTCATGTACTTTATTATCAATACATTCCATATCAATTTCACATTGTATTAATTCCTGTTTTAAATCATCAGATTCTGATGCCTTTTCTTTTTCTAAAATTTTGAGCCTAGTATCACTCTTTCTTTTATTAATTTTAATCCTCTCTATTGCTTGTTCTCTTGAACTTATTTCTAAACAAGCTTGTCTAATAGCAGCATATTTTGTAGGATTTGATTCTAAAACAAAATTACGACATTGATATTCTGATTGTCCATAAGGAACATTTGTTGCATGATCAATTATCCAATCATCAATTGCATCTCTACTAGAGGAAAGACGGTTTGTTTCTTGTCGTAGTAAATTTTCTGGTGATTCCATCGCTTTCATATAAATTCAAATCAGTGGCATCTTTTCTTGGAAGTTCTGCTCCAAGAAAGTTTTCATATATTATATTTATCTGTGTTATTGTAGCACTATTTTCAATGTCTGTCAATAATGATGAGTTATATGGATCACTATCACCACTATCAATTGCCAGTTGAACCAGCATTTTAGCTGATTGTTTCATCACTGTAAGAGTTTTTGATCTCATATCATCAGTGATTTCTATTTTAATTTTTCCAGAAGTTCCATCTGCATATCTATCAACATCACTATCTCCTTGATATAAACTTCTTTTTTCCCTAACATCAGCCCAACAACGACTTGCTGTAACAGCAGTATCTTCGTCTACTATATCTTCAATAGGTTTAGATGCTTTAAGTGGTGTAATAACTGCATCATAATCTGATTCTTCACATCCACATATAGCAAACCATACTTTAGAATTATGCATGGTCAATGGTGTACTATGACCATCACGCCATGTTTCTGGTAAGTCATCTAAATGTACAAGAAAATACTTTTTAGCCATTTTTAAAATCTTTTATATCTTTAATAAGAAGGTGGAGTAACACCATATGAGGTATTTACAAAGGTACATGCATGTCCCATACCAGCAGAAGACATTCCAGCGTGTCCACCAGGTTCTGCACTACTACTCATAGCATATGTATCAGAGGTGTAACTCATTTTATATGATTGATTATTCTGAGCACCATCATAATGTCCTAAACAATAACCTTTATATGTTCCCATCTGATAGTTTTCCTCACCAGAGCTATCAACATTATATACAGAAATCTGAGAACCTGTAGTATCATTATGTTTACAAATGGGTTGTCCGCAGTTTCCTTGATTCTTCATATAAAAATTACCAAAATAAGTTGAGTTTGCTTTACCCCATCCATCAGTTCCTGGTACTGTACCACTCCAAGTAGCCCAAGTATTAGTACTAAAAACATAGTACTCTTTAGCACTATCAATACTAGTCCATCCTCTTAATCTTCCTTGAGCAGAAGCAGTATAATGCCCACCACTAGAAGAAGTATTAGCAGCTGAACGAGCATGATTGTTCATGGCAAACCTATCAACAGTATTATTATTACCACCCATAGTATAAAGGTTTCCTCCTCCATGATGATAATCTAGGAATACTCCTAAATCTTGTTTGTCAGAACCCATAGTATCATTCATATCAGTTCCTGTCTCAGTGCTCATCTGCATTCTCCAAACATCATTATTATTTCCGTCAAAACCATTATCCATACCAAATACATAAAAATTAGTATCACTAGAACCACCATCACCATATGCCATAGCTTTAGACATTTTATCACCTAGGTCAGTTGATGTATCATTATTATGTTGTGTTCTGTTTACATTTCTCCAAGGACTAGAATCTTTATAACCACCACCAGTGTATCCATGAGTAATGATTCTAGATCTTGACCATTCGCCACACCTATTTTGTCCAGAAGCATTTGTACCTCTGGAGTTAGGCATGGCGTGACCCATGATTGCTTGACCAGCTCTATGTTGTGCCATATTCTTTAATTATGTGTAGTAGTTGTAAGAAACATAAACATTCCATCCACCGCCACCATCTTTAACTAATGTAAATGTATATACATCCCATGCGTTTGCAGTTCCAGTAGGAGCACCAAAACCACCTAAGTATCTTTCTGATGTTCCATTACCATCAATATTAACATCAGTTAACTTCCTAGCAGTACCACCATTCCTTGTGATTAGAGTAGCAGTTACAGACTCACCAGAAACAACCTTTGATGTTAAATTATTACTGCCATCAAATCTGAAGTTAACAACAAAGTCAGAAGAAGCATCACCACGCCAATGCATAACTTGGTGGGTAGCAAGATCAAAGTTGAAGTTACCAGATATACCATTAGCAGTATCTGATACTGATTCTTTTAATTGTAATTTAGAGAATCCTGAGCTGACTATAAGTGAACCAGCAGTCAGTGATCCAGGAATTGTAAGATTTCCAGATGTGTCATATGTTGCTGTGTTACCACCTGCTGTCTGTAATGTGATATTAGAGTTGTTTGCAACAGTAACATTTGAGTTACCAGCAGTAATAGCAGAAGGATCAACAGAAAGTGTTGCCCACTGAATTCCAGTAGAAGTAGTTTGTAGATACTGACCGTTAGTACCAGTACCACCACCAGCAGTTAGTGATCCAGTTAATACAAGACCAGCAATTGTTTTATTGCTTAGAGACTGTGCAGACTCAAGGTTAACAATATCACCACTAGATGCTCCACCAATAGTCTTACCAAGTACTTGAGAAGCACTTAGAACAGTAGTACCATTAATACTATAAGAATTACCAGTAAGAAGATCCATCTTCTGATTAGAAGTCCAAGAATCTGTAGTATCACTCCAGTAGAAATTCTTGTCGTTATTTCCCTTCAAGGTGATACCACCTCCATCGGCGGTAACATCTGTAGCACCACCAGCAGTTAATGTAGCAGCAGTAGCAGATCCAGATCCACCGAATGATGAATCAAGTGTTACAGTGGTTCCACTTAGAGTAGAAACCTTAACAGTACCAGATAGTGTTACACTAGCACCACCACCAGTTAATGTAACAACAACGCCTGGTGCAAGATTACTTGTATCACTACAATTTGTAATTTGATTTGATGCAGCAGTAATGTTACCAGTGAAAGTTCCAGAAGTAACTGAACCAAGTTCAATGTTCTTATCCTTTGCTATAACAGCAACGGAATCTACTGTTGTTGTAGATCCTTGAACATTCAAGTCACCTTTAACTGTTAAGTTACCACCAATAGTGTCTAATGCTCCAACGTATGTTCTAACTGCCTTCTGAGTTGGAACTTTAACATCACTATTTTGTGAAAGAGTTCCGTCTGTTGAGAATTCATTAATAGAAGCACCTAACTGAGCACCGATAGAACCCAATCTTAAGGATGATAGACCAGTCAAGTCAAACGCAGAAGCGTCTAGAGTCGCCTTACCAGTCGCCTGTTCAACCTTAAAGAACTTACCAACAGCAAAGTTACCATCTTGGTCAGTAGAGACGTAGTAAACACGACCTGGACGAGTTTCATCAATCTCTTGTGAAGGAACATTTACCTGATTAGGTAAGAATGGCCAGTTTGTTTGTGCTCTATTTCCTGTACCAACGTCTAGGAAGTCATGAGCAGTTAGACGTACCTGTGAATACTTGTAACGAGTCTTAAATGATTGACCATCACCAGCACCAATTGTTTTCTCATCAGCAAATTGAAGGATTGTAATACCTGTTGTATCCGCAGCAGCAGAGGTAACCTTCATAAATTCATTATCAATCTTAACGTAGTCAGTAGCAGCAAAACCAATACCTGCTGCCTTAACACGAATAGTTTGTGTGGCATCATCAAAGTCTGCAATAACCTCATCCTGAGAAGCAACCTTCTGCTGTAGGATTGTAATTGTAGCACCCGATGTATGTCCTTGAGCACTTGTACCTTCCTGAGCACGATTCAATCTAACAGATGACGCTGTTGGGAATGATACAACACTAAACATCTCATTACCAATGATGACGTTAGCACCGATAACCATTCCTGACACAGTATCAACTGTGACATCATGTGGAGATGAAGCACCTTGTGTAATATTCGCTTGAATTGTTGCAGTTGTTCCTACATTATCCCACCAAGCAATAGTTGATACACCTTCATGTGCAGCAGCAGTACTACCTAATTGTGCTCTAGTTACTACTAAATTACCACGTCCGTCTGGACCAGAGTAACTAGAACTAGAGATAACATATGATCCAGCATCATTATTAGATCCATTGTCAACATACTCAACAGAACCACCTTGGTCTGGAGCAGATGATAAACCTTCAGCAACAACAAGGAATCCTAATTGACCTCTAACAGCATCTGTGTTATTAACGAGAGTTGCTGTAGCACCTGATGTAGCACCAGTAATTAATTCACCCTGTTGGAATGTTCCTTTAATTGGAATGTAGTAAAGTTTCTGAGCAGTAGAATTCTGATCACTTCTTAATTCACCAATAGCATTTGATGTTCCACCACTGATTCTTTCATTAATTGTGAAACTTCCACTAGCAGCACCTTGAGGATCGGTAGTAAGCATCTTACCACCAACTGTACCATTGATAGTTGCTTCAGCAGCATCAAATCCTCTTGATAAGCAACCATACTTACCATAAGATGAGTTACCAGATACAGCACGTATTCTAGCACCACCTGTAGACATGTAAGAAATATGTGCGTAATATGTAAATGAAGATACAATTTCAGCAGCTGCTGTACCCTTACACCAGAACCCTACACCGCCCTCTAACACCTGTGTGAAGGCATCAAAGCACATTGACTTGAATGAAGGGGTTGGAGACCCGTCAAAGTGTGCGTGAGCGTCTCCATCAATTAATGCACCAACCGCAGCACCACCAATTGCAGAACAGTTCTGAATATAAGGTGATCTAGTAATCGCTGAAGCGGGATCAAGTCTTATGTAAACACCCTTTGTAGTAGCAACTTCAATATTTTTATCATTGGAACCATCAGGAACAAATCCTGTCATTCCTTCCATCACCAAATCCTTAATGATATTGTGTGTAGCAACATAGAACATTGTTGCTTCACTGTTTATCTGATTTGTAACAGCTGAGATTGCCTTGTAACCATCTGTAGAAGATGAATGACTCATGTTGCCATTAGTAATGGCAGTAGTAATAATAGTAGCAAATGTATTAAGAGCAGATGTCTGTGTAGCACATTTAGGATTAGCAGTATCTGTTGTTCCTCCAAATGCTGTTTGAGTTTTTGTGTTACCAGCAGATTTAGTTACAGTTATATTTTGAATTACTTCTGCACCAACTGTGTCAAGATATCCAACAAGTATACCATCTTGTCCAGCATTTCCTGTGATAGCAGTACCACCAACATATGCAGTACCGTAAGCATGTACTTTATTATTACCACCTGACTTCATATTATAAGCAAAGTCACCAACAAGTGCTTGTAGACGTGCCTTAACAGAAGCTTCTGTACCACTGACAGCACCGTTGTTTGCTACATGACGATGATATGCTTCATGAGCAAGGAATTCTGCATTACTTGTAAGCAAATCAGAAGCATCTCCATGCTTATTAGATAAAACATCAACATACTTGTCGCTAGTTGTCCATAGTCCACCCGATACCGTCAGAGCAATTACTTCAGTTTTAGCAGCATTAACATCTAAAACTTTTATTGTTTTGGTTCCAGTATCATTCTCTACTATATCACCTCTTCTGAATGAAGTTAATGCAGCGACTGTTATTGTTATTTGATCTGAATTACCTGCAATTGGTTTGACAATTGTGTTTCTTATGTTGTCACCAATGACAGAAACGAATGCAGGTATATGAATTGGAAGACTTTCTTCGTAAATACCAGCCTTAACATATACACTAACTGGATTTGTAGCAGATGGTTTATTAGCTCCAGTTAATGCAGTAATATAATCCATCGCATAATGGATTGTTTTAAATGCTCTAGAAATTTGAAGACCATTATTACCATCATCTCCAGTCTCAGCAACATAGTAAACACTAGTTGTTGTATTATTTGTTTCCCATCTTGGAAGTAAAGGAGAACCACCAACTGTTAGAACTTGACCACTTGCAGCGGCTTGTTCAGTAGCAGTACCAGTTGATCCAGCTGGAAGTGAAATTCTGTTAATACCACCAGCAGCCTGATAAAGTAAGTCACCAGTTTCTTGAAGTACCTGTGCAGCAGCACCACCTTGTGCAATATAATTCCAATAGTTACCGTTGGTATCTAATTCTGGAGCTTGTGCAGCACCTGTAGTTCCAGAAGTTATACAAATATAAGTGTTGGAGTTTCTATTAACAATGTCACCTTTTTGGTAAACTGTTGCAGCAGACCAAGCACCAGTCCATTTAAATCCTTCAACTAAAAGTTTCCAATATGCAGTTGCTGTTGGAGCATTACCTGTTGTGGATACTGTACAAACATATGAATAACCACCAAATCTAACAACATCACCTGGAGCATATGCTGTTGAAACTCCATAATCTCCTTGAGCAGAGAAACCAGTTGTAACAACAACCCAGTTAGTAGTATCTAAGTTTGGTGTTGATGTTTGACCAGTATGATTTGTTTTTGCAGAATAAGTGTATCCTTTAAAAGTTACTATATCACCAATTTGATATGTTGTTTGAGCGACCCAACTATCTTCAAATTTTAAACCCTCTAAGTAAGTAGAAAAATTGGTATCAGAAAAAGTAGCACCTGATGTGTGTCCAGTGGTGACACGATATTGTGAGTTACCATACTTGACAACATCGTTTATTTTATACCAAGTAGTTGCAGCCCAATCTCCTTTACTAAGAGTACCTTCAGTATGAAGTGACCAGTTGCTAAGATCAGAAGAATAAAATAAATTTTCGTTCGCTGCTGATGTATGATTTGTTGTACATACATATGCATTTGCACCGTACTTGACTATATCGTCAATGACGAAAGCAGTGGAAGTAGTCCAATTACCCTTCCAATTAAACTTAAGTCTGCCGAGTCTAAAATCTGCCATTTGTAAAAATCCTACTTAGGTCCGTTAGTTGTGTGATCATATGCTTTATTTAGTCTTGCGACTAAGTAACCATCATCATCAATAAAATAGGTTATTCTTCTAAAGTCAAACCTAAATTGTTGGTACTTATCATTTGGGTCATTAGATAATGCTCTTGGTCCTGCATTAGCAGTGACATATTCAGTACCTTGAAGAAAATCGGTGTATTCTTCACCGTCTGTTCTATGAAAATCAAAAACTGCATCTTCAGTAGACCTTGCTACTGTATAGTACAGCATACCTTCCGAATCTCTTCGTAAAGCATGAACTGTAAAATCATTGGAGTTAGCAACAGTTTGTTGTGTTTCTCCTGTACTTGCACTAAGATATAAAGACATTACGCTAAGATCCTCCAGTAAGTTCCGTCCCAAATAAATTGAACATAAAGTCCAGTTACATCAAGAGTAAAGCAGTTATCTGTATTACCAAATTTATTTAAAAACATTTGGTTACTTCCAGTAGCTACTTCCAAGCTAGCATTATTTATTCCCCAAGTTGCTTTGAAGTCAACTATTTCTAGCATGTCGCCAATATGAGGAACAATTCCTTGAGACTCATAAGGCATAGTAAGAGTTAATGCTGAATTTGATGTATCAATTAGATATCTTAATCCGCAAACTAAATTTCCATTGCTGTTTTTAATTTCCCATCTGGCTCTTTGTAATTCAAATCCACCAACATCACTGCCATCATGTACAACAGCAGTCTTTTTTTGGGTATCAACAGTTATCTCAGCATTAGCTCCAGTGAACTGTGAATGTTCAGGTGTATTGCCTTTTCTAAACTGTAT
>CENK01011817.1_pt1 | contig 10435 bp, 6 predicted proteins | sample 530191 | NCBI WGS metagenome assembly CENK01 (sample SAMEA2619686, study PRJEB7988) | marine metagenome | biome: marine biome (ENVO:00000447); feature: deep chlorophyll maximum layer (ENVO:xxxxxxxx); material: "saline water (ENVO:00002010), including plankton (ENVO:xxxxxxxx)" | depth 60 m | reverse complement strand
TAGTATTACGAATCATTTGATCTTTCATATCAAACTCCATACGTGTAACTTCTGGATCTGGAGCTAGCGGTAACTCTTTTGCTTCAGCAATATCTGCTTTAAGAGTAAACCACATACCTGTACCAGCTACTAATACAACGCCTAGTGATATTATTGTTTCTAAACTTAACTTTACTTTAGTGTCTTTACCTATTTCAGTTGCCATTATTTCTCACCACATTTTTTGCTTGGGTTACCAACTTGTCTCCAGTCTTGTTTTACCCATGTTCTTAAACTTCCTCCGCTACTAGTACCAGTAACATTGCTCTTACTTGATCTTTTGTATTTTCCAGCCTTACCTGCAGCTCGCTTAGCACGTATAACAGCCTGTCTTTCAGACTGACTCATGCTAGCGATTTTAGCTTTAGGCAGACATACTTTAGTAGTACCTCCGCCCTTAGCTTTAGTTCGCTTTTTAAAAGGATTATTTGACTGTACAAAAGCCATATTACTTCTTCTTTTTCATTTTCATTTTCATAGCAGAAGCTTTTTTCATCTCCATAGCAGACTTTTTCAACATCATTGCTGACTGCTTTTTAAGCTTCATAGCAGCTTTCTTCATTTTAGCAGCTGAGCCTTCTTTAGCTTTAATAGCTTTTACTAAATTAGCTGGAAGTTTTGAGGCTTGCTTAGCTGTAACTTTCATAGGTGCTTTTTTCATTTTAGCAGCTGATTTTTTCATATCATTTGCTCCTTTACCATCCGCTGCGAAAGCTGGTACTTTTTTACCATTAACAGTTACCATTTTCATTTTTGCCTTCATTGGACCTTTTTTCATTTTTGCAGGTGCTTTTTTCATTTTAAATTTTGTTTTTAATGTGTTTATACATTGCGTTACCTAATTTTTCACCCATTTTGCTGTCTGATTTATAGTGGGCGTGGGCAACTCGTCTACTATAAGATATATTTTTACCGGTTTTATTAAACGCTGATCTAGCTTTAGGATATTTATCACCTAGTACTTTAGCTATTAATACACCTTGTACTGAGTGGCCTGATGGATATGATGGCGTTTTCATTGATGCCATTTCTATATCTTTCATGCTGATATTCATTTTCTTAGCATTTACTTTAGGTCTAGGTCTATTAAAGTGTTTCTTAAGTTCTAATATTACAGGTGCTGATTCTTTTATAAGTTTAGCAGCTGTTTTACCATCATAGTCTTCAACTCCGTTTTCTTTAGCTGTTTTTTTAAACGCGGCTTCTATATCGTCGTTGTCTTTTACAAACTTTTTGTTTAACGGTATACTTTCAAGTTCTTTAACTTCTTGCATCGTATCAAAAGTATTATCGCCTGGCGGCTTCATCTTTTTAAACGAAGATATGTTAAAGTCTTTAAACATTAGCACTTATGTCTAGACGCCCACATATTAGCGTAAGCACTTGGATATACTTTAAATTTTCTTTTAGCAGCAGCTTTTTGACAAGGCTTTAGCTTACCTTTCATAGGTGATTTATCTTTAGTTTTGTCAACAAGTTTTCTTTTAGCCACTCTTTCTTCAACTCTACTTTTAGCAGCGTCACCTTGTTTAAGCTTTCTTTTACCTACTACTTTTTTTATTTCTTTGTTTTTTAATTTAAAAGGCATAATATATTTTTTAACAGTTCCATCTTCTTCTAGCAGCTCTACCTCTTTCGCCAGTCCAACCTTTTGATCTTGCACAAAATGATTTTCTACGTTTAGCAGCTTTGCTACCTGGTTTTAATTTAGAAGGTTTAGTAGTTACGGCAGTTTTTAATTTACTACCAGGATTATTTCTTTTGTATTCGTCAACACCTTTTTGCGTCATGCCACCGCCTGCAGCGGCACCTGTACCTGTTTTGTTTGCTTTGTTGAAATTTTTACCAGGCCCAATAGTTCTACGTGGATCAGCTTTACGCATAGGAGACTGATCAAACACTTTTATAGGATTACCAGTTGTTTGAAACGTTCTTCTTCTACCGCAACCTGTTACAGGAAAAGGATTATTTTTTTGCGTATAAGCCATAGTTAAAGTATTACTTAATTTACCACCTATTTAATTGTGATGATAGCACAGTTGACTTTTGTTAGTTGTACGTATGCTACATCTTTTACCGCTACTTAATATTCTACGGCATTGTTTCTTTTTAGCTTTTTTTCTTTCTTTTATTTTTTCTTTAGCTTCTCTAATGTCTTTATACGTGTCAATGCCTAACTGCCACTGATTCCAGCCTAGAGATACAAATGTTCTTTGCATTGCAGTATTGTCTTCGTTAAAAGCTTCTTTTAGGTTGTCAAGTTTAGTGTAGATTCTATGCACAGGAGCGTTGGTAACGCCTTCTATTAAAGAAAAAGTCATAGGATATACTGGATTATCAATATCAAAAGCACCTATTTCAGACATAACTTCTTTGTTATATTTGTACGTATCAGTGGCTCTTTTTATTTTTCTAGATTTACTACCTATTTGAGGCGATACGTTTAATACTTCTATAAACGTATTAAAGTAGTCAGCTTTATATCCTTTTTTACTTTCCTTCATAAAGCTTCTAACTACGTTTTTAAATGTAGAAACTATAGCACCTTTTACGCCAGAACCTCTCAGCCAGCTATCAGCCATACTGTTCACTAGACTCTCTTGCTTTTGCCTTGCTTTAGTGTCTCTGTAATAAAATGTTACACTAGGGTATTCAAACTTGTTTATAGTACCGTCTTTAATACCAGCTTTGTATTCTCTTTTTACACTACCTGGTACTTCTTCTTCTTCTGGATCGTCTTCTGCAAACAACGCTTGTTGAAGACTGTAAAATATAAGACTTTGTATTGCTCCGTAGTAAGCTATTCTTGATATATGAGTTTTTATATCACCTCTTTTGTTTGCTATATCGGTAATTGCTTTTTTAATTATTCTATTGTACTGTAAAGGAGTATTTTGAAAAGCTAGCAACAATCTACCTACAGGAGCAGCTTGCTGTTGTGATATACGGTCAGGTCTACTTGACTGCTGAGACTCTTCTGTAATATCTTGAAAGTCTATCATTGCTTGACTCTCTGCCTGCTCTTGAGTCATGCCTTGCTTCATTAAAGAGTTTACTCTGTTTCTATAAAAAGCAGCTCCACCAAAAGCAATAGCAAAGCTATCCGCTATTTGCGTTGGTGTAAAACCTATTTTAAGAAGATAAGCTAAAGCGTTAGCAGCGCTACCTCCGCGGCTTAAACTATCAGCTAAATCAGCTGTTTGTATGTCTTGCTGCAGTCCAGATCTTCTAACTTTTAACTGAGGTGAGTTAAATAACATTTTAAAATCTTCAGCAAATTGTTTAACGTTAGCTATAGCTTTAGCAAAAGCAAATATATTATTATCTGTGTGGTTTATAAAGTTCACGGTAGATATTGTCTGAAGAACTGCTGATCTACTATTGAAGAACATGATAGCACCAACAGCACCTTGCAACCAGTTCATAGCTTTATTAGCCATAGCGTTTGGACCAGAAGGTCTATTCTTACCAGTACGCATACGATATAGCATGTCTTTTAAAGCCTCAACATAGCTAGTACCCATAGCCGCTTCAAGCTTAGCTAGCATTTCAGTATTATCTAATAGCTCGTCAACGTTTTCTTGCCACTCTTGTAAAGCCTTATTTCTATGTATAGAGTTTAAAGCTTCATACATGTCACCTTTTATACTACCAACACTCCAAGTTTCTTTTGGAGCTACATACTCTCCAGAAAGCTGTAAAGTTTCTCTTATATCTAAAGCAAAACTAACCATCTCAGCGTTTTGAGCAACTTTAGCAGCTATAGCTTTACGCTCTTTAGTTGTTAAGCCTGGAACTTCAATATCTTGCAAATCCCACAAGTATATTCTTATAGCATCTTCATTAGTAAATTCTTTGTCAAAATTTTTCTTAAGGCCTTTAATAACGCTCTTATGCTTTTTTCTTACTTTATTATAGCCTTCCATCATATTATATTGTATAGAGTTTAACTTTCTATACGCTCTATTAAATGGATCAAAGAAAACTTGTTTAAAAAACTTCATGTCAGACTCGCCTTGCTTGCCTTGACCAGCTAGTCTCATCATCAAACCTTGGAAGTCGTCAGCGCCTGGAGCAATAAAAAACTCACGCTTACCTTTTTTAGCACCTATGATTTTAGCTCTTGCAGGATCTACGTCTTGATCAACACCTAAGTTGCGCTTAAGTATGCTGTCAAAGTTTTGTTTTTTAGTTTTACTAAACTTAATTTTAGCTTGAACAGACTTACCTTTAATGTCTAACTGATCAAATACGTTTTGTACAGCTTGAACATTTGTAATAGCGTCGTCTACAAAGTACATGTCGTTATATCCTTCGTTGGCATACTTATCAAGCACCCACATAGCTTTTGCTTCACCGGTGCTGTTACCTAGTCCAGTTATATTTTCTAAAGGTATGTTGACGCCTTCAGATTTTAGCCACGCGTGTATTGCTTCAGCGCTTTCTGGTGCTCTAGCTGTAAGTATAAACACATTGTCAGAGCCATACTTTTTAATTTGATTTTTCATCTTAGGTAATAGCGGGCCTGGCTTACCTTTAGTAACTTTATTAAAATCAGTAAAGTCAAACTCATAGCCTTGATTAGCTAAGTCTTCGCCTACAAATGGCCATTGATCAGATAATATTTTTTTTGTTACACCATCTTTAGTAGCTATAATAACATTTTCGCTAATACCTACGGTTTCATCAAAGTCAAATATACTAGCGCCTTTTGTTTTAGAAAAATAAGCTTTTGTTCTAGCTTGATCAGAAGCTTTAGTTATGTTTTGAGCAACGCTTAGCTTCTTTGATTTTGAAGCTTTTATTTTTACATTTTTGTTTCTATCTTTTACTAAGAAACTTGCTTTTTGATCTGGCAAGTGATAAGCAGCTAGCTGAGGTTCTATTATAGCTGAAACAGTATAACCTTTTTTGGTTGATCTAAACTTTAACCTGCCTTGCAAAGGAACTTTAACATCAATATCTTTAGCTTTAGTTAAGCCTTCTATTTTAAGAGTAGCTTCAAAATTACCATCTGCATCTCCATCCATACTTATATCAACAAGCCCTCTTCCTTTAAGCTCTATAGCGTGGCTTATTTTTACAGTATCTTTAGTTGCTTTTTTTGCACCTTTTTTATTTCTATATGGATCAACAACTTGTTCAAAAGTAATCTCTTCTTTAATATCATGAGCTTCAAGATGCAAGCCATCAAGTTTAATTTGATCAATAACTTCTTTTTCAATACTTAAATTACCTTGACTAGTTTCAGAAACTGAACCTGGTTTAATTGCTTCTGCAGCCTTTATTATTTTGTTAAATAATTTATTAAGCCCTTCTTGCAAAGCTTGTTGTTCATCACCATATATAGGTATTTGTTTACCTTCAAGCTCTTTTGTTTTACTAGCTACAAGCTTACCATCAATATAGTTTAAAGTAACAGCAACACCTCTAGCCGTATCACCTTTAACTTCTAAAGCTAGCGCAAGCTTACCTGTTGCCCTATCTATCACTCTAACGTCTTGATTGTTGTCAGTTTCACTAGGATGTTCTACTATATATGCGTCGCTTAACCCAGCATCTTCAAGCATACTTCTAAGTCTATCACCTACTACTACTTCATATTTTCTATGCAGAGGTATAGGCTTGCCTTTTTTAGTTTTAAATCTTTCATCAATAGCATCAAGCTCTGCTTGAGTAATTAGCTTATCACTTTGTATAAACACTTCCCACACTCTCTTTTTAAACGCTTCGATTACTTCGTTAACTATCTTTTTAGGAGTTTTTTTAACGTAAGCTTTAAAAGCAGAACTCTCTAGACCTTTTGCTTCTTGCACTAAAATATCAAAGCCTACTTTACCTTGCTCTGTAAGCGCAGATCTACTAAACTTAAGCCCAGGTGCTCTGTTGATTTTAACAGCAACATCATTAACCATGACTTGAACAGCTACATCTGGATTTGCTGATATTAGCTCTTCCATAATGTCAGGCTCTTGCATAGTTTCCATCATGGCGTCTTGAGACAACTCAGTAACTATCATACGAGACAAACCGTCTTTTCTAGTGCCAAGCGTAGAAGCGCCAAGCTCATAACCTAAAACTTCTTGCATGTTAACACCAAAGAAAAACGCTTCAAGCTCCTGCCTTGTAGGCATACGCTTTTCAGACAAAAACACACCTTCTTCGCTCTTGTTAATAGCATCAGGCGGTAATTTACCTTGATCAATAGCTTTTTGTATATCTTCTTTCTTTGTAAGTCTTCTGATAGGTACAGTAAATATTTTTTTACCATCTTTTAATTTACCTTTACCTACAAGACGCTCCATTGCTACTAGATCTTGTACTGTAGAAAAGTCTATAATAGTCTCAAAATTGTTTAAAACAAACTGTCTATATGTAGCTTTAGTTCCAATAGCGCCTTGAACAATATTCTTCATGGTCTTTTTTACCATGTTTTCAAAGTTTAATAAGAACTTATCAGATGTTACAGAGTCTTTGAGTCTTCGTAAAACATTTCTAACGCCTTCTCTTACGCCTTCTACTTGCGGTTCACCTATTAGTTTAGAACCGTCGTTGTTTTTTAACTTATGTCTATACCTTGACTTTAATTCGTTTTTATCTTGCTCTGACTCTTGAGATCTATTTTGAGAATTAACATATAAAAATCCTAAATTTTCTTCTTCAAGCCTTGCTAGTCTAGAATCAGCTTCACCTTCAACAAAGTCTGCCGCTGTTCTACCAGAGTCATCTATTGGTGCGTCTAGCGATCTACCTGTAACAGTTTTTTTAGCGCTGTCTAAAACATCACCCATTCTTTTATCAAGCCTAAAATTAACATGTCCAGATAATCCAAACTTACCTTGATCAGTTGTTTCTAAATCAGGATTAAAACCTAGAATTTCAGGTATCATTTTCTCTTTAACGCTTTCAATATAGTCTGCTAGACGAACACCACTAACATTAGCGTCTGGAGAATCAAGATTTGATATACCTTCAAATATTACTTTACCTTCTTTATTTTTCTTAGGTCTAGCTAACTTGGCTTTTATTAAAGTATCTAAAGCACCTTGTTTACCATCTTTTCCAACGTAAAAGTCGTAAGCCTCAACGTTTATGCCTGCATCGTACTCGGCTTTGTTTTTAGCTTTTTTACCAATATCATCGGCTTTTCTTTGTATTTCTTTAGCTTGTTCAGATATTCTAGTTATAGAAGCTTTTGTAGTAGTAGTAGTAGTAGCTTCACCTTCAGTTGCAAGTTTTACTGCAGCTTCGCCTAGTTTGCCAGCTTTTCTATTTTCGTTATACTCTCTTAAAAACTGATACGCCTGTCTACCATTGCCAAATGTTTTCTTATATCCAGGAATATAGTTTTGAAAAAACTGCTCAACACTTAAACCTATTTTTTGAAATAAAGTTTCGTTAAATGATATTTTTTCTAAAGCAATACCATCAGAAAAAAGAGTAAATAATTCTTCAGCTTTTTCGCTTTCAAAGAATTTATCGTTTATTTCTTCGCCATAACTATCTCTTAGTCTTTCTTCAATATAAGATTTTTGCTCTGAGTTTAAAGAGTTATAAAATCCTTTACTTAGCTTACGTCTTTGTTTAGGTGATAAACTTGAAAAAGACTTCTGTATAATGCCGTGAAGCAACTCGTGAGAACCTACAGATATAGCACCTTCTTCTCTAGCTGTTGTTTCGTTTATATATATTTCATCGCCTAAAATAAAACCATCTCGATCCGTAACATCTCCATCAAAATCATCTTCAGCTCTTAGCTCGTTATACTTTTGCTGAAACTCTTCTTTTGATCTTACAACTTTAACTTCTTTACCTATTCTAGCACCTTCTTCTTTAGCAAACTTTAAGTCTTTTTGAAATAGTATTTCTTTAATATCGTTTTTAGCTTGTTTGTAAGTTTCGTTTAAAGCGTTAATAGATAAGTCAAACTCTTCTTTAGTTATTTCTTTATTTTTTAACTTTTCAACTAAAGTGCTGGCTCTGGTAGCTGTTGTATTAGCTAAGTCTGTTAAGTTTTCTATGTTAGATATTTCATCGTCTGTTAATAGAGCATACTTATCGTTACCTTTTTTTACTTTAGCTTTTAGCTTTTTTTCTACTTTTGCTATTTGATCCTGCAAAGAGCTTTTTACGTCATCATCAGTAGCAGCATTAAACGCTTGGTTTAATTTTGTTAACTCGCTAAGCTCTTGTTCAACGTCTAAAGTTTGATCTGTTTGCCTTATTGTATTTAAAGCTTTTGCAGAATATCCACCGCCTTTTAAACCGCCACCGCCAAAAAATCCTTGAAGACCAGCTTCTATACCTTCAGGACTAAACATACCTTTAGTTATAGATAAAAGATCGTTTATATCTTCTCCTTTAGCTTTTGACTCAGCAAGCTCTTTATTATATATCTCAAGACCTGTTTGGCCCATTTCAGTAAAAGCTTCAGTTCTACCAGTACCTATTATATCTAAGCCTATTCTTACAGATTTGCTTTTAGCATATTTTTCACCTAAAAACTTTCCTACAGCTTTATTTAGCTTTTTTACTGCACCTGTGCCTTTTAGAGGTTTTGTTATTCTTGAAAAACCAACATACTCTAACCCAGCTTGCACGGCCGCTATTTTAAAAGCTGCGTCAGTGTCAAGTTGACCACTTTTAGCAAGCTCATCTAGAGTTAATCCTTTGCTTTCTGCTTTAGCTTCATTTGCTGTAATCACATTGTCAGCAGCAAATTCCATAAAAAAACCAGTTCCAACTGTACCTAAATTGTAAGCTACAGATCCTCCTACGTTTGCAATTGCTCCAGAAATAACTCCTAAATAATCTCCAATACTATCAGCTTCAGCAAAAGTCATAGTTCGTTTTTGCTCTTTTTTTTCAGTTTGAAAAGCTTGAATCATTTTTTGAAAAGCATCAGAATCAGACGTATTAAACGTTGCGAAAAAATTAGGATTTTCTTTTTTAAGCTCTTTCATGCGCTCTCTGCCTAAAACTTTTTCCCAAGCTAAAGTAGTAACTATAGATAATCCTGAAAAAGCACCAACATTATTATCTTCTAAAACCTCTTCAGATGTTTTGCCGTCTAAAGTTCCTCCCCAAAACTCAAGTACGTCGCCCGACATCTCAAAAGCATTGCTCAAACTGTTCTTAAAACTATCCCAACCGCTACCTTCAAACTCTTGCTCTTGTTTAGGTGCATAAGCAGACTTAAAAGTATTAAAGTCTTGATCAAACAAACCCCTATTAGTGACAGCTTGAAATACTTTTTTTTGATAACTTTCGTTAAGTATTGCTTCACTGAAATCATCAAAAGAGTTATCGATCAAGCCAGCTTTAAATATAGTTTGATATAGTTTTTGTAGATTATTCATAAAATATTAAAGTGTATCGTATAAATCTTTATAGTTTTGACCCATATTGTCACTAAGCTTAAATCCTTCAGGATAATTTCCTGATTTTAACATTTTCATTACTTTAACAAACTTTTTAAATCTAGCTTTTTCGCTTGACTTATCTAAATCAAATCTTAATGAATATTTTCTCTCGCCTGGAAAAATGTTTGTATTTAAAGTTCCTAAAGCTTCTACAACTCCAAAGGGATCGTCTTCTAACTTAATAACATAAGAGTCAAGCACATTAGCCTGGCTAAAGCTTACTCCCTCTGGCAAGAATTCAGGAAACTTTTCAATGCCTTTATCTATTTTATCTACACTACCAGATTCTGTGCCTGTAAAAATAGCATCTATAAGTTCATCTTCATCTTTAATTTGTGAAAGAGGATCAGTGCCTTCAGATTCGCCGTTGTTTGTAAGATTTACTTTAGGATTAACATTTAAAACTTTAGTTTCTGCAGCTTTCTTTTTATTATATTGACTAGCAATACTACCTTTCATTTTAGAGTGATACCAAGCAGAGAAGTGTTGTTTAACATTGCCCGTAGCTCCGTCTGCTAAGACTCCTTTATTTTTTATTCTTTCTTTTTCTGCTAGTTGAGCTTCTTCGCCGACAATACCTTGATCTTTATACCAACTATCAAACCACTCGCTAGTATCAAATCCCATGGCGTCACTAGCTCCTTGATTGTCAAATATAAACGATTTTAAACCTGCGTTACCAACGCCATCCATTTTCCACAAGTTATTGATTTTACTGTGCAATACAGTGTCGTCAACAAATTGCGCGTTAATAACTTCGTTATAAAGTCCAATATGTTTTTCCATTACAACAGAGTTAGTATAAGTAGGCCCAGCTGCATCTAAGCTAGATATAGCTATAGGATTTTCTTGTGGGTTATTAGGATCTTGCCAGTGAAGTTTGCCATTGACGTTTACAAAATTATCTTTGTTTCCAGAAAGAATATCTTCATACATATCTCTCTCAGACTTAGTCATACCTGCTGTTAACTCTT
>CENK01005017.1_pt1 | contig 10469 bp, 9 predicted proteins | sample 530191 | NCBI WGS metagenome assembly CENK01 (sample SAMEA2619686, study PRJEB7988) | marine metagenome | biome: marine biome (ENVO:00000447); feature: deep chlorophyll maximum layer (ENVO:xxxxxxxx); material: "saline water (ENVO:00002010), including plankton (ENVO:xxxxxxxx)" | depth 60 m | reverse complement strand
ATGCATCATCAAGTTCAACTGGAGCAGTAGTAATTGATGGGGGAATTGGTGTAGCCAAAGATGCTTATTTTGGTGATGATGTATATATTGGGGATAACACACTATGGACTAGCGATTCAGCTTTACTTTATTTTGGAGCAAACATTGAAGTAACTTTAAAGCACGTACATGATACAGGTTTGTTATTAACTGAAAGCACTAATAGTATTCCAACAATACAACTTACCGATGCAAATGAATCAATCTCATCTGATGGAACAAATTTAAGATTAACTTCTGGGGGAACGACATTTAAAGTACCCACCTCTGATGGTACAGCTAACCAAGTATTACAAACAGATGGAGGTGGAACCTTATCTTTTGCCACAGTCTCAGGTGGAGGGGGTGCTTCTGCATTAAATGACTTAAGTGATGTTGAATTTGACATTACCGATTTTAGTAACTCATTAATGATAGGAGATACTCACACAGGAACTTTAAACGGAGCTTCAAGTAATACATTTGTTGGGTTCTTATGTGGCAGACCTATCACATCTGGAGATGATAATAGTGCTTTAGGTAAAGGTGCCTTCTTAAATTTAACTAGTGGCTCTAGAAATACTGCGGTAGGTAAAGAATCTTTGCCAAACTTAAACTTAGGTGACGATAATACTGCTGTAGGTAATCAGGCTTTAAATAGTGTTGATGGCGAAGACTATAATGTAGCAGTAGGATCAAAAGCGGGTTATAGGCAACATGCAGATGGTAGTACCTATATTGGCTATGAAGCTGGACGAGATATATATACAGGAACTAAGAATACCTTTGTAGGCTACCAAACAGGATATGGTGCTACCTACCCAACAGCAACTGGAGACTATAATACGGCACTTGGGGCTGAATCTCTTGACTTACTATCTACAGGAGATGGCAATATATGTATTGGTTATCAAACTGGTGACAACATTACTAGTGCAGATTATAATACTATTATTGGACATCAACTAGACCCAGATTCAGCTACTGCTGGTGGTGAAATAGTTATTGGTACGAATACTCGCCGTATCCATGTTGATAATTCTGGTGGTGTACAATTTAACTCAGCCTTTAGGTTTCCAACTGCTGATGGTACATCTAATCAGGTACTACAAACAAATGGATCAGGTGCTGTATCATGGGCAACAGTATCAGGCGGTGGTGGAGCCTCTGCACTAAATGATTTAAGTGATGTTAAATTTAATGGCACTGATTTTGTTGGTAGTTTAAAGATTGGTGATGTAACTACAGGAACATTAAATGCTGCTGATGATAACACAATCATTGGGGTAGGTGCAGCAAACGCTATAACATCTGCTGATCACAATGTTGTTATAGGACATGATGCTCATGCCTTAATGGAAACATCCTATGGCTCCGTAGCTATAGGTGATGGCTGTGTTAGTGTTTCTAAGTTTTTAAATAGCCATGTTACTATTGGTAGTGGGTCTACATATGGTGGTGGTACAGCAGACGTTGTGCAGTATGGTGTGCATATAGGTGCAAGTGCGGGTAATGGTGGCGGCAATAGAGATAATGTTTACATTGGCTATAAAGCAGGGATGGTTTCAACTAAGGATAATAATAGTTATAATGTAGGTATAGGCACTAAAGCCTTAATGAATGGGGCTAATGCTACAAATAGAGCATACAATACTGCTATAGGGTTTGAAGCAGGGGTGGGTGCGGCGAATGACGCACAAGAAGAGTACGGAGTGTATGTAGGATACCAAGCAGGAACCGCTATAACCACTGGCGATAACAACATTTTTATAGGAAAGACCGCTGGTGACGCAGTAACAACAGGTGCTAATAATATAATAATTGGTGACTACGCTGGCACAGCGGCTATGGATAACGAAATCCATATATATAATAATACTACTGAAAGATTAAAAATAGATAGTAGTGGGGCAATGCGTATTAATAACGCATTTACTTTACCAGCAGCAGATGGCACAGCTAACCAAGTATTACAAACAGACGGTAGTGGTGCTATAACATTTGCAGATGTAGCTGCTGGCTCAACTACTATTCAAGATGAAGGGGTGACTTTATCTACAGCAGCTACAACCTTAAACTTTGTGGGGGCAGGAGTTGCCGCAAGCGGAACAGGAAGTACTAAAACAATTACTATTGCTGGTGGCGGTGGTGGTGGTGGTATTACAACGGGAAAGGCTATAGCTATGGCTATGGTATTCGGATAAGGAAGGAATAAATGGCAGCACCTAATGTAGTTAGCGTAACTTCAATATATGGAAAGACAGTTTTTGATGCAGATATATCGACATCTGATGATGCGATATTAACCAATGCTGCATCGTCTAATAAGTTGTTAAAAATAAACAGCTTAGTAATATCTAATATTGACGGGACAAACGCTGCTGATATAACTGTTACTATAAAAACTGCTAGTGGTTCCGTACTAGCAAAACTTGCAAATACTATAAGTGTTCCTGCCGATTCTACTTTAGTTGTAATATCAAAAGATACTTCTATATATCTAGAAGAAGATAGAGCAATACATTTAGACGCTAGTGCCGCTGGAGATTTAGCAGGGGTATGTTCGTATGAAGAAATAGACGATGCATAATAATGGCATTCAATTATCTAAGGTATGGTAGTTACGTTGGAAATGAAAGTGGCTTAAACGCTAAAGCTGGAGTCCATAATCTAACTGTTGGACATTTATTTGGCGATGGTGTTGATATACTCCTTAAGGTATGGGGTGCAGGAGGTGGACCCGGAAGTAACTACAGTAATAATGGTAATCCTCATCATGGTGGTGATGGAGGATACGCACAAGGAACTCTTGAAACTGTAGCGGCTGGAACAACATTTTACATTGTAGTAGGTCAAGGCGGCGTTAGCCAAACTGGAACAACCCATCCAGCAAGATATAATGGTGGAGCAAGAGCGGGTAACGGAGGTTACTGGGGCGGTTCTGGCGGTGGAGCAACCCATGTTGCAACTGCAACTGGTATATTATCTAGCTTAAGTGGTGATACTGGTTCAGTTATTATAGTAGGCGGCGGCGGTGGTGGCGGTGGAAACTGCTCAATAGGTGCAGATGGTGGTGGTAACGTAGGTGCAGACGTTGGTACTAGTGGACAGTACGGTAACAGAACAGGTGGTCCGGGCGGTACACAATCTGCTGGTGGTCAGACTTCACAAGGCGGTATCAATGGAGCGTTTGGTGTGGGTGGATACTCAAACCAAAACCTAGCTGGCGGCGGTGGTTCTGGCTGGTATGGTGGGACAGGAGGAGCTAACTCCACTGGTGCCGGGGGTGGATCAGGGTACGTAGGATTTAGTGGGCAAGGAGACTTACCTGCGCTAACTTCAACTACTAACACACAGGGTGGTGGAAGCACAGGTGGGCAAGGATCAGGGGGTAGTTCTGGAAATAATCAATCAGGTGGAACGGCTGGTGTTGATGGAAAGGTAGAAGTATGGACAGATGGATCATTAAATACTACCTTTACATATACTGGTTCTGTCCAAACATTTACAGTGTAGGTAAGTCATATGAGAAGAAATGCAGGTAAAATAGGACTTAAACACTCGTTAACTGGTGTCGCTGAAACAAATAGTACGTCTGGTATATTTGATCTATTCGATCAACGTATGTATTATGAGAAATGGCCTACTACAAAAAAGTATATTAGTTGTACTGAATCTACCTCTACAGTATCTGAAGGCGCATCAATGAGCTTTGCTATTGTTACAGCAGGGTTTGCAGACGGAACTACCCTTTATTATACTTTTAATACTGTGTCTGGCACTGCAATGACTGATGCAGATTTAACAGGGGGTGGAAGTGTTAGCGGCGGTTTTACTCTATCATCTAATGCTGCAACTTTAAACTTTTCTTTCTTAGCAGAAGTAGGTGGATTATCAGAAAGTAATGTATTTAAGTTAGAGATAAGATCAGGCAGTACGGGCGGGACTGTTGAGATGGAGTCTGGTAATGTTACTGTAACGGATGCTGTTGGAACAGATGTTGATATATATGTTGATTTAAAAGAGAATAGGAATGGCATACATATAGGTACTATCTATCATTATGTTGTTGATACATCTGGTAATATACTACATACTTTTGGTACGACAGGTGGTAACTATAATAGTACTTCATGGATATCGGTAAGCTGGAGTAGTAATGCGTATGCAATAACTCCGGGTACTGAATTTAGATTTGCATGGAAACATGATTCGGGATATTCATCGGGCTATGGTTGGCGAGGAGACTACGCAATAGATAACGTTCAGTATTATAACGATGGTAGTCTTACTACAACTTACGGTTTTGAAACTAATAGTGCTGGTGGTGGCTATGGTGGGTGGATAGAGGCTGGAACTACAAATACAAGCAACATTACTACTGCATTTGCTAACTCTACCCAAATCAATACAACTACTTCTACAGGCGCAGGTAGATGGAATGTTGATCAATCTGGTACGCCTTCAAGCGGCACAGGTCCAAATAGTGCATATAGCGGAACTTACTTTATATATAGCGAAACATCCTCCTCTGGACAAAATACTAACCATTGGGTATTTTCAGAATTGATAACAGCATGACTGATAGTTGGAAATTAACTTACATGTTTTCTTTAAACGGAGAGTTTCCTATCTTATGGCAAGATATACCAGAAAGAATTAGAATGTCTAATGGCTCAACAAGAACAGATAAAGAAACCTATACACAAGATATGTTAAAAGATGCTGGTTATGTGTTCGTTGATCAATTTAGTATTGAAAATTTTAATGAAACAACTCGCAGTATTAACTGGGATGGTACTGAATTTAGTATTGTAGACTTATCTGTTCCAGAGGATGATGGAACTTTAGCTGACATTTAATTAGGAACTTAAAATGAATGAACCTACAAAAAATATGATTGATGTATCTGCTGGTGGTGTAACCATTGGCGCAGTAATGCAATGGATACCAGAAGTAACAGCAGTGGCATCACTAATCTGGGTAGTCATTCGTATATACGAAACTAAAACAGTGCAGAAAGTATTTAAGGGGAGAGAAGAGTAATGGAAACTAAGGACTTTATGCAAGAAATTAAACTATTACAGAGAATGCAATCTAAACATGGGAACACCCCAGAGTTTAGAAAAGATGCTGAAAACCTCCTTACTGCAATGTTTGAACAGTATAAAATTCCTGCAAATCAATTTATTGGGGGTTTGCACAAAGAATTAGATATGGAAATAAAGGGAAAGAAAAACCCTAAAAGAGGATTTAATACTGGGGGTATGGCTGCTTATACTCCTCCCGAAATGCCAAGTTCAAATATTGCACAGATGTCTGGAACACCTGCTATAGCAGAGATGATGACTCCCCCTCCTGTTATGCAAGGTTTTCAGATAGATTCAGAATCTGAACAAACTCCAGAAGAACAGCTTAATGCCTACAAAACACAACTAGAAGGTCAACATAGTCAATACATGACTGATCTACAATCACAATATAATAAACAAATGAATGCGCTAACAGAAAGACAAAATAGTACTCCAGCAGCCGCCGAAACAATGCAACAGAGTATTAAGGACGCAAAAGAAGAGTACACAGACCCGTTACCTATGAATCAACCTGATCCCCGTCTTGTTACACCTAAGGCTCAATCAAATGAACTTTTAGATTCTATACGAAAAGAGAATTTAAATACAAGTAGAGGAGTTACAACAACAACAGACACAGGTTTGGTACAAGGGCAATCTGCGCAAGCTCCAGCAAAAGCTATGGCTTCTGCTGTTACATCTCCTACTACCGCACCGGGTGGTACAGCCCCTGCGCCTGACTACGGCAGTAATCCAAATGTAAACATTCCATCTACTCCCACTACGCCTTCAAGCAACCAAAATATTCAAGCTGCTGTAGATAAAGGTTTTGTTTATCAGGCTCCAGAAGGTTACTCTGACGATCAAATACCTCAGTATCAACAACAAATGAGTGAAGGTGTCCAACAAACTTTGGGCGACGATTTTGATAAATTTTTAAAATTGGAGAAAGATGCATACACAGATAAGTATTCAATTAAATGGAAAGACTATTCTTCTTCAGTAGATGCTCCCCAATATATAGCAGACATGATGGGTGGGCGAGGTTCCGTCTATAGTTACGGAGCTAAAAAAGGTCAGTATTTTGATTCGGATACTGGTAAAACATTGTATTCACATAATCGTCCTAGTGGTACAGAAGAAGAAGTTAAGAATCTTGTTAAGAATATGCCTATTTATAGTGGCGCATCAACCTTCCAATCAGGTCAAACGGTTTACTCAGAAGACCCTGTTCCTCTATTTAATGAAGATGGAACGCCTATGTACCAAACGGATGCTGATGGTAACTTAATTGTAACAGGGTACGAAACTCGTCCTGCTACAATAGGAAGCATGACTGCACAAGATGCAGTTGATCCTCATCTACAAGGTGGCGAACAAATTATTCCTGCTATGATACAAGAGAGTGCTGATCAATATCTAGATGCAGGTGGCGATCCTATTCCTAGAATAGATGAGAATGGGCAGTTTTTGTATGATGAAAATGGCAATATGCTATTTGAAACAGATGCAGATGGTAACACTATTTTAACAGAAACAACAGGAATGGTAGGTGGAACTGTTGCTGTAGACCCAACACTAGCTGGAACAACCTATGCTGATAATGTTACTGAAACTGATGCAAATGTTGTAACTGCTACAGATGCAAAAGTAGGCACTACAGCAGTAGATAATGTACTAGATGATGTAGAAGCGCAAACAGGTACTGCACAAAAAATGGATGCAGCGCAGTCTGCTAAGAAACCACTGATAGGGGCAGATGGAAATCCTGTGTTAGATGCACAGGGCCAACCAGTAATGACTACAAGTTCTGATGTTAGTAATCTAAATGCAGCGGCAGGAGTTGCAGCACATATTGACTCAGCGGCTACAAGAGAGATACAAGAAGGAGAGTTAATATCTGGCGCAGCTAACGCTGAAAAGGCATCTCAATTTATTGAGGGAGTGCAAGCAGCAACTGCTGATCCTACCGAACAAGCAACAGTACGTGGGCAACTTGCACAGTTAACTGCAAACTTTGATGCTTCAAATCCCCCATCATGGGCTGCTGGTGCGTTACGTGGAGTAACAGAAAAGATGGCGGCACGGGGGATCGGTGCATCTAGTATCTTTGGACAAGCTATGATACAATCAGCACTTGAATCTGCACTACCCATTGCACAAGCCGATGCTCAAACGTTTGGAACATTTGAACTAGCAAACTTAAGTAACCGTCAAGCTATGCAAATGGTATATGCAGAGCAACGTGCAGCTTTTATGGGGATGGAGTTTGATCAAGAGTTTAAAGCTAGGGTAGCTAATGCAACTAAAATTGCAGACATAGCGGATAGAAACCATACAGCAGAGCAACAAGTTATCCTAGAAAATGCAGCAATGACGCAAACTATGAACTTAGAGAATGTACGTAATAAACAAGCTCTTATAATACAAGAGGCTGCTGCAATAGCTTCCCTAGAACAAAAAGATTTAGATGCACGGCAACAAGCTGCTGTTGTAAACGCACAACATCTTCTACAAATGGACATGGCTAATTTAGCTAATGCTCAACAGACAGAGTTATTTAAAGCTGCTGAACAAATACAAGCAATGTTTACTGATAAGGCTGCTGAGAACGCTGCTAACCAATTTAATGCTGCTAGTCAAAATCAAACTGATCAGTTCTTTGCTAATCTAGGACAAGCAACTAATCAGTTTAATGCTACTCAAGCTAATGCACAAGCTCAATTTAATGCTGGTCAGGTAAATACTGTAGAAAGATTTAATGCAGAACTAAACAACCAACGTGATCAGTTTAATGCGCAGAACCAACTAGTAATTGCACAAAGTAATGCAGTATGGAAACGTGCAATAGCTACAGCAGATACCGCTTCGATTAACAATGCTAACGAAATGAATGCAAAGGCTTTACTAGGTATTTCTCAACAGGCGTATGAAAACCTGTGGCAATACTATGGAGATACAATGGAATGGGCATGGACATCAACAGAGAATGAACGTGCCAGAATTGTCCAAATGGCTATTGCTGATCTTAACGCTACAACAGAGAAAGAATTAGGTAACTTAGCTACAGAAAGAGCAGAAGCTCAATCATGGGGATCGGCTGCTGCATCTGTAGTAGGAAGTGTTATAGACTTTATTTTTTAAAGGAGAAGTATAATGTCAATGCCAATGCATATGTATAATGCAGTTAAGGTAGCATATAAAAGATTAGATGCTGAAAAACCTAAACCTGTTATTAAAAAAGAATCTACTTTATCTATGATGGGTAAACAAAAATCAAAGGAAGAAACAATGGATGATAAAGATAAAGTAGTACACTATATGCAAGAAATTAGACGTATACGAGGAGAAGTATAATGGAACGTGCGCCATCATTTGCTGCGCCAGTACCCGGACAATCTTTAACTGCTGAACCGGGTGCAAGACCGTGGCAGAATCCTCCCCAGTTTAATACTATTGAAGAGGCTGCTGAATTTTATATTGAAAGAATAAGCACTCCAGAAATTTATGATCAGATAGTTGATGTAATTGAAATGGGATACCCCTTAGTTACTCTGGCTAACTCATTTACATTAGGCGGGGTAATGACAGGAAAACATTCCGTAGATGTCGCTATTCTTGCAACGCCTATTGTAACTGAGTGGCTAAGAGGGATGGCTGAAGATGCAGGTATTGAATACAAGATAGGTATTGAACCCGAAACAAATAAAGCTAATCAGAACGATGATTCTGTATTAATAACACGTGCTATGCAAGAGGTATTTGACAAGAATAAAGATAAAGAAGTCATGGATACAGAGATTGAGGAAGAAGAACCTCAAGAAGAAATGGAAGAGGAAAGTTTAATGGGAAGGAGAGGTTAGATGGGATTCTCATGGGGCGCATTCGGTAAAGGATTTGCTGATCAGTTTGTTAAGGATCAAGAAAAAGCAGGTGAACGGCTAACAAAGGCTTTCGCAGACCATGCAAAGTTTACACAAACTGGATACAAAAAGCGGCAAACACGTAGACAGAAACGACAGGTGTATGAAAGCATTGGCAATGAACTACAGTCGCTTGGGCTAGGAAAACAAGAAGCATTTTATGTAGCGCAAAGCGGTGAAAAATCTGCGCAAGATGTTATTGCTAGATTAAAATATCAGAGGTCCATTGCTACTCCCGCTGAATACAAAAGCATGATAAATAATGTAGTCTCCATTGACCCTAGTGATGCTGACCCGCAATTTAATTATGTTGATTCAGTTAATAGTATTATTCTTGGTACACCTAATGTATCAGCGGATGCAAACTTACCGCAAGGTAACTGGAGGACACGTGGATTAGCTAACCAAATGCAAGGTATGCTGCCCGGAGGTAAAGAACAATATTCAGAAGCCTATGCTCTTGCTTCTGGAGATTTATCTTTTAAAGATCGTATAGCAGGAACAATTGACTATAGTTTAATTCCCGGAGATGCAAGGATTGATCGTACTATAAAGGAGCAAACTGTTACTAAAAATACCCAAGCAATTGAGGCAGCAACTTATGAAGCTGAGATTACGAGGCCATTAGACACGGATATTAAAAAAGCAACCTTAGATGATCAAGAAGCGCCTGTTAAAGACGATGCCGATGAGCAGTTTATTACATCAAAAGCGACAGCGCAGAACTTGTTAAATGACATAAGTGATATGACATATGATCCTAAGAAGCGGGATAAAACACTTGATCGTAAAGTTAGAAATCTACAAAAGAACATTAGAAATATGGAAACTAGTGCAGATGCAGCTATTATAGCGAGTGACGCAGATATAACAAGGGCTGACCTAGATTCATTCCGTAAGGATATGACACGATCCATAGCTGACAAGTACGGAGTAACTGTAGCGTTTGACAGTAATAACAATATGACATTCCCTAACCGTGCAACCCAACGGGATGCTATCACAAAAGCTCAAGCTGCGTTAGATTTAGCTACTGTTTCATATACTAACATGATGGGTAACAGGGACACTGGACTTAATGATGCTGACATAAGGAGAAAGATTAGGGATGCTGTAGATGCAGGAACTTATGGGAGTATTGGTACTGTGAGTACGCCATCTAGTTCAACGCAAACGCGACCCGGAGGGTCACAACAGCAGCAGCAGCAACCGGGATTTAATGCGCCTAATGCTAGCGCAATAGCTACATTACAAGGGCGTACAACGCTTCCTCAAAATATTGCAAACTCAATGGCTGAAGTCAGAAAGATACGTGAGCAGTACAATAACTGGATGACTAGAAATGTTTATAGGCAACAGGTAATGCCAGCAGGTAGCATAGGAGAATCTCAGGCAGGAAAAATAGCACTTATGGCGCGACAAAATGCGCGGAATTAGGTAGGAGAGACTAATGGGC
>CENK01013420.1_pt1 | contig 10472 bp, 4 predicted proteins | sample 530191 | NCBI WGS metagenome assembly CENK01 (sample SAMEA2619686, study PRJEB7988) | marine metagenome | biome: marine biome (ENVO:00000447); feature: deep chlorophyll maximum layer (ENVO:xxxxxxxx); material: "saline water (ENVO:00002010), including plankton (ENVO:xxxxxxxx)" | depth 60 m | reverse complement strand
ACCAAAACAAGATCAACCATATCAGCTTTTTCAGTTGCTTATCTTGGTAGTAGGCAAACTGACGATGGCGCTGGAACTAGTCCAAACTATATTTCTGGTGGTGCCGGTATTTTACAAAATCAATACTCTCATTTTTCACCCGTTGCTTTAACTAATCAATTGTATGTTGGGTCTCTTATGAAATCTGCTCCTGTATACAACAGACGCCACGGCATGGGTGATATCTCTTCTGCTACGAACCAAAGGCTGGTAACCAGTTCCGTGGTTGCCCCAGATGGTATTGTAATTCCAGAGACTGGTAGTAGTTATCTGGGCGGCGTAGGAGTGGGTGCTCCATTCCAAGGTCAAGCCCTTTGGGAAGCAGGAGTCCAATCCGGCAAAAACCCATTTGATTCCTCGTATGGTGTGTGGTACGAAAATTTGAGACTTAAGGCAAAAGATTACTCTGTTGTCCCAGAATTTACAATATCCAGCTTTGTTCCCACGATCGAGGTATCAGGTGCTCTTAAATTTATTGATAATATGTTTGAAGTGACTGGCGGTTCGAGTGGAGAGACAAATGCATTTGATCCGACAGCGGTGTTTTTTGGTAACGACTCTTCAGAAGCTAAATTTTATGAGACTTACTCAACAAGTGATTTTATGAAACATTTTGCAAAGATCAAAAAAGATCACACAAATTTTGTTGAACCATCAAAGATCACTCTTACTTGTAAGGCATTCAAAAAGTTCTTAGCGTATGATTCATTCTACCCAGCCCTTAGAACAGTTGATATCGCTCAACAGTTTTCAAGCTCGTACTCCGAATACATAACAGCGACAAGTAGTTTGAACCCAGTCCCCGGCATCGATAACCCCTCATACATCCACGCTCAGAAGTTACAAAACCTGTTAGTTCCTTTGTTATCACCCGGCATTTTATTTAATTCAATCAAAGCTGGCGTTGCCTGTGATTACCCGCTTATGACCGGTTCTCTTGCAACAAGAACAAACACCGCCTTTGGCGCATACACAGTTATATCCGGCGCTTTTTACGACACCAGAATCCCATTCGAGGCACTGTATCAACCAGAGGCATATCTATCGAATACAGACTTGATATGTAATGAACCATCGTCTTTTGCAAACACAAAGATAAATTCTGTTTGGACAGGTCAGGGCGATAATTTATACAAAAAAATGATGAACAACTTCTTGGCTGAAACAGTTGAGTTCTTTTTAGAAGATAGTTCCCTGACCTCTATTGTGTCTGCAAAACAATCAAATTCAAAATTCGGTAACGCTGTTGCGGGAAAAAGTTATGGAATGAGAGTTAAGTTGGGTAAAACGCTTGACGGCAATAAAGCACTTTTTGCTGGTGAAAAAGGAAATTATTCCCCACCAAATACTTACATCACCGGCGGTGCCTTAGCAGTTGATATCACAAGCCCCAGAGAAAATATAACAATGTACTCTAGACCATCTGCGTTTGGTCCCCCGACCGACGGCTTTGGTTCTAAAACTGAACAAAATGCAACCAATGGCTCCATTGGCGGACAATATTTTCCATACACTCCGCCTTACTATGATGGAGAGGCATGGTGCGATATCATATTTACCGCCGCCGAAACAAAGAAATATACTTTGCGTGAAATTATAGACAGTTCTCAATACAGATTAATACGTGTCGATCCTATGTCGGCAGGATCTAGTTCTGTTTTTATAAACACTATGGAACTACTCGAAGAGACTCAAGCAGGGATGCAAGCCACAAAATTTACAAGACAGTTTGGAAACGACGCCTCGTTCTTTATTGATAGTAAAGATATTGGTTTATTCACAGACTCGGACTTAGATTATAAACACCTTCATTCTCCAATCAACATTAACGCAATGAATATTAACTCCTCTGTTAATTTAGCAGGTCAAGGGGTATTGGACGGCGGCAACGTCCGGCTCACATCCTTTAGCGATGGAGACCCAGACGCAAGATGGGTTATACAAACAAAATTCGAGTGCCCAATTTTGAATTTCAAAGATGTAGATGTTACAATAAACACTACCGAGAAAGGCGGAAATTCACAAACCCCTCGCGGAATGTGGCATCAATATGGGTCTATTCCTGCGGATGACGAATCCATATTCTTGGAAATAGAAAATATTCCACGAAACTGGAATTACAATTACTATGATCTGGATAAAACGGAAACCCAAAATACTGGTTCTTTGATGAAATTATGTGGATTCTCCACAGAAAGAAAAAGACTTGGTGCGATTGCTGATAAAAAAATAATAAAAGAAGCAGTGGTTGCGGTTCCTTATACTGAGGTTGATGGAACTAAAAGATTTTACTCAATTGGTAAAGATCAGGTGTTTAACGCCAAAAAGTTTTTAGAATCTCGGAGATTTGAAACTGAGGGTGGACGAATTGCTGGAAGTTTTGCATCATCTGATTTTTACCGTGGAAAAACCGTAGACACTATCATTAATACAGTTATAGCAATGGATGAATATGTTTTTCCACCTACGATGGACTTTGTTCATTTTGACGACAAGGTTGATCCCTTCGCGATGTACATCTTCGAATTTTCACATACGCTAGATCAGGATGATATCAAAGATATATGGCAGAACCTGCCTCCAAAGATAGCTGAAAGTTTTGAGGAATCACAATCAACAATTGAGCACCCTCTTTTTGCAAAACAGTTTTTATCAACATTTGATGCTGAAGAGATAGGAAATCCCCCAACTGGTGGCGTTCTTAATGAAAAGATTAGGTGGATGGTTTTCAAAGTCAAACAAAGGGCCTCTAAACAATACGCAGCACAAGATGTAACTCAACGCATCTCAAGATCAGAATCGAAAAGAAACAGACTGTTCCCCAACAAAGCCGCTCAAAAAGCAGAGGCAATAGAAAACTTGCTTTCATATAACTGGCCTTATGATTTCTTTTCTTTAGTTGAGTTAGTCAAGATCGATTCAGAGATAACATTTTCCGACGTCTCTTCTGATAATCCAAATGCCCCTGCACCAAAAGGGAGCCCCAAGAAAGACAAATCTGAAAGAACGATGCAGAGAAATCCCACACGCTCCGACGCACCGTCGGCGCAAGCAACTCCTCCAACTCTTCCAATGGCTCAAGCAGCAGAGGGAACACCAGCCCAAGGCCAAGCTTCATTGCCTGAAGGCGCAGGTCCTGATAGTGGGAGGAGCAGATAATGTCGTTTTTTGATAAGAAAGAAGAAGTTATATCAATTGAGTTAACTCCTTATGGAAGACACCTGCTGTCTTTGGGAAAACTTAAGCCGACTTATTACGCATTTTATGACGATGATGTTTTGTATAATGTTGAAGCCGCCGGTTATTCTGAAACAAGCGCTGAGATAAAAACTAGAATTTTAGATCAAACACCTTACATGAAACCAACAGTTATGTTTCAAGGCTTGGATGATATAGTTCGGAGATCAGAGCTTTACTTAGAAACAGAAAACATACGATACCCGTCAACAACTAACAAGCTCTATTATCTTCAGAACCCTTTAGGAACGTGCAAAGAGACTTCAACGGAGTCCCCAGCGTTCAAAGCAACATTTCTTCTTAACTCTAGTTCTGCTGGTACCAAGTTTCAAGAGAACACTACTTTGCCTTTAGAGCAAATCCCTCAAATCGAGGTGAATTATGATTTCACAGTTTCGGTCAAAAATACCAACCAACAAGCGAGCGAAGAATTTGTAGGCAACGTCCCTCCGGAGTTTAGGTCCAAAATCTTCCCAGATGGAACGTATTTCAACATTGATGACGACAATATGATAGTCCAACTACTAGAGGAGAACGGTTTCTCTTTATCCGATAGTTTTGATATTGAGGTTTTCAAAGTTGATGAAACAGATTCAGAGCAAATGACTCAACTGAAATTCTTGCCAAAACAACAAAAGATTGTTAATGATTATATTGTTGATGATGGAGTTCTTGATGGACCTATAGAAATAACTCCTGAATTTGTGGAATATTATTTTAGTTTGTATGTAGATAATGAAATTTCTATCTCAGACTTATGTAAAGGTATTAAATCTTTGCAAGCGCAAGATATTTATATTGATCTTGAAGTAAATTGTCCTGATGTGGTAGATCCGGGCACACCGAATATTTACAGAACAAGAATTAAGAAATCTGATTTGGAGGTTTGTGATGACTGATTTTTTGGTAGGCAACGGTAATCTTCCCAATGTGTATTTTAATTCGATTAAAGTGTTTGATGGGAACAATGTTGAGGGAGCAGAGAAATCAATAGTTGTAAAGATCTCGCTCTCAGTTAAAGACAAAAAGATTAACGGCAACTTTCAATGGTCGGATAATCCAATCATGACTGAGTATCTGGTCATAAACCTCTTGCAATCAACGAGTCAACCTTTTAGCGATTTGATAACGAATGGCCAATATACTCTTTCTAAATCCGATTATAAAAAATCCAGTCTGTTTTCCTCCAGAGATGTAAACATCGTAACCAAGAAATTAAATCTATACAACCCTGATCAAATTATACTGGAAGGGATGGACGACAACAACAATGAAACATATGGTTTTTATTATGACTTTGAGTTTACTATAAAGCAAAACAAAGCAGTTAACTTAACTTATTTTGCAAACGTCTCCCCTAACATCACTGATTTGGCCGCAGACTATAGTGCAGACTTCTCCTCTGACTTGCTTTCTTTGTATCAAGGCCCTGTGAGTTCAGAAGTTGTATTCTCAAACTCGGAGATACAAAAGCAAACAAACAAAATACTGTTGCCCGATGGTACACAATACTCAGGACCAGTTCATTTTCACGAGCCCACCGGTTATATGGTCGGCCCGTTCCACACCACGCAGCCTCATTCAACTCTGTTGGTCTCGCAAATAGATAATAAAAAAATTAAAGATCTAAGAAGCCGAGAACAAAACAGCAAAATGCTCAACACCCAAACAGGTCTTAAATCTCTTGTGGTAGATGGGTATACCACAAATGACGAAGAAGGTCGAGTGAAAAAACTTTACTTCATCAACTACGATGCAATATTTTCACAAAAGACTAAATTTGGAAATCTTCTTAAACAATTGGATCCTGATGTTTATGCTGAGGTTCTTGCAAATTTTAAAATCAAAAAACTCACATTTAAACGATCACAGATAAGAATTAGAAATAAAACCAATCCATACGCCAAAAGCAAAGAGATTGCCGAGGTCATACCCTCAACCAGCGTGATTCTGGGCACAACAAAAGATCTGGAACCATATAATCTGTCTTCATCGGTAAGCAACCTTTCTACAATCAAAGAGGTGCCCCCAAATGATAATAAGATAAGATTTATAAGTTTTACTGATAATCAAGCGAAAGATCTCTATACCGGCAAATTTACTTATAGATTGTCTGTCGAGATGATCGACAACACAGTCGATTATTTAAATTCAAAGTACTCAGAGTATTCCAGCGATATAAATTCACTTGAATCTTATTATCTAAGGGGATCAAAACGATCAAGCTATGATTCAATCCGCCAAGAATTCTTACCCGACTTCCAGACATCCGAGGACTCGTTGTATGACTTGCAAAATTTAGCCTCAGCCATAAACGTTCCTTGGGTAATAGGAGTTGAGAACTATGGGTCGCTTTACAAATTTTTAAATAATGTGACCGATGAGGACATGGATGGGATTAAAGAATCCATCTTTAACTCAATCAATCCCAAGACCGGAAGTCCGGATGGTATTCTATTATTCATCGAGAACTACAAAACATTGTTGGAGGAGTTTGCTTTTAAGTTTGACCTCAATAAAATATTCCAAGGGACTACAAAAAAAGTTGCCCCTATGTCTAAAAATCCGATCTTGAACAACTTGATCAAAATAGAGTATTCAAATTTAGAATTCGTTGATTTTTCAGAAACCCGAGTGGGATACAGAGTGATGCCCGAGAACACTAAGAAAGACGACTTCTCAACCATCACGTTATCTGACTACAGAAGACGAGAACAAGAAGAGAGAGATAGATTTTTCCAAGGCTCTCCATCTTTGAATAATCAAGAATCTCGGAACATCTCCAGAGCCCAACGAGACGCCTTTAAAGACATCGGCACATCGGCTCCCTCGTTTATGAGCCCTTTATCAATTATAAATAAAGGCAAAAAGATTGATCTTTCCAGAGCAGCACGTGCTGATTCCAAAGAACTTAACAAAATGGTAAACAAAATCAACCGCTCAAAGAGAAAGAAGAAAAAGTATTTATCAAAAAGGGTTAAATTTTTAAGACCAGTCAGTACCAAATCTGTGGATCCCAAACCTAAAAGAAAACCAGATCCTGATGTAAGAGACTATCTTGGCCAAACAACAAAGATGTATTCAATTAGCGAGCAGTTTGAGTTGCAAGATATGGATGCTAAAGATACAATCAAGACAGAAGAAAAAATCAAATCCTCTCTTAACAGAAAACTAAAGAAAAAGATGACTAGAAATTTTGATCTAACGAAAGAAAACAACGTTATCTTTAAAAAGATGAGAAGAAAAAATATCAATATGGAAAAACAATTGAGAGATATGCCGATGCATGTTAAGGCTATTGTTGCTTCAAGGTCAGACACATGTAAAACAAATTTCTTAGATTCCCCCGTTGATGTCCTAGAATCAGATGAGACCGATAACAAGTTTTTGATGACTCACTTCTTGGTGCAAGAGATGATGTATCTGGAAGACTTCCAGCGAGATAAAGACGGTGATCCAATGATCACAGCGCCAATATGGAAACGAATAGATAACGATGTTGTAAAAACAACCAATAAAAGATCAGTTATCTGCAAGATGATTAATTATGTTGATGCAGAGCTAGAACTCGATATACCAGATGAGATAAGGCTACCAGTGTTTGATTCTGTTTTTACTATTGAGAACGACACCAATATCTTACCCTCGCCTCCGCAAGATAAAAACTCTCAGTTTTTGATATCATATAATAACAATTCCACCGTTAATTACGATTATTGCACGAGCAACATCATTGTACAATCCGAGAAGCAAAATGGTTTCTTAAATAACTCGACAACTATACAGAGCGAGACAACAATCGCAGTCACTGATGGTGCTCAGCAGACAACAGTGGTGTCTACCTCATCACCAATTACATCCCCATCGGCACCATCAAGTGGTAGGAGCTATTAATGAGAGCGATTAACAAACTAGCCATCAAGGATTCAAATTATTCAGATTATGTCCAAAATAATGGAACTTCAGTCGTAGCGGTTGTAACCACTCGACAGGAGAATGACACGTTTGAAGAACTTGGTGTTACTAACAAAAAATTAAATATAACATACGGCTCGTCAGAATTTCAAGAAAACCAAGCCAACGGCGGCTATTTAGAAAGAATTACTTTGTCTTCGTTACCCGGAGGCTATAACAACTTCAATGAGTTTAAAACAGAGATAGATGAAATTTTAGAAACAACTCACCTTAATCATTTAACCTCTCTGTTGGTGCCCCAGCGCACCGAACTAAATAACAATGCTGAATTTGTTTATTCTGCAAAGTCTGCTTACAATTATTACGCAAAGGGGTACGAGGAACAAACCACGACAATTACAGAAAAAGAGATTCCTAACTATTACATTGAAAGCGGAGACACAAATTCTGACTTAAAGGTATTAAATGTTTCAAATTTTAATGAAGAACTTTTTAAGTCGGTTGGTATTGATCGATCGCTATCGATCCCAGCAACAGTTAGAACAAGAGAATCAAACATTATCTTTGATGGTGTTAATACCGTTTTGTCTAAGGTCGAGGGTTTTCCGTTCTTTAATACAATAGGTATGAGTACATACGCCTCCGGAGACATCACCGACTTCATTAACGATTCAGGTTTGTTTGTTGAGTTGGCTGACTTTTATATCTCTGGAAATCCATCGAGCACAACAGAATTCGATCTGCTAGATTCAAAAAGCGCGGTCCAAGTCCAAAGACAAGTCACAACTCAGATATTTTCTTTTAGTGATTTTATCACCGACAAGGATTATACGCTGGGTAATCAGGATGTGAGCACCGTTATCTCGGACACTCCAGTGCCTGATATAAACGATATGTTCGGTAATTTTTCAAAAGTATTGTTGAACGGAATATTTAGAAACTCAGTTAGAAACAATTTAAGAACAATTCAAGAGGTTTTGGAGAATAGAGTTTGTTATAATGAAGTTCTTTTCTACCGAGTAGACAAGTATGTTGGGTCATTTTTGGGACAACCAGTTCAAACATTCTGGTTTGCAAATAAAAACGACGCGCTTCAATATTGCGACACTCAAGTAAAATATGGGACGGTATATGCCTATGACGTTTCTGCGTACACTCTTGTCTTGGGTAACAGTTACAGTTATTCGGATCCAACTTATATTGAGACAGATGGTCAATTTTACGCTGAATTAACAGTAAACAATTTTTGCTCTGCACAATTGGTGAGAATCCCCCTGCTTCAATTTAGCATTGCTTCGATTCAAAATCCTCCACTCAGCCCCCACGTTGACTTTTCAACCAAAATGAACGCTGAGAATAATATCAAAATAACATTGGGCCACAATCTTGGCGAAGAGCTAGCAGACTTTATCCCCATAACGAATCAAGACTCTCAACAAGAAAGCTTGATGTCTTTGGTCCAATACAATTATAATGGTGGAGAAAATTTAAAATATTTCAAGTCAGACAGGTCAGCACAATATTTTGAGGTCTTTCGAACAACTGATCCGCCTCAACAACCAGAGAGCTTTATTGGAAACAAAATTGCTGATGCAAAGCAATTCTTTTCAAATTCGAGAGAATCGTCGTCTCATATCTCCATCAATGATTTTGTTCTCCCAAATGTAAAATATTATTACATGTTCAGAGCAGTCAATATTCACAATCACGTGAGTAACCCGACTGCTGTTTATGAGCTTATTTTGACTCAGGACGCGGACGATTCAAAAGTTACCGTTGTTGAATATGAGTACCCAAAACAAATCAAATTTAACAATTCTAAATCATTTAATTCTTTGCTACAAGTCCAGCCATCACTGGATCAGACGATTTTTATGAACAATCAGCCCGCGATAGTTAATGCCGATTCTGCGAAGACAGAACTAAATAATATAACTTTGGGTGATGCACAGGAACAAATTTGGGGAAGAGTATTTAAGATAAGGTGTAGATCTACAACAACAGGTCGTAAAATAGATTTCAATGTGAGATTTAACTTAAAAAAGGTGAATTCACAGGACAATTTCGAATAGTTTGTGATAAAACACTATTTACTATGATATAACACAAGTGAGGAATATTAATGGGTTTTTTAGATAACAGTGGCGATATTATTTTGGATGTTGTACTTACCGATTTGGGAAGACAACGACTCGCCAAAGGTGACGGTTCTTTCAATATTACCAAGTTTGCACTTTCAGATGATGAAATTGATTACAGCTTATATAACAAAAATCATCCAAGTGGTAGTTCGTACTATGACTTAGAGATTCTACAGACTCCTGTGTTCGAAGCATTTACTGATAATGCTGGATCTGTGAAGAATAAGCTTCTTACTTTTGAGAACCCCAACTTATTATTTCTTCCAGTTTTAAAACTGAATCAAGCATTTCCCGGAACTTCTATGCATTCATCCGGATCTTTCATAATTGCTGTCGATAGAAACACAGAAGACAACACTTCAACCACTTCACCAGCAACCTCGATTGGCACAACTAGTGATGGTAAAATAGTAGCCGGTGTTATATTCGGCGAATCTCTAGGTGCTGGAGCACAGTCTGTAAATTATGTAAGACTAGACCAAGGCTTAGATACAACACAAGTATCGGCCAAGAAGCGTTTAGATCCCGACTTAGTTGAGACAGAATATATGATCCAAATTGACAATAGACTTGGAAGCATTGTTAGTTTTGATGGTGTTAACAAGGCGGTTCCTGACTACATTGACGATGATAATATAGCATATTATACATTTTCTTTGGGAACCGATCAACAATATGTGTTGACCAACACAGTAACTGAGGACTCAGCAACAGAAACAATTAAAGGCCCACGAGGTACTTATCTACAATTTTCTATTGCTTCTTCTCTAGAGTTAAACACCAGCACTTATCTATTTGACCAATTGGGATCGACTGCTGGTTTGGATAACGCTGCGGGCACTTCTACTGTTGTAAAATTAATTGATTCGACAATAAAAGTTTCAGGCATGACTACTGGATATTCTGTGGATATTCCAGCAAGATTTGTAAAAGTATAGGATTAAAAAATGGCAAGTTCATTCAAGCAAATTAAACCAAGCGATAGGGTTTCTACTCGGACTCTTCTTCATGAAGCAATTCCTTTAACCGGTACAATCGTCTCAGGTACATATTCAGACGAAAATATTAAAAACTACTCTCACGGTATGTTTCAATCAGTTTATGATTATCCATATCTAAGTTCATCTGCTAACCATATCT
>CENK01020157.1_pt1 | contig 10560 bp, 4 predicted proteins | sample 530191 | NCBI WGS metagenome assembly CENK01 (sample SAMEA2619686, study PRJEB7988) | marine metagenome | biome: marine biome (ENVO:00000447); feature: deep chlorophyll maximum layer (ENVO:xxxxxxxx); material: "saline water (ENVO:00002010), including plankton (ENVO:xxxxxxxx)" | depth 60 m | reverse complement strand
TTCGTTTTCATATACATCACTATAACCTTTGTTTAATACTAGCTTAGCAAGACTTTCTGCTTGAGGTATAAATGTATTTTCAACGTATGATTTTGGATCAACACCTTTTGGCACAGATATGTCAGAAAATTTAATAGTAGGATCTCTATCTATTTGTTTAGCTATAACAGCTATATCATTATCCATGATAGCTGTTCCATCTAGTTCTGCTATCATAGCTCTTCTTTGTCTAACCTCAGGACTTGTAACAACTTCCATGGTCGCATCAAATGCTAACTCCTCAGCTAACGCTTCTGCTAACGCGTCTTTTCTTGTACCTTTAGTTGAATTACCTACATTATCACCTAAAAAGTAATTTATAAACTCTTCTTTAGTTATATTTTTCTTTTTAAATATAGTATTACCTTGTGGTGTTTTTTCTCTTTTACCAGTGTTTTCAGCAAAAGGTTTAAATCTTTTATTTATAGTAGACTGTGGTAAAGCTTTATATATAGCTTCAAAGTTTTTATCTAAGTAATTTCTAAACTTAGTTCGAGTACCTATAAGGTTTTTAATAGTTTTAAACAACTCTGTTCTATAACTATCTTGTAAAGCTTTTTTAAAGTCTTTAGAATTAACATCAGGTAGTCTAGTACCAAATGTTTTTTCTACAGCTTTTTTAATTTGATCAACAATAGATTCTGGTATTCTTAATTGTTTTCTTAACTTACTATTTGTTTGTGTTTGGTTGTCAATACTTACTTCTGTTTCAGTTGCAGCTACACCCCTCGCTTCAGTAACGTCTAACTCAAAATTAGTTTTTAATATTCTATTAGCAGCTTCAATAGATCTTGATTTAATGTATTTATTTATATAAGCTGGTAAAGGAACACCTGACTTAGGATTATAAGCCTGTATTAAATCATAAACACCTCTTTTACCTGTTAATATTTCTTCTACTAAATCTTCTCTCAATGTGTTATAACCAGGTACTTCTCTATACTTATTGGCTAGTTTGTTAGCCATACCTCTATATTTTTCTAATATATCAAAAGATCCATCAGTACCTTGTTCATTATATATTCTTGTTACATCGCTAGCGTCAGAAGATTTTATACTAGCATCTTTGTCAGTTATTTTCTTTTTAACTCTTTCACCTTTTCTTTGTCTTCTAGCGTCAGCTATTTCTTTTTTTAATGCAGTTTTATTTATAGTACCGTCTTTTAACTTTTGAGCAAGAGTTGTTAACCACTCAACAGTGTCTTGTTTACTTTTAAACGGTATTGCGTCATTTGTTTTTTTGTTTATTAAAAATCCTAATATACTTGGTAAATATCCTTCTTTTTCTAGGTTTACTCTACCCTCTGAAACATCTTCTAAAAACTCCATTACTAATTCTTCAGAACCTTTTCTTTTTGATCTAACTATCAACCTATTGTAAAGAGCTGGATTAGCTTTACTAGTATAATCTAATATTGCATCAGACATGTCATCAAAGAACGTGTCATCATTTATAGCCATATCCTCAAAAACATCATGACCTAATTCGTGAACACCAGTATAAACTTTATGGTTTTTAACCATGTTATCTCTTATAAGATATTTTGTTTTAGGTCCTTCTACATAAAAACCATTTTTATCACCTTTTCTTATACTGTTTATATCTTTTTCTAAACGATTAACTCTATCTTGTGCTTCTTTATTTAGTTTACCATTTTCGTCTAGATTTGCAGGATTACCTTTTATTTGATTTATTATATCTCTAACAACATCAGCAGCTCCATCAACTGAAACAACTTCAAGTTTTCTACCTAGTTTTTTGTTAAGCTCTTTATCTTTTTCTATTTGCTTATCTATTTGATCTTCGTAATAAAGATCTTTCATTTTTTGAGTTAAAGCGTCACCTGAATATTTTTTACCATCAAAAGAATCTATAGCTTTTTTCTTTATTTGATCATATAAATCTTTATTGTTTGTTTCTAGTACAGAAAAAGCTTCACCAAAAGACTGTTCACTCCTGTAAGTATCTCTTTCACCTTGTAAGACTTGAAACTCAAGTTTCTTAATAGCTAATTCTTTTTGTTTTTGTTTATTGTTTTTATTACTAGCTTCAATTTCTCTAGCTTCTACAAGTATATCAGCTTGTCGTTTTGTTGCTTTTCTATAACCTTCTAAACCTTCTTTGTCTATTTTATCAAGCTTAGCTAACTCAGCTTGATATAAGTTATTCATTTGCTTTATTAAATTTTTAGCTTTTTTAGTATCTTTATTTTTTAAGCTTTTATATTGCTCTTGAAGTTCTAGTATTTTTTCTAGTTGTACATTGTTAGTCATTGAAGATGTTGCAGCACCAAGAGCAAATTGACTACCACCTAGTGTTAAACCCATCATACCACCTACAAAACCAGCATGATCCATACCTTCTGTTAATTGAGTATAGTGTAATTCACCAGCCGCATAGCTTATCATGTTTTGAGACAATGATGTTAACGATTCAGATCCAGCTTCTATAAGCGGTGCATATACAAACGCTTCATTACGTTGTTTTGCCATAAATCTTTTAGAGGCATTTTTTATCCACTCTTTACCAAACTTTTGTGTCATTATTCTAGATCCTTGACCTAATATCCAAACAGTAGGTAAAGTACCTAATACAGACTCAGCAGTACCATAACCAACAGATCTCATAAACATTTCACCTTCACCATAATCCGTATCGTTGTATTTATTTGAATGCTCTAATCTCATCCACTCTTGACCAGCTGAATACGTACCTACAACATAAGGAGCGTATGTACCACCACTAGCTATAATAGATGCAACAATGGGTACTTGCTTTGACATCTCTGACATAAAAAACTCGCCAAAGTTTCCATCGCTAAAAGCATCGCTAAACTTTATGTCTCTTTGGTAGTCTTCTCTAGCTTCTTGTGACCAACCGTAATAATCAGCAGCAGCGTCATCTACAACATCATCTAACAACCAACTACCAATAGCTAAAGGTGTAGGAACAAATCTATTTAGTTTGTGAAGCATATAAGCACCACCAACAACAATATCAGAAGTTCCAATCGCTATATTAGCACCAGACTTACTCCAAACGTCATAATCTCTTCTTAATAAATTCCATTGAGTCTCACTATCACCAACTTCAGACGCAGCTTCATGAGCTTGTTTTTGCAATGACTTTGCTTCTTCAATAAGACCTTGATGCTGTTGAGAAAATAGTATGTAGTTTAAATATTGATCTTTAGGTGTTATTTTACCATTAGGTAATTGAATTACTTCACCTTGAAAATCATCTGGAAAATCCCATGTTACATTAGGGTTTTCATACCAATCAATATAACCCTCCATAAACTCTTGTTTTTCTACAGCTTCTTTTAATTTGTTTTCAGCTAATATACTTTTCTTTATAGATTCTTTTTGTTGTAAGTCTGTTTCTTGAAGATTATAGGCTTGCATTATACCTTGTGTAGATTCAGGTTGACTATCTAAAAATTGTTCTAATACATATGCTTTTTTCTCAGTTATTTCATTTAATCTTAACGTTTGAGCTGTATATTTTTTTACATCTCCTTCAGTAAATGTAAATTCACTACCTGGTGAATCAGCTCTTTGTTGAAGCATTTTTCTTGTCGACTCTAACTCAGCTTCGTATGGTTGAGTATATTCTGTTTTTGTATATGGTTCCGCGTTAACATAATATGTTACTTCTTCACTAGTTTTATCAAATATACTTAAATCATAAGTATCTGTTTCAGGATCATATGCAAATTTTTCGTTTATAGCTCCTATATCACTTTCATCAATTAAAGCACCGCCCTCTAAATGACTAGTGTTATATATTTCAGATACAGTTTTGTATTCTTTTATATATGTTTCTTTTGAAGAAACTGTTGTACCTGATCTAGGTAACGATGTTGTTTTTTCTCTAGTATCTTGTATACCTATTTTTATATCACCTATATTAGCTTGAGCGTTTAAAGTACCTTCAACATCAACAGTGTGTTGTTTTACAAAATTCTTTAGCTTTTCATAATTTGCTAATATAGCAGCTTCATTACCTTGGTATCCACTTGGTATTAAATCACTTCCATCACCGGTGTCAAGCTCAAGTCTAATGCTATTTTCACCATCAGGCGACGTTACTTTAACAGCATCAGTCGATAGACCACGCATAAAACTCCAAACAGTTGCTTCTTCAAATGTAAAGTCTGGGAAATATGATTTTAAGAGTGTTACAGCTTCTTCTTCTTCAGTGTTTGAAAAAAGCTTATGATAACCGGGTTTTCTTTCAGTGACAAGTTTATCATCTTGTAGTTCTTGTTCATCTGATTCTAGTTCGAAGGCATCGAACATTTTATCTTTAGGATCAATAGTTTCGTTGTTCTGCTCTAATAAATCTGGTGCATTATATCCTGCTATAGTGTTATCAATAACATTATTATCTGTATCAGCTTCATTTCTTTCAGCTAAACTATAACCATATATTTTTTCAAAATCAGTTACTGACAAACCGCTGTCTTCAGCAAATTTTTCTAACTGCGATTTTGTAAGAACATCACCGTATGTATTAGTGTAAAAATCCGACATGTTGTTATTTATTTAATACGAAATTAAAATCTTTCATAAATTCGCTCAATGGAACATCTGTAATTCTAGCTGTACCTTGATTATAAGAAATTAAAAGCTCACCAGTACTTAAATCTGGACTAACAGAAAAGTTTTGAAACTGAGCGTTAGCGTATTTTTTGTTTGTTTGAGCTATACGATTTAATTTGTTTAATACTTTTTTACTATTTCCTGCAATATCTAATTTATATTTTTCTAAATCAATACCACCAGCATCATTAGCAAGATCTCCAAACGCACCATCAAAATAGTTTTTACTTGATGGATCATTACCACTTTTTGGATTTTTCTTATTATAACCAGCGTTTGCCTGGCCATTTAATAATATCATATATTGTTCTTGAAGATCTTTTTTTAGTATTTCCATTGCTTGACCAGCTCTACCAGCATCATCACCTCTTATAGCTGCAATTATATTTTTATAATTACTTTTATCTAGCATAGGATTTGGAGACCATAATTTATCGAAAGCTAAAGACATAACAGTGTTAACACCACCTTGATTCATCATTTCTTGAAAACTATTACCATAAAATAATTTATCATTATCACTTAGCTTTTCACCTTTATCATATATTTTTTCTGTTTGAGCTAAAATTTTATTAGCATTAACATAGTCTTTATTGTATACTTCTGGCACGTCATTAAAATTACTAAAACCCATTTCACTGTTACCAAAAAACAATTGACCATTTTCTATTACTAGATCTTCATAGTTACCAAATATTCTACTATTTATATGTTCAGCTTCGCCACCATGAGTAGCATCTGATAAAGCACCTTCTAAAGCATCCTCTGTATATTCTGCGGCTCTTTTATTAAAGTTTGTCCATTGTGTTGTTAATGAACCATTAGGTCCTAACTCGTTAGCTAGTTGACTTGCTTGCATTTTTAATTCCATGTACATGGGATCTTGCATATTACCACCGTCTCTAAATTTTTGAAGTTGTAGTTCTATTTTACCTTTTTCTCTAGCTTTTTCTATTATATATGCTTTTACTTGTTCCTTATATTTTTCAGGAACTAATCCCATATCAAAGTTAACGTTACCGCTATCTATAGCTGCTTCTTGCTCTTTTCTAGCTTGGTACCTTTGAAGTTTATCAAAGTTTTGACCACCAGGTGAGTTTCTAGCACCTTGAGACAAAGCTTTTACATTAGCTACGTAATCTCCAGCGTATTGACCATAATCTTTATGTCCTTTAAATCCGTTACTCATTTTGTTTATTTATTTATTTTATTACCCTAATTCACCAGTTAATACAGCTTCACCAGCGGCTCCAGCAGCATTACCCATTTGGCCTATACCACCGTATATTGCTTCTGTTGCTTGTGCTCTTGCTGCTTTTGCAGCACCTAATCTTTGTGACGACTGATCAAACAAGAAACTTTGTTTATCTAAATCCATTTGTCTTGCTGATTCAGCGCCTGCAATTTCAGCTGATTGATTTTGCATAGCTCCTGCCGCTGCAGCTCTTTGATTAGAACTTTCTTGTTGGGCAATGCTAGCAGATGCAGCTTGTGCTTGTTGTGCTGATTGATTAGCCATTGTTTGTGCTAACGCAGCAATACCACCACCACCAGCAGCTCCAGCCATACTTGACATTATATTAGCTTGTGAAGCTTGGTTTTGCTCTGCTTGAAACTGAGCAGCTTGTTGGTTAACGGTTAAATCTTCATACGCATTTTCCATGTTAGCATATAAGTTAGATGTATCAAAACCAGCCATACGTTGTTTTGCAGCGTCAAATTCAGCTTTAGCTTTTCTTTCTTCTCTTTTTCTTTTTCTGCTACCAATGATACCACTAGCGATACTAGTTAAGCCGCCTACCGTTCCACCTATTGCATCTTTTATTAAACCCATTATATTTTTTTTATTAAGTTATACATATATAATCACATATTATTTGCTACTTTCAACTATTTCACTGTTAACAGCAAACAACTCAGCTTCTTCGTTTGATGTATTAACAAATTCAACTTCAGCGTAATATCCTAGTAAACTAGACATGTTTGCTTGTGCGTCTTTACTAAACAACACAAAGCTGCTAGTAGTTGGTCTAGTTTGAGTAGCATTCATATACACTTGCATTTGGTTAGCTGTTGATAAACTACCACCCATGTTTACTGGTAAATCAGTTACCATACCCATTTCAATAAAAATATTTGCATACGCTTGTGTTGGATTACCAGATAAGTTTTCACTAAAACTAGGATTTGAACTTGCATTATCAAGCGTATATTCACCATCAGTAAGAACATGATCCGCAGTGTTCATATAATATGCAGTATCACCTATCTGTAATGAAGAGTTTAATGGGTTCGTAAATGTTAATGTTATTGTTGCCATATTTTAACAGTTTATTCCGTTTGTATCGTTATGAGAATCTTCTCTAGAAGGATATTTTTTTAAATTTGAGATATATGCTGTAGGTACTCCATCAGTAGTACTATGACTAGCTACTTGAGCTCTACCATATGATGTTCCACACCCACCAGCAACTGTAGAGTACCTAACCCAAGAGCCAACAGAAAGGCATGATGCAGCACCACCAGGCATTACAGCAATACTACCACCACTACAATAATTATCAGATGAAACATAATGAGAACCAGAATACACTCCAGATGAATTATATAAATCTATAGTCCATCTACCACCACTAGGTGCTCCACCTGGTGAACTACCACTACCAGCAACTGTTACGCTTACTGTAGCTGCAGTGCTATCTTCTATACCATCATTTACTTTATATTTAAAATTATCACTTCCTGAAAAAGAATTATTAGGTGTATACGTTATAGCACCTGTAGAAGTATTTAAACCACTTAACGTACCATTAGATGGATCTACAGTTGTTGCATAAGTTAACGTATCACTTTCTGGATCGCTACCAGCTAAGGTAATAGCTTGTGCAGTTTCATAATCAGCATTTATACTCAACGCATTTGCTGTTGGTTGTTGGTTTATAAAGTTATCTAAATTTAATACAGATGTTACACTTGATGGTCCCGCTTGTGATATACCATATCCTTCAGGACCACTTTCAATAACTAAACTTGTAGCACCGTCTGTAGATGTTATACTTAAGCCACTTATTTCAAAAGCAGTATCAACATCAATATCTGATGGCACAGTATTTGTGAAGTCATTCATTGTTTCTAGGTTAATAGTAGTAGAGTTATTAGCGTTATAAGCTACTACATCTGAAAAAACAGGTTCTCTTCTTTTATACAAAGCTTTACCACTACTATGTGTTACAGTCATTTTCAAACCTATAGCGCCAGCTAAATTTCCAAAACTATCATATAAATCATCTGCGGCGTTTGCTGTAGCAACATTATTTACATATGCTGTAGATAAACTAGTTCCAGTAGCAGTTGTTGTTACAGTTACATCGTTTGCACCCGTAAGTGTTATTTCAAAAGCGTCATTATTATCGCTACTACCTTGTGTTGTATTTGTTGCTGGTGATGTACCACCTATAACTGATATAAAATAACTTTGTGGGTTTTGTAGATTTACATCATCAAAAAATATTGGAAGAATATAAACTCCAGCACCTATACCTGTTGAAGGTATCGTGTAGTTAGATGAATAACTTGAGCTAGAGCTACTAAAATTAGTTACACTTGTAGTAGGATCAGTTGGAAAACCATACCAAGAATCATCAGCATCGGTTGCACCTTCTTTTCTTATAAATAATCTAAATGAAGCACCAGGGGTACCATAAACTTTTAAATCTCTTGTTTCACCCGCTGGACTTAAACTACTATCATCTATTATAACACCTGTTATTAAATTTGTAGACGTAGATATAGCAGCTGTAACGCCTTCGTTTACATCTATATTATGTCCCGATACATTTACTTCTGGTGTAATAAAACTAACTTTAATATTATAAGCTGTTATAAGACCATCAGCATTTATAGCTGTAGGTGTTATTGTATCAACGTAGTTTGCAGCATAGCTAACACCACCGGTTGTAACTGATGTCGGTGTAAATGTTGGTGGTGACGAAAAATAATATCCACTAGCGGCTGTATATGTTTGATTAAATATTAAGTTTGAATTATTAACAGTATTAGATCCGCTATATGAATTACCACTTAAATTTGTTATAGGACTAGCTGAAGCATTAGAGTTTACAACTTGATCCCAAGTACCAGCGTATGTATAAGGTCTAGCTTTTTTGTCAGTTGCATCTCCATCAATGTCTATAGTTAAAGTAACACTGCTTGTACCTGGATTATAAGTATTTGTGAGATCACATGTAACTAAAACAGTATTATCATCTGCATAAGCAGTTCCACTATCACTTAGCGTTATAGTACTTATTCCTGTTGGAGGACTTTGTTTACTAAAATTTTCAGCAGCAACAACAAAACCTGCGTCAGGTGTTATAACTAACACTTGATTTGCAGTACTACCAACAGCTTGATTAGATGTTACTGTGACTTGAGTTGATGTTATTGTACAATTATTTAATGCCATATTAATCTGCGTTTTCTTCTATTGTTATAACTACTTGCGTAGGAGTTGATGAATCAACAACTGTTGATGCTGTTCCTATACCTTGAACATTAAATTCTTTACTATCTAAATTTAACAATGTTGTAGCTTCACCTTTTATATAATTAAACCATTTACCTTCTTTTTCTATAAACTCTGGTATTAAACCACTTTGTTTGTCTGAAACAATTGAGTCAACATACCAACCTGATTTAGCCGTTAAGTTATATAATAAACCATCTGTATCTTTACCATCTGATACCACTCTACTTTGTGATCCTTCATAACTAATAGTTTTAAAAGATTTTATAGTAGCTGGTGAATCATTAAGTACTAATGTTAATCTTGAACCTTCAAAATTACTCGTGCTAGTTGTTCCTAATAAACCACCGCCGTATCTATATGATACACTGTAAAAAGTATTTCTTATAACGCTGTCATGTGAATATAATTCACCGTCTTTAAAACTATAATATATATTGTTTAATGATAAAGCAAACTCTGGTAAAAATGATTTTCTGCTAGGCCAACCTGTAACTTGTTCTTTAAAACTAACTGTATCTTCGCCGCCTCTAGCTGTACTACTATCTAATGTAATATTATAAAGACCTTTACTATCATCATAACTACCAACACAAGTATCATATGTTGCTAGTTTATCTCTAAAATAATCTACCATACCATGTTGCGATATTGGTGTTAAACCGTCTCTAGACAGCCTTAAAACAACTCCTCGCGCGCGATCTGTGAAGTAAGATCTAAAACCATACGTAGCAAAGCTTTCTGGATTTTTACTTATACCAAAATCACCTACATAATGTATTGTTTGACCTAATACTCTATTAGTAGCCGTTAACTGTTGATTACCACCTGCTTCAAATAAAGCGTCTTTATTGGCTAATACTTTAAGTATTTTATCTTCACAACATACAGTTAAATCAGTATCTCTTTGATTTAGTTTTTGTATTGAACCATATTCTGGATTTAAATCTTTTGTTATTGGTTCAGCTATAATAAATTGATTTGTTCTATTTACACCACTTGTAGAATTGTATATACCAGAAAATATTAAACCACTTTTTTTAACCTCTTCTTTATATTGCTCTGCTAATGGCGCAGATGCTTTAACACCTTTTGCTATAGTCATTGTGTTAAAATCATCTCGTATTCTATTTGACTCAACACCGTTTGCAAAACTAAAACAATTAAAATAATCTAATGTAAAAGCTTGATTAAAACTACTTAAATCGCTATGATCTATTGGGTAAGATTTACTTGCTTCATAATATATATCTAAATCTATAGCTTCTTTTGGTTCAGTTTCAAATATAGCTGGATTTTCTGTAGAAAAAGTATTTTCATCTGAATAAGCTTGTAACACCTCTACAGTTGCAAAACCATTATCTGGTACTTGTGGATTACCAGCAGGGCCA
>CENK01012424.1_pt1 | contig 10647 bp, 10 predicted proteins | sample 530191 | NCBI WGS metagenome assembly CENK01 (sample SAMEA2619686, study PRJEB7988) | marine metagenome | biome: marine biome (ENVO:00000447); feature: deep chlorophyll maximum layer (ENVO:xxxxxxxx); material: "saline water (ENVO:00002010), including plankton (ENVO:xxxxxxxx)" | depth 60 m | reverse complement strand
ACAAGCTAAATTTAAAAAGCAAAAGAAGAATGAATACTACGCTCTGAACCCTAGCAAGATGCACAAGATGAAAGTGACCTATTACTAAAAATCCATTAGCGGGTCTTTAGTTTCTTCTTCTAACCTATTATACTTTCTCATTAAATATCTATTGATTTCTTCAGGTCCAATGTCTCCCATCGTCAATGGTCTTTCTGGGAAAGCATTGTTCCATTCGTTTATTACTCTTTTTGCAGAGTCATCTTGGTCTGCTAACATAAAATCAAATATCTTTTTCTTGGTTACCGACAAGAAGCTCCTCCTTCTATCTCCTCTTTGCTTTGGAGTTTCCAATCTTCTTGCCGCCCGACTAACTTGCGTTCCAAATATAGGCGCTAAGTATTTAGCTGAACGTCTTAATGTAACAGAATTAGGACCAAGCTCTATCATGTCGTTCCCAATTCTTTGCATGGCAGAGTACATCTTAAATGAATCCTGTATTATTGCTGGTTTTGCTAAAAACTCTACAGACCTCCAAGGGCTTTCAGATGACACAATATCAGACACAATACCAAATGCGCCCACAGCTCCTATTGCTTCACGAAAATCCTTGAGCGTGTACTCCCCTTGACCATCTGCGTTTAGTCTGTAATTGTCATCGTATATATCTTCTCCTGAAAGCGCATTAGAATACGTAGCTTTTGACCAGTTTACAAACGCACCACCAAATAAGCCTGCAGCTCCTAATCTTAAAAAGAAAGTTAGGTCTTTATCTTTTATAGCCTGATTGACCCACCTTGAAAGCATTTCTGCTTGTCTGTATCCAAACCTTTTAAATAATATAAACGGTTGAAACTTGGGATTGTTAAAAAAATTAGGCTCTAAAAAAACATTTTTTTGTAATTGTGTACTTGAAGAAAATTCATACATAGCTTTCGCAACATTTTTCGGCGTAATTTTTTGCTTAAAATCTGTAATACCTAACTCTCTTAGATTTCTAATAGCAAAGTCTCTTCTACGTGCCTGTCTCAATGTCTTTGGCTTTATTTGAGCAGATTTTTGCCACGTCTTAACTGCTTCTAAAGACGTATACGCAGATACTAATTTATTAATCCTGTTAATTCTTTGGAACTGCGTTACAGCTGTCAGCTTATCAGCCATCAACCCTAACTTAGATTGGTTCTGCGGTTGAAATCCTGCTATCATTTCATGCAACTCTAAAGTACCTGCCCCTGAATTCTTTTTAATTGCATCTCTATATTTTTTGTTTGTTATCGCATAGTATGTACCCTTGAAAAAAGGACTGTATCCTAACTTCAGAGCGGTAGAAATAAAAGTTTGAGTTACGTTTGGAATGGTTGCAAATCCAAGACCTATTTTAGTAGCTACTTGAAAATTAACTAAGTCATTTAACACATTTTTTGCTTTAAGATTGTAGTTATACCTTGGATTCAACTCTATCAAGCCTGTATATGTATCAAAAGCCCTCTGTAGAATATCTGCTTGCTCTCCTAGTTTTAAAGCTTGTAAACTTTTAATTTTATCAAACATAACCCTACCATCTTTGCCTGCGTTTTCAGCGTAAGCAACTCTTTTAGTGGCTTGGGCTATGTAATTCATCAAAACTAATCCAGCATCTTTTTCATATATCTGGTCACGTACCTCTTTTGGTAATTCTTTTTCTTTTCTCTTTCTTTCAAGGTTCTTGTTTAGTATTACTCTTTCACTAATAACATTATTCCTAAGCCTTTCAAAAGCCTGTGAAAAGCCTACATTGATGCTTTGCCCTCTACTAGCCCTAGACCTTTCCTGTATAATAGACTGACGCATACTCTCTAATATCTTTACGGTTTCAGGTGAAAATCCTTCTCTCATAAAGTCTCTAAGGTTTTGCTCAAATCCGGGCTTTCGTATTAAGTCAGATGACAATGTGCGAGGGTCTAGTGTTGCTATCTTATCTATGTCGGTATAGAGAGCTTTCATTATCTTTGGCTTCATAACTCTTGGAAAGTAATTTTGCACAAAAGGAGCTAGGTCTAACCCAGACTTTTCAGATATACCCCAAGTTTTATAAAGCACTTTCCTAATATTCTCTGTTCTCTTAACAGCTCCAGTATCTGTTGATTCCAAGTCTCTCCCTAACTGTTCTCTAATTTTCTTGTTCCTACCTGCTTTTAAGAAACTTCCAGTCACCTGATTTAGATTAAACTGCTTTCCATCAGGTGTGGTAAATGGAGCATTGTTAAGTTCTGTTGCAAGTCTAGAAAATAAAGTAGCATTTCTAGAGTTCATGTTTTCAATAAGCCTACGCCCAGTAACAGCTATGGGGTGTGTAAGTCTATACTTAGTAGGAATTATTTCTTTTTTAACTCCTAAGAAAGCCTCATAGATTGGAGTAGGTAGAACCTTTTGTACTAAAGATTTTGCTGAGACCTCTGGTACCTCTATTGAATCTTTCTTGTAACGCTTCAATATATCATTGGTCGCTTTTCTTCTGCGCAAATCTTCTAACAATCTGTATTTTCCAGCTCTACTAAGCTTTTGATAATTAGACCTAAAGCCACTTTTTTTCTCTATTAAATCAAAAGATTTAGTGCTATCTTTACCAAAGGCTGCTTTATCTATAGCTTGCTTGTAATCTAAATCAGAGAGGTCTAATTCTTTTTTTAAACCAAAACTTCTTTTTCTCATGGCAGTTGGTATATTTACACCAAACTTGTCAGTCTCTCTGGTATAGTTTTTAAAAAAATCTTTCTTTGAAATGTTAAAGGTTTTGTTATTACTAACATCTTCAACTTTAAACATTGGCTGTTTTCTTTCTTTACCTGTCCAGTCTGTTAATATTCTCACTGTCTTCTGACCGGCACTGTCTTGCCAAGTTTCTTGCGCAACTCTATTCCTTGCAGATGTTTTTGCTTCCTGTTCTGCTGCTACTCTTAGTTGCTCTTCTGATTTTGCTCTATTAGTGATTCTGCTAGGAACCTCTATTGTTTTCTTAACGATAGCTCTTTTCAAGGTTAAGCCACCAATGACACCAGCAGCGTGTATATAAGATTCTGCAGAGGGAAGTTCTCCTTCTAATAAAGGCGATGCAGTACCAAAGACCCCTGTTTCTACTGTCTTTTCTGCGCCAAAAGATTGATACTTTGTGAGCCCTTTCCTTGCTGCGGCTTGTTGAACTTTAGCACCTACACCTCCAGTCAATGCACCAAGAGCACCACCACTTACACTGTCCTTTAGTGTTCTTACGATGTCAACATCGTCTGTAGTTACTTTCTGTCCTAGCGATGATTGCAAACCTGAATAAAAACCAAGAGCAGTACCACCTGTTAAAGATTTTGCTCTGGCTTGATTTAGGATTCTTTTACTACCTATATTAACAGCTCTTACTGCTAATTCTTTGCCAGCACCGGATTTTACCAGCTGATTAACTGCTAATTTTTTTACAGCAGCGCCGCCTAACCCACCACCTATAGCTAAAGTTGCAAAGTCTACAGGTGTCGCAAAGCTTATAACAGTAGAGGCAATATCCTCTAACATATTAGGGTTGTAGTCACGGTCTACGTCAAAGACTTTTTTACCTCGACTAACTTCCCTAGCCATACCTTCTATACTTTGATTATAACCTTGCTTTACCCAGTCAGGAAGCCATTCACCCGGTATAAAACCGTAAAGTCTAGATTCTTTCTCTGTCTGACCGCCGGGAAGTTGACCATACAGGTTTAGAATCTCAAGTTTTCTTGATGCACGGTCTGACATATATTTATAAGTTAATTTTTTCTAAATCATTTATAAGATTAGTATCACCCTTAAATGGGTTATTTCTAGAGCGTATCGTACCTTCTTTATCATAGGCACTTTTAGCAATTTTTGTAAATTTTTCTATTTGCTTCTTTAAGCTTTTTCTTAAATTTTTACCTGCTAAAGTACTGGGGTCTATTGTTCTATAGTAATCCACACCATCTAAAATTAATTTACGTAAATTTTCTGCCGCGTTTGCATACTCAGGTGAATTTATATCCTCTGGACTTGCTCTATAACTTGCACGAACTTGCATTTGTCCAAATAACCTGTCTGTCTCTGCCTCAAAGCCTTTCATAGCTGTAAATTGTTCTCTGCTAAGATTCTTTCTAATAGCTGGCTTTCTGTCTTCAAATCGCTCATCCATTTTAGCACTCTCAAGGGGGCTTATAGCACCGGGCACACCGGGAAGCAAGCTAAAGCGTGTCTCAAAAGAACCTAATTGACTTTCTAATCGTTTATTAGCTTCATCGTCTTTTACAAAGCTAGTGTCAACCTTTGGGCTCGGCTTATCTTCAGTTGTTCCTGCCGGTAAAGGAGTTATTTCATCGTCTATACCGTTTTCTAAATCTTCTAAGTTATCTGTATTAACACCAGTATCTCGCAATAGACTGTCTAAATCTTTGTCTTTTATGCCTTCTATTGTTGGGTAAGAACCAAAGCTTTCTTCATATTCTTTTCTTGCGCTATCTCTGACTACGTTTAATTGTTGTTGTATACTGCCAAGATATTGCTCTAGCGTAATATCTTTATCGGCTCGTATCTGACTGTAGGTTGCCATTGGATTCTTAAGTATAGTTTCTAATTCTATTATTTCATCTCCAAAAGATGTTTGCTTTTCCTCGTCACGAGTAAAAGTAACTTCATCCATCGTTGACTTTTCTATATTTTTTACAGTAGTGTAATTAGTTGCGCTTAAGCCTTTTTCTCTATATAAATTTTTAATAGCGTCTTGCCTAGCTGACGGCTCTAAAGAGTTTAGCTCGTAAATTCTACTTTGTAAGCTATCTTGCTTGTCAAAGCTTTCCTGAAATGTATTTACAAGTTCTGGGTTATCTTTAACAAGGGGATGTTGTTTTATTAAAAGTCTTTTTACATCTTCAGTCGCCCCGCCATATACTTGATTAAACTCTTGTATTTGTTGATTCTTAAGAGCTCTTTCTTCGATTCCTTTTCTGTAAAGACGGTCTTCTTCAGCGCTCTGCCTTGCAACATTAAGTCTTTGTTCTTGTAAGTCAAGCTGCCTGTTTCTTAAATAACCTTGTAATAAAGTTTGAGTTGCTTCACCAAAAAAATCTCCGTTTGCCATTATTTCTTACCTGTTTTGTTATTGTTAACCATACATCCTGCGCTCATCTCTTGCACGCATTTCCTCATACTCTTCTCTAGCTTCTTCCAAAGTCTTAGTAGGGTCTGCTCTAAGAATATCTTCAGGACTCTGTACGTCTGGATTTGTAACTGAGTTTACGCCAAAATTAAATCCAGCTGTTTGCTCTATATCTCTAATAGCGCTTAGTAAGTCACCTTGGAATCCTTCTATTACTCCTCTTCTTTGTCTTGCCACATCAGTTTGTAGAGCACCTAATGTATTAGCAAATTGCCTCTGTCCTATTCCTGTGCCAGAAAACCCGGTTTGACCAGCTTGTTGCCGCATTTGACCTCTTATATTTCCGGATGCTTGCTGTGCTCCAGTTTGTATATCACCTAACTGTTGAGCGTATCCCATTCCAAACTGAGGCAAGTCACTTAAATACTGTTGTAGTCTTGGGTCATCGGCTATGTCAGAAAAACCTAACTGCTCAAGAGCTCTTAGTGGGTCAGTTGCTGTGCCATAAGCCAAAGGTTGTGAAGGCGCAATTGTAGGAGCAGGTGGAGGAGGTGGGGGTATTGGATTTGTCATACCAACTCCGCCCTCTTCAAAATCATCCATTCCAAATCTATCTACCATACCTCCTACTTGCATCGTTGGCGTCATCATATTTAACAATCCGCCACCTCTAAACATAACACCCGTAGACTCAGCGGAAGTTGGCTGTAAAAATCTTGAAAAGTCCAAAAAGTCTGAACGTGGTTGGTTTTCCATTGGAAGTATTGGGTTGAAGTCAGCTAAAGTTGTTTCTGGTATATCTGAAAATTCAATGTCTCCTAATAGACCTGCCGTATCACCGATTACTGGAGCGGATAAAGGCGCAACAGAAGGAGTGTCTACTGGTATGTCTTCGGCTGGTAGAAAATTTAACAAGCTTTCTTCAGATGGATTTATAACTTCTTCTATTGAACGCAGCGAAGGGTTGTCAGCGATACCTTTTTCAGTAACTCTTTCAGCAAAGCCCTCAGCTCCTATGCCGAAATCCCTAACTAACCTATCACCTGTAAGTTGATTTAATTTATCAAGTCCTTTTTCTCTTAAGTCTCCATAAAAATCACCCATAATATTAGCTTGAACAGCCCCTAATATAGCTCGCTCGGGTATGCCTTCTTTGTACGCATCCTCAGCCGCTTCAAGCCTTTCTACTTCTCGTCCAGCGTATTTTGTGTCACCGTAATCTTGCTTTTGATACTGAGCATCGTAAGCACCTCTTAGTATACTCCCAAGACCCGGCTTGAAAAGGTCTCCTGCAAATTGTATACCCCCACCTATAAGCCCCCTTCTTTCTTTTTTGGCTGCTGCTATTTCTGCTAGTTGCTCTAATATTCTAAGCTCACTATCTCTTTGTCTATCCCTACTAGCCTTAGCTATTCTGCCTCCTAATTGATAATTAGTAGGTTTTCCTGTCATACCGCCACCGTATAGTTCCATTAAACTTTTTGCCATATCAAGTCCTCGTAAATTCTAAAAAGTACCATGCTCCCAGTTGCTTTCTATACAACCTGAGTTTCCCATCGCTAGTCTTTACTATGCGCTCTTCGCCGTCATTGCCAGTATTTTTAGCTGGTACCCCTACTTGTAATTTAGTTTTAATACCTTTGGTATTATATAAATATCTTTTTTCCCTATCTATAGCCATTATGTTACATTCTTACTTGTTGGTCTATATTCTACTGATACATTATTAATCTTGTGGACACTACTACCATCTAAATCTAACTGCACTTGAAAGGATGACACTGATAACGGGCTACTAAATGTTACATTATTAACATCTAAATCATTGTCAGTATCAGATAATGTACCTCCATTTGCTACGGCTTGCTTTACCCCAGAGCTATCTGTGTGTATATACTTCAGTCCATTAGTACTGCTATTGTCACTTGCATACTCAACACTAACTCCGTATACTTTTTTTACTACACCGGGCAATCCAAAGTCATCATCTTTTAACTTGATGTCAAATGTAGTTCCAGAGTCAGGTTCGCCATCGTAGGAGATTATTTCATTTGTACTTACTGCCATTGTCATCTTATTATAAACATCTGTTATCGGGTTTGTCTTTATGTTGCTTGCTACTAAATCTTCTACGAAAGTAAAAGATTTGCTGATAAAGCTGTATATATAAGCATCTCCATTATCACCAGATTCTGCGTGTCCGTTAAACGTAAGTGTCCCATTAGTAACACTACCTCCAGTTGTAGATACAGAAAGCTCAAATGTAGTAGAGTTTGTAACAGAAAGCACGCTTGCACCAGTGGGAATCCCTGTACCACTAACTGTCATGCCCGGAGCTATAGCTGCAGTACTATCCATCGTGATAGTCGGGTCATTGTTGTAATCACAAGTGCTGTCAGTAAAAGCTAGTCCAGCGTTTCTAATAATTACTAAATGTTTATGAGTAGGCTCATACCCTACCATCGTGTCTATGTCTACAAAGTCAGACCACTGGTCCTCTATAATTTTTGTCTGCAAGTTTTGTATTCCGCTTCCATCATATATGTATAAACCATTTTTATTTACCCAGCATACGCCAAAAGGTGTCTTTGTAACGGCAGCATGAAACTCTACGCCCATATTTTGATGTGAGCTTTCCAAGAACCATTGAGTATCCGCACCTCCACCAATATTGATTACGTACAATGTTCTATTCTTGTAGGCAAGCAGTCTATCCGCATAGGCTTCTAGTTTTATAAATTCTTCACCATCGTTCACACCTATATCAATAAAGCTAGTAGGTAGTATCGTGTCAAACTTGTTTATATCGCTAAACAACAGCCTATCAGGTTGATGTACAACACTACCAGTAGAATCTAATGTTTTTACATTTGCTATAAACTTTCTCCTGTTTGTTACCACGCTTGTCTTGTAACCAGAGGCTGTACTGGAAGCTATGTGATTTGTAAAAACTGAAGAGGTATATCCATTTAAAGTTTCAAATGTATCTATATTGTTAACCGATATGTTAACAGAGCAACGCAATACCTTAGACTGAGAAAATGCTACTGTCCAACCTGTATACTCTCCTTCTAGGCTAGAGCGACAACCTTTTGACAAGTCAATATCTGCGACTAGCTGATACTCGCCTTTGGTCGTGCTATCTCTCATATATATTCTACCACCACTAATTCTCTTATTGTATCCGTTAGTAGCAATAATTCTAAGGTTTAAGTATTTGTCAGCGCCTATCGTTATAGTACCTTTCATTTCGGATGGCAAAGACTCTTGCCTTTCGTCATATATAAATGTTTGTGCAAATTCAAACGTCCCAGCCGTCATTGTTCCAGCGCCGGGTTGTGTCACTTCTATGTTAAATCCAAATCCGGGGTCTGGGGCTACGATATAATTGTCGTTACCAGCGCTTGTACTAACTGTGTCTGCTAATGTTAAGACACCAGAACTATTTGCACTGGATATAGCGTGCTCCGAGCTATCTTCTAGGTTTATTAAAATAAAGCCTCCAGTATCAAGAGCTCCTTCGTGAGCAGACCCTAAACCAGCTCCCGGACTTCCATCAACCGTATTGTCACTATTAGAACCACTCTGAGTAATATCTCCAGTCATAACTAAGCCACCGTTAGTAGGGTAGCCAGTAACAGTCGCACCTGTTATAAATGGGTTTTCAAAAGGTCTATACAATCCACTAAAAGTGCTCACATACTGAGATATAGTTTGTGTAGAACTGCCATCAACCACTAGCTGTGTTCCATCATCATCAAGCCAAAGCTTTCTCTTAACAAACTGATATATCTTCGTAGTGTTTGTTGCTCCAAAAGCAGCATCCGATAATCTCACTGCTCCATCTGCTATATCATAAACTACTTGACCTCCTGTGAATCCAGCAACCACACTTGTTACATTCATATCAATCTCGTCTGCATCAAAGCTACCGCTCTGAGAAAATGGGGCTTGGTCTTCGCTTATATCGATTTTTGTAGAGGAACTTGGGTCGGCAAGAAATGTAAACACACTAGGTGTATTCGTACCATCTAATTTAAAATCCATGACTGCTTGAAACAAACCGTAACCTGCCTGCATAGCCCCACCTAAACTAGGGTTAGTATAGTTAGTACTGTTATCAATAGCTTTTCCAGCGGACTTTACCATGCCCAGCTCGTCTACAATAACATTATTAGCTTGCGCTAGTTCATTATCTTGTATAGAACGAGCATTGGTCTTTGTGTTTAGACCGCCGTCAAAACGTGTATATGTCTTAAACTGCTTTGGCATTATTCCTTAATCTCAAAATGTACGAGGTCATCAAATCGATTGTCTTTGGTCTTGGTATCTTGGTCCCAATCTCCACCCCAACGAATGTTCAATCCCATCTGTTGTGCAATACCTATAACATATCCACCAAAATAGTGAAACCTATCACGGTCAGACCAGTCAATAGGATAAGGAGCAACATCGACAGCAATGCTAGGTAATTTATTGTGCTTTCCATTTGGGTACTTAAGTTTGCTGTTTCCTTTTCTGTATGCTTCGTTCTGCCTTTCCTCGCCCCTATGACCTTCAATGATGGTGCAGTCGAATCTCTTAACAACTTCTTCAAATAGTTCCTGTAATCGCTCATCACAAGTCTCCAATCTGCTTAAACTTCTTTTGCTGAACCTCGGCATTACTTTCCCTTAATGATGCCTTCTAGTAAGTCAGTAACAATATCAACGCACTTTTCAAAGAATATCTGTTCTTTTTCTTCTGACACAAAAGGTATGTCAATTTTTTCATTAATCTTGGTAGCTATCTTCTGAGCCATATCATCGGAGCCAAGTTGGTCTACCATTTTATTTTTGATTGCGTCAGCTTGCAGTTCAGCAGCTTCTATTAACATTTCTTTTAAATTCATTTTACTTCTTCTTTCTCATAGTTTTTTTCTTCTTGACCATTCCACCTGACATCATTTTTTTCTTTACCATGCCACCGCCCATTTTCTTTTTGACTTTACCACCGTGACCCATTTTCTTTTTCTTAGTATGATATGGCATTTTATGCTCCTTTTATCTCTTTGGTTATCTTAATTATAATGTATACTAATGTTGCTACAGATACCATCATTTGTATTATCATTGGCAGGTTTACCCACCAAACACTAACTCCTATCGTACCGTTACCTACCGCTTTTAAAGTGTCACTCATCATCCTTTTCCGTTCATCCTTCCTTTTATATAACTTAAAGAATCTGTAACGTCATTCATTTCTTTTACCATGTCTTCTCTATGTCTTTGCGCTGACTCATCTGAGCGTACATGACGGTCTATCAGCTTAATATTAATCGTATGCAAATTTTCAATCTTAGAAGACATCTTAGCTATGTCCTGCCTAATATCGTCTAGGTCTTCGTTCTGCGCTTTTTGGCTTGCCATAAGATTCAATACCATATAGCCAAACAAGACAATAACTACCCCTATTGCTCCGTATTCAGCATACGTTTCTAGCATTTATTTTACTTCTTTCTCTATTGATAAGGACTTCTTAAGGGCACCAACAATAGCTAC
>CENK01004131.1_pt1 | contig 10779 bp, 13 predicted proteins | sample 530191 | NCBI WGS metagenome assembly CENK01 (sample SAMEA2619686, study PRJEB7988) | marine metagenome | biome: marine biome (ENVO:00000447); feature: deep chlorophyll maximum layer (ENVO:xxxxxxxx); material: "saline water (ENVO:00002010), including plankton (ENVO:xxxxxxxx)" | depth 60 m | reverse complement strand
ATGAGTCAGCGGAAGTTCTTCCGTTCGATTTGTACTTCACAGATGTTGTACGGAGAGACGTTCATCATCTTGCTGAAGCGTGATCCCAGCGGCTTGATGGTTCCGGTGAGAGCGACGAACGGCGGAAGAGGCATGACCTCTCGCATCGAACAGCCTGAAGAATTCTGGCCTGTGCGCGGCGACCTTGTCGAAGCTGTCATTGATCCTCAAACAAAGCTACCCGCATTCTGGCGGATGGAAACTTCAGCAGGTCGGATTGACTATCCGGCTCATGCAGTTGTTCAGGTAGCAGAGATCAACCCTGTGAATCCTTTGCGAGGAATGGGGCCAATGCAAGCAGCCTACCGCACGGCTGCAAAGGACTTCATCATTGATCGGTACGACGAAGCTCTGCTGCAGAACGGCGGCAGTCCCGGAGGTGTCCTTAGTTGCGATGGACCCTTAACGGATTCGGACCAGCGCGCGATTAGAGAAGCGTGGCATGAAGCCCATGGTCGCCCTGAGTCTCATCGGAAGACAGCGGTACTTCCGCAGGGGACCACCTACAAAGAGATTGGTATGTCGCCTCAAGCGATGGAGCATGAGAAGCTTCGCGACTGGGATCGGCAGACAATCCTTTCCATCTTCGGTGTGCCGCCTGTTGTTCTTGGTCTTGAAACTATCAACTACGCAACAGCGCGAGAGCAGAACAGAATCTTCTGGGAGTCATCAGTTCTTCCCTACCTCGACTTCTTGCGAGATGAACTGCAGCACAAGCTCATACGACGCATCGACTCGAAAGACTCTGAGCTAATTCTAGACTTCGACATCACAGGCGTTTCAGCGCTGCGCGAAGACATGAACGCTAAGGTCGAACGCACTCTCAAGATCTACAACGAAGGCCACAGGTCGTTTCAAGAAGCAGCACATCTTGCAGGTTGGGATGTTTCGGAAGAGGAGCTTGAAGGAACTGACGAGCGATGGGTTCCGAGCAGCCTTGTCCCTGCAACGCTTGGCGCAACGCAGTCTGACACCAATGATCAACAGCCTGACGAAAACGAAGACCGCTCTGTTGAAGAAGACTTAGTAACCAAAGACGAAGCTCTGGATGAAGTGTTCTCCAAGTGGAAGAAGACCGTCAACATGGGAGCGAGCGAGCTTGAGCGTTGGGGTGAAACCGAATGCTCAAGTGAAGCATCTTTGGATTCGAGAGCAGTGATCACGCGGAACGTGAACTTGCTTCGCAAGAAAAAGTCTGAGTGGACTGCTAAAGATGTTAGGAACGCAAACCGAGCGATCAGCTTCATCTCAAGAATGAGCGGTATGCCGAAAGGCGAACCAGCGAAAGAGGGATGCCCGAGCAAGCGTGACATCTCGTTAAGGAACTGGGGATTCAACCCGGACAAAGCTAAACGAGAACAACGTGACTGGCCTGAGCATCTTGACACAGAAGAGAAACGTGTAGAGTTCTGGAAGCTGTATACGGGCCAAGAAGAGGAGGTGATCGAGAAAGTTAAGAAGCGGACCAAGCGCGTATACCGCGATCTGCTTCTATCTGTCAGAAAGAAGCTCAAGACTATCGCCGGAGGCAAGAAAGAAGCTGCTGCTAACATCGAGACTAAAGCGTTCACAGACGCAGAGATGGAAAGGCTTCTTGCAATCAATGTCGAAGAGTGGGGAGCGATGCTTGCTGATGAGATCACCGACACTCTCAAGTTCTCGCAGGTTGATGCCGCTAGTGGTCTTGCTGCTGAGATTGGATTGTCCGCTACGATAACGACGATCGAAGATCCTTTCATCGCAGCCTTCTACGCGGACTACCCTGTCTACCTTGCAGAAGGTCCGACATCTGACCTTGCGTTTGATATTCGAAGGTCGGTACTTACAGCGGTCAACTCTTCTGACATTGGCAGCGTGAACTCTCTTCGAGAAGCGATACGAGTTGCGCTAGACAAATCTCTTGCGGCAATCGACTTGAAGATGAATCAGCTTGACGCAAGAGCAGACCGCATAGCTCGAACCGAAACTATCAAGGCAAACAACGGAGCGCGTATTGCTGAGATGGGCAACAACGGAATCGAACAACACACTTGGCTGTCAAGCCGAGACAATGCCGTAAGAGACTCTCATCAAAAACTAGACGGAGAAACTGTCTTAGTTGGAGAGCCTTTCAATAACGGTTTAAACTTTCCCGGCGATCGAGCAGCTTCCGCGCGTGAGGTTGTGAATTGCAGATGCACCACTATTCCAGTCGTTAAGCAGGAGCCTAGACGATGACTCACCACGAACTCGCGGCTTTAGTCGCATCAGGCCAAGCGTCTATGCAAGACATGGCTTCACTTGGATCTGATCGCGTTGCTCAGATAAAAACGAATCCGGAACTTCTGCAGGTTCGCGTCAAAGCTCAAGAGCCTTTGTCTGTGAACGAAGACTCGCGTTCGATCTCTTACCTAGTCTCTGATGAAACTGTTGACCGAATGGGCGACATCATCAAAGTCAAAGGATGGGACATATCCCGCTACAAGCAGAACCCTGTAGTCCTTTGGGCTCATGATGGTAAGAGTGTTCCTCCGATTGGAAAGTCTACCAATGTTCGTAGACGATACGGACCAGCGCGATTGACGGCTGACATTGAGTTCGCTCCGAAAGAAGCGTTCGAGTTCGCAGACACGATCTATCAGCTTGCAGCGCGTGGATTCATAAGAGCAACTTCCGTTGGCTTTATGCCTACAGCTTCGGAAGAGGTTGACGAGAAGAAGCGTCTGAAGCTTGGCATGGGTCCTTATGGACAACTGTACACAGGAGCCGAACTCATGGAGATCTCTGTGGTCGCTGTTCCTGCAAACCCTAGCGCGCTGCAAGAAGGCGTGAAGGCTTTGACTACAGAAGGTCTTATGAACAGCGGAGCGGCGGCGCGTTTCTTTGATACTTATCCTGCGAACGAAGAGATAGCGCTGACCAAAGTACGCGCTGCCATCCGCTCTTTCGTTGACTTCGGCGCGCTCTCGATCAAGAGCGCAGAAGATGTACAGCCTGAAGTTGATAAGGAAGACAGTTCTGAGAAAGCTACAGAAGAGAAGTCTCCTGCTTGTAGGCAGGATGGCGAGAGCAAGTCTGAATGTGTTGAACGCAAAATTCCTGAACTCATTGAGGAAGGTATGGATCAAGAACAAGCCGTAGCTGTTGCCAATTCAGTCTGCGACAAGAAGTGTTCTCCTTATGAAGGAGATACAGAACCCGAGGAAGCTAAGAGCGCTGAAGAAGACTGGACCGTTGGTCCTCAGTTGAAGCTCGTCGAAGCAATGACTTCCTTGATTGAACAGCAAGCTGAACAGACGAGAGCGACCCGTGGACTCGTCGATAGCTTGAACGACCTTACGAAGACTCTTCAAAAAGATTCGATCGGTGACGTGGAAGGCGACCCTGCAACAGAGTCCGAAGCCAAAGCGTCCGATGCCGAACGAGTTGAGAAGTTGTCAGAGTTGGTAGATGACCGTGTCCGGGGTTTCGCGGAACGGATGAAACGGGACTTACTTTCAGAAAACAACAAACCCAATATGGACTGATCCAAATGGATACACCGAATCTTGAATCTGCTTTTGAGAAGCAGTTGGAAGTTCTAGGCGACAACCTAGAGTCTACCATTTCAGAGTGGCGCTCTTCCGAAGAGTCTAAGCGTGACGAACTGCAGCAGCAGATCAAGTCACTCGAAGGCGCGATCGAAGAAGTCAAATCAAACATTGCTGAAGAGCGACGTGGACACCTCCCCGGTGTTGAGGTCGCTACCTCTGAGCAGAAGACCGACTCTTTCAGCATGGCTCGCGCTTGCCGCGCTCTTGCTCGCAAAGATTTCCGCGACGCTCCTTACGAGAAGGAAGTCTTCGCTGAGATGAAAGAGAAGGCCATGAGCACGGGAGTAGATCCCAGCGGTGGCTACATCGTACCCGAGGAGGCGATCACTCAGGTCATTGAGAAGCTCAAGGCTAACGTAGTTGCTTACGACCTTGGCGCAAGAGACCTTGCTGCAAGCAGCACTCCTCTTACGATCCCCAAGCTCACCACTTCAGCTACAGGCTACTGGGTCAGCGAGAACTCAACGATCACTGCAAGTGATCTTGGCTTCGAGCAGATCAACATGACGCCGAAGACTGTTGCAGGTCGCGTGATCTTGTCGAACCTTCTCCTTGAGACTTCGACTCCTACCGCTGACTCCATCATCGAAGAAGACCTTGCTTCACAGCTTGGACTTGCTCTCGACCTTGGTGTTCTTAACGGTTCAGCAGGTGGCGGCGCAGGTGAGCCTGTCGGCATCATGCAGACTGCCGGAGTTAGCACCGTTGTCTCAACAGACCCGGACGCTGACACTCCTCCGACTCCTGCGATCATGATGGAGTTCTTGTCTGACCTTGACGCAGCGAACGCTCTTCGTGGTCGCCTCGGCTGGGCGATTCACCCGACCATGCTTTCTCAGATCCGTCAGATGACTGTTGATGGCGGTGGTGCTTCAGTCCCGCTCACAGCCGTGAACACCGCTGAAGGTTTCGCTACTACCTTGTTCGGTTATCAGTTCCGTACTTCAACGCAGATGACCGCGCCGACTACTGGCACGGGATCTTGGACGCGCTCTGTTTGCTTCGGCAACTGGGATGATGTTCTCATCGCGCGTTGGGGTGGACTCCGCCTTCTTGCATCCGACACTTCGGACGATGCCTTCTCCAAGGATCAGACTCACATCCGCGCTACGATGCGGTGTGACGTGGCTCTTCGTCACCCTGAGTCCTTCTCTTACTGCGTCGATAGCTGATCGACAGGAGTTATACCCATGACTGTATTAGACCTTGGCAATAACATTGCCGTCACTCGACAGATTACACCGCAGGTGCTTTCTGCTTCTTCCGGAGACGCTACGGCTGTTGACCTCGCTGGTGAAACCTACGCTATCGTAGTCATCGACTGCGGTGCGAAGGCTGGAACCACTTCGGCTTACACCTTCAAAGTTGAAGAGGCTTCTGACAACGCGACGTTCACTACAGCGAAGAAACTCGTTGACGGTGAAGTCTCCACGACAGATGCAGAGATTGCTGTCACAGCAACTGCCGGAGCAACTGACGATCGTCAGTATCTCATTGCGATGGACGCGAGACGCCTTAAGCGTTACGTCCGAATCGCTTGCGATCTCTCCGGTGGCGGTTCTGACAACTTCCCCGTTTCTTGCAGCATCATCACTATGCCCAACTACACGGGCGATGCTGGAACTCCTGACCTGACCGTCTAGGAGATTGCGATATGACCCTCCTCGATGTAGGCAACTGTGTTGTCGTAAGTTCTTTGCACTCACCTGCTTCTTTCTCGGCAGACCGAGACGGCAACAGCGTGGACACAGCGAAGTACGCTTATGCGTTCATCCTGATCAATCTTGGCGACATCTATAGCGGTGAAACCATTACGTTCCATGTTGAGCAAGCGACTACATCGGGGGGGACATATACCGCCTGTAAAAAGTTGAACACGACTGATGACGCAACTACGGCTGCCTTCGCTCATGCGAATGACAACGAAGTTAAGATCATTGCGGTCGACCTCAACAACACGCAGAGGTTTATTCGTCTGCGAGCTAATCACTCCGCAAGCAACGCGCACCTTTACAGCGCGTCGCTTGTGTTGATGCCTTACCTGACCAACACCGTGTCCGATGATGCAAACGCAGCTTCGGCTCCTCTCTTCAACGTGTAGGACAAAACGATGAAGTACAAAGTTAAGAAGCGCGCTGTATTGCTTTACCCGGACGGAAGCGTTCGAGGTGAACTGGGATATGTGATCGACACAGATCTCTCGCATGATCGTGAGGCGTTTGCTGCACAGCCTGAAATTTTTGTTCGCGCTGAAAGGACTGCAACTGTCTCCCCTGTTCTCGTCTCTAAGTTTGTTGCTGAACCTGCGCCAAAGAAGGCGAAGAAGAAGACGACAAAGAAGAAGACTAAGAAGAAAACCTAGCGGGGCTGACTTCTTCCACCCTCGCGCTGGCGAGTCAGGTTCGATCTCCTGCCTGACTCGTCAGCCTTTCTCTCAACCCTGCTAACAACAAAAACAATGCAGCACTATCTAATCAAAGAAGGGCACGAGCTTCGTGGTCATCGGAATGAACTTCTCGGCGTTGCTGGCGACGTTATCGCTCTTGCGACTGACAGCCCGGACAAGACGAAACGACATGAAGCGGAAGCTCTTCTGAAAGGCAAGCAGTCAAGCGTCACGCTAGTCGAAGGCTTGAAAGAGAGCAAGCCTAAGAAGAAGTCTAAGAAAGCAACCTATCAGACGAAGGACTCAACTCCTGAAGCATAGGTAGATGGACGCGACAACAAAAGATCGAATCAAGTCTCTTCTTGAGATCACAAGCACGACCCATGACACCGTCTTGGATCAGCTTATTGCTGTTGTCTCGCAACGCATCGAAAACTTCATAGACCGACCTCTCAAGCAACAAGCTAGAACAGAAGAGTACGACATACGACCGAGGCAGCGTGTGATCTTTCTGCGCGCCTATCCGATCCCGGCTCAGAACTCTATTAGCTCAATCAAGATTGATGTTGCTTGGAACTTCTCTAGCGCGGCGGCAGAGTCTTCTTCTGATTATCACACCGACCTAGAGACGGGCGCTGTTCACTTCAACCACTACCCGATTACCTCCTACTTAGGAAACAACACATTGACAGCCCCCGGCGCTGTTCAGGTTGTTTACACCGGAGGCTTCGCAGAAACTACTGATGGCATCATCATCAACTATCCAGCTATTGCTTCAGCCTGTGAAACGCAGGTCATCGCGATGTGGCGAAGGCGTGATGAGCCAATGACCAAGTCAACAAAGATCAACGACTATGGTTCAGCGGTAGAAGGTCCGGTTCAGTTCTTGCCTGATGTTATCGAGGCGCTGATTCCCTATCGAAGGCAGCGGTTCGGCGTATGAGTGATCTTCGTTTCATAAGCAACTCTCCGGAGTTCAAGCGAGCTATGGACTCGCTTGCGCCTAAGCTGTTCAAAGCTGCTAAAGATGGATTCGTCGAACTCCAAGAGACTTGGGTTCAGCGGATGAAGAAGCAGCAGTTTAGCGGATACTATCCGGGTCCGACTCGCGGCAGAAAACTAAGAGCAAGATCTGGTGCTTTGCGTTCTTCGATCGGTGGAAGAGTTGTAGGAAACAAGCTCGGATCATTGAGGGCCATACTTAGGGTCGGCGGAGGAAGAGCAGGTTACGCGCGCCTTCAAGAGGAAGGCGGAACTATTCAGGCTCAGGGCAAAATGCTCACCATACCTTTAGGCAATGCTCTTAGGCCAAGCACCGGGACGCTAAAGCCTAAGGCTGTTATTCGCAGAGAGGCAGGCGGTTACACAACAGGCTTCGGACCAACCTTCATCCTGAAGAAACACGGAGAAGCTATCATCATGTATCGCACTCCGAAAGGCAGAGTCAAGCCTCTCTACAAGCTCAAGGCTTCGGTCAAAGTCCCGCCTCGCCTAGGAGCCTCTGAGAAGCTCATGGTGGTCGGCAAACAGAAGTTGCCCGAGTTATCGGACAGGCTCCTTAAAGTCCTTGTAGAGACGAAGGGGGCGGTCTGATGGCCTACTCAGCCGTAGACACTTGGGACATTGTTCCGGACTCTTATCCGGTAGGTGTCGCCGTGAATCGCAGGGGTGTCAGGACTCCTTGGGAGGGTCCGCTAGTTCAGCGTCGGCAAACTCAGTCTAGCGAGTCAGCCCAAGGTCAAGCGGCTGTTCGTCAGTTTACTCTCAACTTTCGCAACGCGACGAAAACGCAGTACAACCGCGCGATGACTCTTTGGAAGAAGTCGACGGGCGGTTCTCAGGGTTTAGCTTATGCGACAACCAATGAGGCTTACTCCGGAACGGAGAACCTAATTGTAAGAATGGTCGCGGCTCCCTTAGTGATGACGAAGACTAGGCACAACGGATTCTCTTTCAGGGTGGTCTTGGAGGAGATGCTTCATGCCCCCTAGCGGATCACCTGTTAAAGAAGCGATTCTGGACAACCTCCAGAATACTGCTCTTCCTCTTTTGGTTGCTGGCTCTGACTACTACACGACGGTCGAGAAGATCCAACGGATTGACGCAGGTCCGATGGAGTTGAAGATGTTTCCTGCGATCGTGATCGTTCCTCTTTCAACTGATTACGACAGAGAAGCAACGCAGGGCACTCTTACGATTGCAGCAGCTTACAGAATACAACTGACCTTGTTCTTGCGAACTCGAACAGACGCAGCAAGCAAGATTGAACGATTCATCCGAGACGTACACAAAGCCGTTCTGATCGACCGATACAGAAACGGTAACGCGCTGAACACTCGCATGACTAGCGATGAAGTGTTCTACCCCACAGAAGATGACGAACCTTACACCACAGCGAATGTAATCCTAGAAGTGGATTACCGAACGGTGTGGAACGACTTGAACTCACCAACCTGAACCAGAACTAGGAGCCCCCTCATGGCATTCCGCACCTTTGACCGCAAGGTCTACTTCGCCCTCGAAAGTACCGAGGGGACATATCTCGAGCCCAACAACTCTGCAGGATACATCGAAACGACCGAGCCGACTTGGACGATCACGAACAGACAGTTCGATCGCAACCCAACTCGTGGTTCGATCACTCCGGTCCCAATGCAAACTCCCGGAACAAGCAAGACCGCCCCGAGCGCAACGATCGAGATTTCATTCTCTGTCGAGATGGCCGGGAGTGGGACGGCTGCGACTGCACCTCGGTGGGGTAGTCTTCTCAAGGCTTGCGGAATGGAAGCTGCTGACGGGCTGAACGACGCAGGATCTGCCGATGCACAGAGAGCACTCTACAGGTCTGCGATCGGCAACCTTGCCGGAACGAACGCGCCTTACACAATGTTCCACAAAGAGAACATCGGCGCGAATGGCTCAGACACTACCTACGGAACTAGCACTCGTTCCGGGCGAGTGATTGGAGATACGGGATACGATGACGGAGAGCTTTTCTACATCAAGGCTGGCGCATCGAATGTACCCCAAGACACAGAGCCGATCTGCGGAGCTACCTCCCTTGCTCGCGGAGTCCAGAGCGGTACTACGGCAGCAAGTGGCTGCGCGTGGTTCCCGACAAGCGACGAACGTCTTGGCGGCGGTGCATACTCTTCTCTCACGATGGAGTTCGTCGTCAACTCACAGACGGCAAGCACCGGGACAGCGATCAGCGCAGTCGGATGTCGTGGCAATGTTGAGTTCGTGTTCGTTGCTGGTGACAGAGTCTTGATGAACTTCACGTTCACCGGAAGACTGCACGGCTACACCGAAGGCTTGACCTTCACACCTGTCGCTGAAGGACGTCCGATTCCTCCGAGCTTCGACGGCGTGGACATGACCATTCAAGACTCAAGCTATGGCGCAACAAGTGCAGCGGCTGTTTCTGGTCTGATCTTCAACGCCTTGACGATCAACATGGGCAACGAAGTCACCGTTCGAGAGAACGTCGAAGTCGCAAGTGGATACTCTGCGGCTTACATCACGGGCAGGACTCCAACGATGACTTGGAACCCGGACGCTGTGTTGGCTGGCACTTATGACTTCTGGGAAAGGTTCCTCGTTGGAGAGACGAGCAGGACCAAGTTGAACGTCGGCACAACGGCTGGCAACAAGTTCCAGTTCAAGATGCCAGCGGTTCAGTTTACTGGACTGACTGACGGCAACAGAGACGAGGTTACTGTCTACGATACGACGAGTACCTTGACTGGTGGCGACTATGGATCTTCAATTCAGGAAGACTTCGACAACACCGGAACTGCTGCTGGCGCGGCAACTAACAAGCGACTCGGAACTAACAACGAGTTCGTCCTTTATCAACTCTAGAAACTTGGCAACTACGGAGGCCCCGAAATGCCGATTGCACTCGACCCGAAAGCTACCTTTACTTATGTCCTTGAAGATGATCGTTCGCTCCCTGAAGAGCAACGAACAGTATTCACTCTGCGCGGTCTTACCGTTGCAGAAGAGGCCAAGGTTGCAGACTCGATGATCTCAAGCATCCCCGGACAGGAGGAGCTATCCTTCCGTTCGGGGACGCACCAACTTACTGTTCTCCGTCACGGACTCAGAGGTTGGAGCAACTTCAAAAACGCAGAGGGAATAGACATTCCGTTCGAAACAGCGCGAGGCAATCCTCGTCATGTTACGGATGAATGCCTTGACAGGATTCTGCCTAGACACAGGCAAGAGATTGTCTCTGTTGTTATGGAGCGCGGAGCGGTCACGGAGGAAGAGGGGGAGTGATCCGCGCGGCGGTAGCACAGGGATGGGGAGCCGCAACTGCGAAGGCTTGCGGTAAACCTTTCCCTGACTGTGATCGTTGCCGTCGCGCGGGTTCTGAAGAGCTTCGCAAGTCTTGGGGTTGTGACTCTCCGTCTAACCGAACGGTTTGGGAGTCGACTTGCCCGAGATGTGCTGGGACTGATTCTGATTGCGTTCGCTGTGAAGGCAAGGGCACGGTTGGATACAACCGATGTCCAGCCTCGATGATAAAGGAAGCACATCCAGCCCAACAGATTCACATAGACCTTCTGCTTAGAGCTTACTCTCATTACGACAGGCGCAATGTGATGCCTGTTGCTGGAGCTTGGCTAGATCAGTCTCGATCGTTTCTTTCTGGCGTAGACCTGATTGACGCAGAGCGTGGTTACTGGGAAGGACTGCATCGCGAGCACAACGAAAGAGAGATGGAGCGCACAAAGATGCAATCTCAAGCAGCGCAAAGAAGGGGCAGGTGATTAA
>CENK01006702.1_pt1 | contig 10831 bp, 11 predicted proteins | sample 530191 | NCBI WGS metagenome assembly CENK01 (sample SAMEA2619686, study PRJEB7988) | marine metagenome | biome: marine biome (ENVO:00000447); feature: deep chlorophyll maximum layer (ENVO:xxxxxxxx); material: "saline water (ENVO:00002010), including plankton (ENVO:xxxxxxxx)" | depth 60 m | reverse complement strand
CCATATTCTATATTTTTATTACTTGTTACCATCCATTCACAGTTATTTACTTTGTGACCTGCACCATATAAAAATGCTTCACAAGATTCTGTGTCAGGATTCCATTTGTTTTCGTCAGTACATAATGAGCTAATGTCATATCTATATACTTTACCATCTGTAAAATCTAGTAAAAATATATACTTAACATATTTTTGCTCGTGTAGATCTAAGTCTTTTTTATAATTATTTTCTTCTTGCATGTCATGCCATGCGGTTATGGTATCGCTCATTGTTTTACTATTTGTTTTAATTGTTCTACACTATATCGTTTCTGATATTTCCACATACGGTTATGCGTGAACTTACGTGCTTTGGCTCCGAAAGATTTCTTGCCAGGTGTGCGTACTCTATTGTACTCAGCAGCGGTAAGTCCACTACAATAACCTTCATGAGCATTTTTTAGCCGATGCTCTTTGGCTACTTGTTTACGCTTGTTTTCAACATAAGCGCATAGTTCTTTCATACTAGTAACTACCATGGTAATAATGTTTTTTCTATGTAAGTTAAACCGTTGTAGTTAAACCATTGATATTTACCTTGTTTGTCGCCTTGTTGTTTAAAACCGAAGGAAGGAGGTAAATCGCCTACATTATAACCTTTGTAGGTAGTATTATTTAGTTTGATAGTAGTTTTATTAACTTGTTTGAATGTATTTTGCATAATTAAATTTATATTATTATCCAATAGATTTATTATTCTGTCTGTGATTAAACGTAACCACCAAGTAGTTCGAGTAAAGTTTCGAGTGTTATTTCACCCGCTTTGTACATATTTATCCAATCTTCCATATTTATTTTATATTAGTATCTTGATAGAATTTAATTTTTTCTTCGACATCTTGTCGAGTTATCTCACCTTGCATTTGTAGCAGTATCATACCGCTCAAATCTATTTGTTTACCATTTTGGCATGTTAGTATGAATTGCATAGTTATTTACTTTGAAGTTAATTTTTCTAGTTCAGTGATTTCTTTGTACACTTCGCGATATTGAACCCATCTGTCATTGTCTTGAAGAAAATCTAGTTTTTCGTATAGTTTTTGTAATTTTAATTGCATAGTTATTTATTTTAATGTTAATCGCCTGTAAAATTATCCCATCTAGTCTTAGAATCGTAATAAGCTTGACACCCAGCGTCGTGAAGTTTAGCCATTTCTTTGTAGTGATCTTCTCTGTCGAAGTAATCATCTATCTTAGCAATAGCTTGTTCTTTAGTTTGAGCGGCTAGTTGTTGCACTCGTGGACTAGTTATTGCAAACGTTGGATGGTTAGTTATAGTATAACCACTTGCAGGTTTGCCATTCCAAGTTGTCCACTCATGATAATCATAGTCAACGCCTCTGTGTGTAAGTGTTTTTATTACGCTCATATTAGTAGAATTTATAAACCACATCAAGTACAATTTCTCTCTGTTTTGTTGTGAGAAGGTTCCAATGTTTTCCGAACAAGCGAAACCCGACTTTTAACTTATATGTATTGATGTGAGACATAGTTATTATTATTTATTTATATTATTATCCAGTTCTTCTTTGGTTTTGTTTGTAATAGGTTGGTTGAAAGGTGCTTCGAGTGTACCGAAGAGCAGTTCGTCGAAGTATTCACCTCTCGTTATAAACCTATCTTGTAATTTACTGTAGTAAGCTCTACCCATAGATTCCGAATTGAATATTAGGGTCAACGCCATTTACTATTAAGTTAATGACTAGTGCAAACCAACCGAAGATTGCTAGTGGTAGTAAGAAGCCGAAAGCAATTACTTCCATCACTACTTCTTGAATTGGTTTAGATTTTACATATTTAGTTACTGCAGGAATAAATCCTCTGAATTTAAATTTCATATTATAGTTTTTAAGTTAGTGGATAAGAGAGGATTCGAACCTCCACGCCATACACAACTTACACTGCCAACCGAAGCCAGCTTGCAGCCATTGCATGATACGCTACTGTCCATGTAGTTACCCATGTAGTAGTCGCAGTGAGAATCGAACTCACAAGTGATAGAGTTGGTATTCGTCCATCGTTGTCACTTAACCATTACGACTGTTTGCAAGGTGCTATCGACGCACTACTCCAAATTTCTTGCTAATCTGTTCAACATTATTTATAGTGGTGATGATACACATTTCAACGCGCCACTTAGTTAGTAGAAATACTTGTTACAATACTTCTACGTCACCTTGTAATACTCTTGGAATTGAAGTACTTGAAGTGTAAGACTTGTACTTTTCCCAGCAGTTTAACTTTGATAAGTTATCTTTCATTAGTTCATACACTTTGTCGTGATTGTAAGTGAAAGTCTTTCCGCTTTTGAATTCAACATTGATTACTTGGTTTTTACCGATTAGTGATTGTCTTACGACAAATCTTTTAGAATTTAATTTACTCATGATATTTATTATTTATTAGTATTTATATTATTATCCAATTAGTATTATATTTTGTCTGTGATGAGTGTAGTTTTGTTTACTTATTTATTTTAGTTAGTATGTATTCCGCTTTGACTCTCATTATCTAATTGATTACATATATATTATCCATTTATTGTAGTAATATGTCTGTAATATATTAGTATGTCATTATGTCATGTGACAGATTGTCATAGTCTTATAGGAAAAGTCAGGAAGGCGGGGGCAAATCGGGTAAAAAACGAGTATATACGCATCGAAACCCGGAAAACAGGGTTGACCCGGTAAACTAAAACGAATTTTAAATAAGAATTACAGAAAAAAAGGTGAGGTGCTACACTATACTCCTCTATACGTAATAACTTTTATATGACAGTAGCTATATATAGTATATAAGTAATAGGCTGTTGTCACTATACGTCTGTAATACACGCTTATTAGTGTAAATTCGCTTCAAAACCTGTGAGTATATATAACTATGGTACGCACATGTAAAACATAACAACTAAAAAAACAAACATGGCAATAATTTATTCATACCCTGAGATAGGAACTTTGGCAGCAGGAGACTTAATGCCAATAAGCGATATTTCAGACAATAACGCTACAAAATCCGTGACGTTAACTAAGCTTGCTACGTACTTTCAAGGGCAGCAAGCAGCTAACGTATTAGACATTTCTTCAAACAATGGTACTACGGGCAGCATAGACTTGGCTTCACAAGTGCTTAATTTCACTGGCGGTTTATTAATTAACACAGCTATCGACCCAGACTTAGGTCAGAACGTAACAATCAATCACAACACAGTAGGAAGAACAAATACAGGTGGTCAAACAGACTTACAATTTGGCCAAGAATTTGATGTAATTAATTCCGTAACAACGGATTCATCTGGTCATATTTCTGGTGTAAATGTTGAAACGTTTCTAATGCCAGCTGAACCATCTGGTACTGTTTCAGGAACTGGTACTACAAATAATATTGTAAAATGGACAGCAGGTGGTCAAGGTGTTATAGGTGATTCACAAATTATAGAAAATTCTAATGGAATAACTATTGATCCATCTAGTAAAAACGTAGGTATAAACAAAGCTGCTAATTCAAATTTTGGATTAGACGTTGAAGGTGTAGTTTCTTTTAGAAAAGGATTAATAATTTCTAACAACCCTGCTAACCCAGTAGTAAATGAAACATCAGCAATAATAGGCGCGGGAAGTAATGATATAATATCAGGATCTGATCATTGTTTAACTGTAGGTGAAAACAATCAAATCACTGATAATTCAGATAGATCCGTATCTTTTGGTGTAGGTAACACCACAAAGTCATCCGTCAACGCAGCAGTTGTAGGATCTGGTAACGTATTAAAATACTCAACTAACTCTCATATAATTGGATTAAATAATGTAATGGGTTATGATATTGGGGCTAATACAGCTGGTCTTAATAACTCTATAATAATTGGTTCAGACAACTTACTTACTACTCAAGATGGAAGCGCGGCTCCTCCAAGTGGTGGGCTAAGCTTTGTTATAGGGCATGACAACGATTTAAAACATACAGAAACAAATTCATTTACTTTTGGGTATAATGTAGCAAATTTAGGAGGTCAAACAATCTCTCATAGAAACGATTTTAACATTGGTGGAGATTTAAGTGCCACAAATGAATGTATGACCTTAGGTTATAGAAACGATGCAAGCGAATATCCATCTCAAAATAATCCTGCTGGATTAGGTAAAACAAAATTTGTAGTTGCCACAGGAAGTAATAATAGCGATGATGCAAACGCGTTGATGATAACAGAGGGTGGAGTTTTTGTAAATGCTGTAAAACAAGTACCAAGAGTATCATTACCAACGGTTCCAACATTCGCATTTAACAATGATGACACAGCTTTAACCAGTGGTATACCATACGGCGGTTTGTATAACAGCGGTGGTTTTGTTAAAATTCAAAGATCAAACAATATAGCGCTTAGCGTAACAACTGTTGGTAGTGGATACAATGAAGGTGATACTTATAGCACGACAGCAACCACAGGAAGTGGATTTGGTTTAACTATATTAGTAGATGAAATACTTAGTGGTTCAGGCATCGATACCTTTAGTGTTGTTAATCCAGGTGAAGGTTACGCTGTTGGTGATACAGTGGCTGTAGCCGGTGGCGCAATTCTTACCGTAACAATAGGAAACACAGTATCTTCTAATTCTTTATATACTGGAGATATTTATTTTAACAAAAATTTCCCAACAAATCCTAACTGGTCTATTATAGAAACAGCGGCTAACGACTTAGAAATAAAAACCACAGGTGGTATAGCACTTAATGTAACAACCGCTGGTACTGGATATAACGAAGACGATATTTACAATACCTCAACAAGTGGTAGTGGATCCGGTCTTAGAATAAAGGTTTTAGAAATAGACAGCAATTCAGGAGTAACAGCCTTTAGTGTAGCATCAGGAGGCGAAGGTTATGTTGTTGGTGATACAGTAACTCTTACAGGAGGCGGTAGCGGTGGCAATAGTGTTCTAACTGTAACAGTTGGTTCGGCTTCGGATTTAATAGTAGATACTGGATCGGGTGACCCTTGTAATTTGTTAATAAAACGTGGGGATGTAAGTGTTTTAAACTCCAACAAAGGACTTGTGTTAACGGCTCCTAATGGAGATAATTATCGAATAAAAGTTGATAACAGCGGAAATCTTACAACTACTCTAGCATAAATATAGAACATGGCAAAAATTTCATCGTACCAAATAGGAACACCTGATGGTTCAGACATTATAATCGGTACTGATGTACAAACAGGCCAGACTAAGAATTTTTCCATCAACGCTATTGGTAGTGTTGTAAAAGATTCTAATGTAAGCTGGCAATTTAAAACTTCAGATAGTGAAGGAATACCTGAAAGAAGTTCTATATACTTTCCTTCGTTTGGTGGTAACAATACTTTGTTTCAAAACATAACAGAGTTAATGATAACGCCAATAATGAAAAATAGCTCTAACGCTTTACCATATTTACAGTCGTTGGTGAGTGATGAAATATTTATACAAAATAGAAACAACTTAGGACAATTTGGTGTTTTTACTTTAAACTCTTTAACATTAGAGAATGTTTCTGGTAATTATCTTATGGACTTAACGTTTGTAAGTGGTAACGGTGGTTTGCAATTTATGCAGTACTACGGTATAGTTAAAGAGCCAGAACAAAGCGGTAGTGGTGATAAAACGTTTGTTTATGAACAAGGATTACCATCATCGACGTGGGTTATAACTCATGATTTACAAAAATTTCCTTCGGTTACTGTCGTAGATAGTGCCAACTCTACTGTAGAGGGTGGAATAACATACAATAACGAAAATGAATTAACACTGACTTTTTCTGCTGCATTTTCAGGAAAAGCATATTTAAACTAAAAACAATGGCAATAAATTTTTTAAACACTCTACAGTTTAACAACAACGAATCGTTAAACTTTAGACTACAAAATCTTGGGACAGATCCAACCACTGATCTACAAGAAGGTAGATTATACTACCATGATACTGACGACGTCGTAAAGGTATATACTATAGACGCTGGAGGAAACGGAGCTTGGGTTGAAGTAGGTGGCGGAGTAACAAGTGTTGGCGCCTCTATTGATGGTGACGCGGTAGCAATATCAAATTCACCTATAACAAGTAGTGGTACTATAGCTTTTAATTTTCAAGGAGATAATACTGAGTATATTGATGGTCAAGGAGATCTAGTAAGTTTCCCAACCATACCATCAGTACCTAGCAATATAGTAGAGACATTTAGTAATAGTAATGGTACATACGTATCGGCTACAACAGAGAATAGCTCAGCAACAGGTGATGTAAGTGTTGGTACTCTAGATCTTTCAGCTGTAGACGCTACTGGTGCTGCTGCCTCATCACTTAGATTTTTAAGTAAAGACAACGAATGGATTGTTCCAGCTTATACATCTTCAGGTATAGGTGGTAGTGGTACTGTTAACAGAATGGCTAAATTTACGCCAGATGGATCTAATATAGGTAATTCCACAATGACTGATAATGGAACCGATGTTAGCATAACAGGTAACTTTAGCATTGGAGGTGGAAAACTTACAACTAATTCCGTAGTAACATTTGATTACTCTGGTAGTGGTGATCTAGTAATTGGTGATTTTGATGGTGGTGATGAAGTAAGTAAGCTAGAATTAAAAACAATGGGTCTAGTACTTGTTGAACTTACAGATGATGAATACGTAAACAAAGCTAGTGAAGTTACTTTTGAGAACGAAGTTAATATACCTTTAGTTCCTACAGATACTACGCATGCTACATCTAAGCAATATGTTGATGGTTTAGTTTCCGGTGGTTTAACATTCAAAGGAACATTTAGAGCTGATAGTGGTTTAATATTATCAGGCTCTGATTCTGGATCATATTTATATAACTGCCCAGGTGGAGCAGGCACTAGAATAGCTGTTGCTGTTGGAGACTACTATGTGGTTGCAACTAGTGGTGGTTCTTTCTATTGTTCAGGTGATACACTAGATATTGGTGATTCAATTATAGGTGTAACTGCAGCTGCCGCAAGCGCTTCAACTTCAGCTAACTGGTCGATTGTTCAGTCTGATGAGGGTGTTACTGATATTAACTCTGCTGACGGAACAGCTTCTACAGGTGAAGCAATTACAGGTAACACAAGCGCAACAGGATCTGTAACACTAAATGTATTTGAATATGCTGGAACTACAAATGTGGGTTATGTGCCCTCAGGTGGTTCTTCTACTACGTTCTTACGTGGTGATGGTACTTGGGTTACTCCAAGCGCAGGGGCTTTAGGTGCTAAAGTAGGTTTAGATGCAGCTAATGATGGTGTTGGTAATCAAACTAGCGCACCAACAGGAACAACAGGTTGGCAGATAGATGTTAGCGATAATGCTTTATTTGGTTCGAACGTTGATGCTGTAGATGTTAAAATTGAAGTTATACAAAAAGAAACTGATGGTGGAGCAACTGTTTATCCATCTGTTACAAGAGCTAACGAGTTTATAACAGTTAATTTTACCAACTTACCATCCGCACCAAGTGCTGGAGATTATATAGCTTTACTTACTAAAGTTGGTTAAAAACTAATTTAATTATATGTCAATAGGATTATTAAACAATTCAAATGTTTACGGATCACTGTTAGTGTATCCAGAACAAAATAGTACCTTATCTACTTATACGTTTAAAGGTGAGGTAGATGATAATCTTATAAAGATAGGTGGTTTTGCTAATTCAACTGGTTACTCAGGTGTAGTTGAAGGTATAAAAATACTACCGCAGAATAGCCACTACATAACAAGGGTCACACCAAGATTTGAGGTGTGGCCTTATGAGCCAGTAGCTGATACTGTTGTAAATACTTACAGCACTGCTTTTTTTGGTTCCTCATTAATTGTTGGTAGTGAAAACACTAGCATTGGTGATGCTGCTTCTACGAATTTAGCTATTGTAGGATTCAACAACACGTTGAGTGGTGATAAAATGCTAGTAGTTGGACAAGGTAATACAGTTAGGGGTAGTAACGTTTCATCTTTACTAGTTGGTACTACTAACACGTTAACTTCGCCTGGAGCTATAATAAACTCAGGTGTGTTTGGTCAAAATCACGGTATTAGCCACAGTGTAACTAGAAGTATTTATAGCGGTATAAATAACCAAACAACTGGCAACGCTACAAATGTTTTAATAGCTGGTTCTGGCTTATCAATTAGTGGTAACAACAGCTCTGTGTTTGGCGCTAACAACGAAATAAAAAGTGCTAGTAATGCTTTAGCTGGTGGGTTTAATAATGAAATAAAAAACAATTCAAGTTCAAGTAATATAAATTATTACGGCACAGTAATGTTTGGTTGGAGTAATAGCTCTCAAAACGATTCTAGCTCTACTAATAATACTAAATCTTCACTTATAGTAGGTAGAAACAATCAAATGAGACCAAACTCAAAAGGAGCTATAGAAAGTATGATTGTAGGCGGTTATAATAATTACGCCTACGCTGGGGCTGATAGAGGTTTAATTGTTGGATCTAACAATGTTATTATTGGTAATGGATCCTTTACAAGTCAAGACAGTCCTGATGTTTCGGTTTTTGATTCATCAATAGTTGCAGGTAACGCAAACTACGTAGATGCAATAGATAGTATACTTGTAGGTAGAGCTAATGGCGAATTGCAATCTGGTGGTGGCGCTAATACTTACTACCCTATACGAGGAAAAGAACTACTTATAATAGGTAATAATCATACATCTAACAGTGATAGCACTAAAGGTTGTTTTGCTATTGGAAATAATGTAACAATAAACAGTGGGGCTAATTCAGTAGGATTTATAGGGGCAAATATGTCTGGTGGTGGTAGCAACAGTTTATATGTAGGTAACAGCCACTCTGGTAGTAATAATAATTCACTTATTAGTGGAGCCAACAATAACGCAAATACCACAAGCACAACTGGTAGCACATCTCAAATATGCTTAATAAGCGGTAGAGGGAATACTAACAGAGGAACATTAAACTTTATACTAGGTGCTAGCAATAGCGTATATGGTAGTAATACCGGTAACAACTTTTCAATAGGTAACGCAAATGTAACTGGTATACCCGGAACTAGTGGACCAACACTTACTAATAAAACAGTAGTAATAGGTTTTAATAACACTTGTCAAAAAAATCAAAAAATACTAATAGGTAAAAATTTAATTCAATCTACCAGTTACAATACAGGTACTGGAGATGATTGTGTTATACTAGGAGAAAGTAATGATTATACAAATTCTCACTATGACAAAACAGGACTATCCCCTGCTTTTATTGTCGGAGCTTCTACTTCAAGTGGCTCAACCACAAGAAGAGATGGTTTAATAATAACAAACAGAACTAGTAGTACTAAAGAAAGCTGTGTTATACTACCTACGGTAGGTAAAAACCACAACTACCCTAACGACGCTTCAGCAGCTATAGGTGGTGTACCACTATATGGTGTATATCATACCGATGGTGATCTTAAAATAAGATTAACATCTGACACTGGTTTTACGTCATATAGCAGTAGCACACGTGAAACAACTCAATCAAATGCATGTGCTGGAACAGCTAACCAAACCTACTATCACTCTGGAACATCTACATATCCTGTAGTAGGTGATACATGTATGTCCAGAAGTGGATCAGGCACTGGTAATTATACTTTTACAAAACTAATGGGAGGTTGGTACTTATTAGGAAACGCAGGATTAATACAAATAAATTCAGTAGGCGTAATGATTGCCTCAGCGTCATGTCCTAATGAACTAATAGATTTTGAAGCTACCGCTAGCAATTTCAACGGTATATGCGCATTTGGAACTAGTTTGCCGGTTCCAACTACAACATACTACCACGATGGTGAAGGTACTTTCCCTGTAGCTGGTGAAAAAATGTTTACTAATTCTACTGGTACTACTCCAGCATCTGCAGGTTACTACTACTTATATGACGCTGGCTGTGACAATGTATACGTAAGAATTACAGCTAGTGACGGAACCGTGCTAGAGCAAACTCAATGTACAGTGTGTTAAGAGTAAAAATACTTTAAAACAAGTGATGATAAGAATATACCTGCTCGGTTAGAGCGCATAACCAAAGTTTAATTTAAAACCAAAACCGATGACTTATTTTTATTATAAGACCAACACCTGGGGTAACTCCAACCCACAGGTATCCGAGGAAACCAAAGACTTTTGGAAACACCTTGTAGAAAAAAAGAATTGGAGAATTGTTCAACTACCTAATGGTTTTTATCAAACTGAGTATAAAGATTTAGAAGATACTTGGATTGATGTTACAAGACGAGAAACATTAGAAAGTGCTGAAGCTGCTATAGATGGTAGCATAGAGCATTACACTAAAAAACTTGACTTTATAAAAGGACCTAAAGTAGTTAAAACCTTTGAATAGTAAATTAAATAAAATCTAATTAAATTATGTCAGATAAGATTGTAAAAAATCTTAACTTTGGTGATGAAGCCAAAGAAAAGATATTCAACGGTATAGATAAACTCACTAAAGCTGTTAGCTCCACTCTTGGGGCTAGCGGCCAGTGTGTTATACTGGAGAATCAAAACGGAAAACCTATTATAACAAAAGACGGTGTAACTGTTGCAGAGTCTATTGTTTTGTTAGACCCTGTAGAAAATATGGGTGCTACACTGCTAAAGCAAGCTGCTAAACAAACAGTACAAGAAGCAGGTGATGGAACAACTACCGCGACAGTATTAGCTCATGCTATATTACATGAAGCTAGTAAAAAAGAAGGTAGTGTAAGAGAAATAAAAGAAGGTATTAACGATGCTGTT
>CENK01006508.1_pt1 | contig 10898 bp, 9 predicted proteins | sample 530191 | NCBI WGS metagenome assembly CENK01 (sample SAMEA2619686, study PRJEB7988) | marine metagenome | biome: marine biome (ENVO:00000447); feature: deep chlorophyll maximum layer (ENVO:xxxxxxxx); material: "saline water (ENVO:00002010), including plankton (ENVO:xxxxxxxx)" | depth 60 m | reverse complement strand
AAGCCGTTTTTTGGACACGGATGATGCGGGTAGTCAAACCGACGTCATGCGGCGATTGTTACCCACTTTTGATAAGCCCATCTATACATGTGAGCTAGATGAGCGAGTGCCCTCCTTAGTCGAATATCCGTTAGAACAAGTCGTAATAGACCAGCGGTGTGCCTATCTCAACACGACTGTGGCCTATTCGCTGGCGTTCGCCGCATACCATGAGGTCGGCCACGTTGACTTATTTGGCATGGATTTTTCGTACCGCAAAAATTTGCACTTTGCAGAAGCAGGGCGCGCGTGCGTGGAGTTCTGGATCTGCAAACTGATCGCGATGGGTATCACCGTTGGTGTCAGTCCCCGGTCCTCATTGTTGGATCAAAACGTCGATATTAAGGAGCGTTTGTATGGGTATCATCGGCTACCCAACCCCAAGATCGCCATGCCCAACCCTGAGGGTGAGTGGGTCGTTTGTGACCGATCAGAGCTTGCCAGCATGATTCAAAAACACAACATCGAGACGGTAGAGCCGCTCACCAGCCCGGAGCCTTACAAGGGATGATTAACGATCAAATTGGCTTTCAACTCGGCCAGGTCATGGTGTCTACGACACACAACAAAGGTCATGACGTAGAGTTTTGGGCAGCGCAAACCACCAATAAGATCGTTGGGATTAGTGAAGAGGCTGACCCCCATATTCGCTTGCAAGCAGAGGCTTTCCGCGATCAGGTTTATACGTTAATCTTGTTAGGCATGAAGAATGCCATCGCCTCTGATCGCGTGACGATTCGAGGTAAACTCACTGCTCAAGGGCATGAGGACATGGCGAAAATCATCAAGGAGCTTTGACATGGCTATAACCTCGGCAATACCAACCAGCTTCAAGCAAGAGCTCTTGGTCGGCACACATAATTTTACAGCTACGAGCGGCAACTCATTTAAGTTGGCTTTGTATACATCGAGTGCGACTTTAGGAGCGTCAACAACTGCTTTTACGACAACGGGCCAAGTGAGTGGCACCAATTACACGTCTGGCGGAAACACGCTCACTTCTGTGACGCCCACGACTACGGGAACAACCGCTGTATGCGATTTCTCTGATCTCACGTTTGGCACTGCCACCGTGACGGCGAGGGGCTGTATGATTTACAACGACACGCAGTCAGACAAAGCGTGTGCGATCATTGATTTTGGTGGCGATAAGACGAGCACGGCGGGTGATTTTACTGTGGTCTTTCCGAGTCCTACCGCGACGGGCGCAATCATCAGACTGGCTTGATGCGCTATGCCGCTTACGAAAGTCGAGTTCCGGGCTGGAATCAATAAAGAAGAAACGGATTACGCCAACAGCGGGGGCTGGGTTGATGGCAACCTGATTCGTTTTCGAAAGGGGCGAGCCGAAAAGGTCGGCGGTTGGTTTAAGCGTGGCACTAACACGTTTCTTGGTATTGGCCGCGCGTTACATTCTTGGATTTCTTTGGGTGCGACGCGCTACATCGGTATCGGTACAACTTTCAAATACTATGTGGCTGAGGGTGATAACTATTATGATGTTACACCCATACGCAAAACTTCGACCAATTCTATCACCTTTGCAGCAACCAACGGCTCATCAACCCTAACGGTCACGGACTCATCGCACGGTGCGGTAAACAATGACTTTGTGACAATCTCGGGTGCGGTGACTTTGGGCGGGCTTATTACGGCTGACGTGCTCAATCAAGAGTATCAAATCTCTCTGGTCACTGGCACTGACACGTATGAAATTACAGCAAAAGATACATTAGGCGCTACGGTCACAGCTAACAGTAGTGATACCGGCAACGGTGGCTCAGGCGTTGATGGGGTATACCAAATCAACGTGGGACTTGACACCTATCTCCAAGGCACAGGCTGGGGTGTAGGTACTTGGGGCGCAGGTACATGGGGTTCTGCTAGTGCTGTGTCTGCGCTAAATCAATTGCGAACCTGGACTCACGATAATTTTGGTGAAAATCTGATCATCAACGTGCGTGGCGGCGGCATTTACCGTTGGGTTGAGAATAATGGAACTAGCACTCGGGCGGTCGAGTTGTCAGAAGTCACGGGCGCAAATCTAGTGCCTACAGTAGGTTTGCAAGTTTTGACCTCTGAAACAGATCGTCACCTCATTGTACTCGGCGCGGACCCCATATCGGGCAGCTCTCGCACAGGCGTTGTCGATCCGATGCTTGTGGCTTTCAGCTCCTCAGAACAAGATTTGGTATTTGAGCCGTTAGCGACAAACAGTGCGGGTGACGTGAGGCTCTCCGCTGGATCGTTCATTGTAGGCGGACTCAAGTCTCGGCAAGAGATTTTGATTTGGACCGACACTAGCCTATACAGCATGAATTTCATCGGCCCGCCTTTGATTTTTGCGGTCAACCTGATCAATGAAGGATCGGGTCTCATCAGCCCTAAAGGGGCAGTCAACGCACCAAACGGTGTCTATTTTGCCAGCAAAACAGGATTCTATTTTTACAGCGGCTCCGTGCAGAAACTGCCATGCAGTGTGCAGGAATACGTTTTCGACGATTTAGACTTGAGTCAAGCCTTCAAATGTTTCATGGGCTTGAACAGCGAATTCAGTGAGATGTGGTTTTTCTACCCCAGCATCACTGATGGTACAGGGGAGATTAGCCGTTACGTCATATACAACTACGAGGAAAACCACTGGTCGATTGGTAATCTAGTACGTTATTCATGGCTAGATGCTGGTATAGAAGATCAGCCAATCGCAGGTGTTACCACAAGTAACACACAATGTTTATTCAATCATGAAATCGGGTTCGATGACTACCAAGATCCGATGACGGGTGTCTTCATTGAATCGGCTGATTTGGACATTTCTGAGGGCGAAAATTTTGCTTTTGTCAAAAGAATTATACCCGACGTGGCATTTGTTAAATTATCTGGAGCTACCAACACCCCTGCAATGAATATTGTTGTCAAGCGTCGTGACTTCCCGAATGCGAGCTTGACGACAGACTCGACGTCTCAAGTTACCGAAAGTAGCACGTTGAGTAACGTCCGCAGTCGCGCACGTCAAGTCGTCTTGCGTTTTGAAAGTGATGACGATGAGACCACTGACAATCAGCTTGGCTACAAATGGCGACTGGGATCTACACGTTTGGATTTACAGCCTAGCGGCAGACGATAATGAGTCGCTTGCTAGAAACACGACTGCCTTCTGCGTTAGGTGAAATGGTTGATGCTGGTACGTTTAACCGATTGGTGCGCGTGCTGGAGTTAAACCTTGGGCGTGTGGATTTCACCGTTTCTCCGCATTTTTCAGCTACCGAAATCAGTGAGTTACAATTTGCAACAGGCTCAATAATCTTCAATACTACGAATGAAATTCACCAGGCTTTCGATGGCACGCAGTTTCGCGATTTGTATAGCCATCAGACCTACCCAACTGGGCTGGCGATCACCGCTGGTGTAGGGGCCGTAACAGTGAGCACACCGTAATGGAATTGAACGATGCGTTAATGAACATTTTGGCCGCGAAAGAACGAGAAAGCGGCCTTCCTCCTGTCATGGGTCCTGTGTCTAATTTTCAGCGCGGTGGAGAGGTGGATTCAATTCCGTCGATGATGATAGAGGCCGCGCCTCCAACCAACGATTTAGAACAAGCCATAAACGCTTTGATGGCAGAGCGGGACGCAACGGATGATCCGTTAGAGCGTCAAATTTTAGAAAACACGACTGAAAACATTGCCACTCAAAGCGCGGCACCGATGGCTGAACAAGCCATGATGTTGGCTGAACAAGGAAGAGGGGGAGACACTCGTCTTGCTCATTTGCGTGTCGGCGAGGTCGTCATGCCACCAGAAGCTTTTGACGACGCACAGTTCGAAGCCACGGTCGGTGCAAAATTCAAAGAGCTTGATTTAGATCCAGAGGCTTATATTGTCGGAGCGGGCATTGCCAGTCTCAATCCCATTACTGGCTTAGAAGAATTTGGTTTCTTCAAAAAAGCTTTCAAAAGTATAAAAAAAGTCGTCAAAAAAGTAGCGCCTCTCGCGGTCTTTATCCCTGGAGTTGGAACTGCTTTGGGCGCGGCGCTTGGTGGTATCGGCAGTTTGGCAGGGAGTGCGCTATCTGCCGTGCCGGGTTTGAGTGGAGTAGTGAGCACCGTTGGTGGTGGATTGACTACTGCGCTCAAGGGTATTGGTAGTTTGGGTATACCAGGCTTATCGCCCGCTGCACAAGGAGCACTTGCTGGCGGCACGGGGTCAGCACTAAGCACCATAGGTGGCGCTCTTTCAAACCCTTTAGCTGGTGGTGTTTTGGGCGGTCAAGGCTCTACCTACGGGGGTGTTTCAGGAATGGAGGGAAGTCAAGATTATTTTCGTCGTTTGTTAGATCAATTAGCAGCGACAAGCCCACAAGCAAAAGAAGCGGTCGATCAAGCAAGAGCGTCGGGCGCTACAGACGCTGAAATAGCGGAGGCAACAGAAGAAGAAAATCCCGGTCTTTTGGGTCGATTTGCGAACCTCGCTGGTCTAGCAAGCAGTGGTGCTGGCGGGCTTGGCACGTTGGGCACCTTGGGCGCACTAGGCGCAGCCGGTGCTCTTGGAAAGCTTGCCTACGAAGATGCAAAAAATCGTAGGGGCGTGCCACTTACACCTTTAACGCAAGAAGGAGCAACGGGTCGGTACAACATCGAGGCAGAGATAGCCCGTCGTATGGGTAAGCCCGCTCCAAACCCAGTGGAGTTCGGTTTGCTTCCGAGAGGCACCATACCAACCCTGAGTGGCGGTCGAGCAACGCCTGAGCGGGCGGTAGAGACAGAGACACCTCAACCGATCCCCGGCGTGGAAACCCTGCGTTATGGGGGGCCAGTGATGGCGTTTAAGGACGGTGGCAACGTCGATATGGCTGAGTTCCAACGGATGGATGGCAAGATCGCGGGGCCAGGGACTGAAATCAGCGATGACATACCTGCGATGCTATCGGATGGCGAGTTTGTGATGACCGGCCGTGCTGTGCGTGGCGCTGGCGCTTTTGATATGCAGAAGAGTGACGGTGGGATTGTAACGCTGACACCTAACGGTGCTGAAAGCCGAGAGAAAGGCACAAACTTAATGTACGACATGATGGGTTTGTTCGCTGAATATGCGGACAAGCCAAAAGAAAAGAGGTCGGCCGCATGATTATGACTCCAGGACAACTTGCCCGAGTGCGGCGAATGCAAGAGGGGGGTGAAGTCGATGACCCTGGGGTGGACGACACAGCTCAACCTTTTGTCAGTGATGTCGTAAAGACAGAGAGTCGTTTAGACCCCATCACCATGCAATTTTTGTTTGGTCTGGATGGACAAGGCGGCTTTTTGCCCGGCGCCTTCCGTGCAGCCGAGCGCACCTTCTTCGACGAGGAAGGGCGTCCAATCATTATTCCTACGGAAACGGCAGGATTTTCACCTGACCAAATCCGTGCTTTTAACCTTGCTCGACAAAACATAGGTATTCAACAGCCCTTTATTGATGAAGCGATGGCGTTAGGCCGCGAAGGTATTGGGTCGATTCGTCAGGGGCTTGCAGATCAAGCCCTCGCTTCAGGTCAAGGACTTGAGGCTATTCGGGAGGGCTCTAGGTTTGCTCTCGATCAACGTGATCTCGCCTTACAGGATGCCATGAGCGGTATCCAAGAGGGCAGAGGTCGTGCGATTGCCGCAGAGGAAAGATTACGTGGCGATTTAAGTGATCTTGAAAGGCGCGGTGTGCGCGATACACAACGGTTTGGAATGGACCTGGGGCGTGCACGGGACATTGGTCTTGCAGAGACCGCTCGTTTACGACGAGGTCTTGGTGAGTCGCGACAGCTTTTAGAAGACACGACGGGCGACTTCGACATCATTGGCGCAACGCAAAGACTTCAAGATCCGTTCGAGGACCAGGTGGTCCAGCAGATGATTCAAGACGCGACTGAGGGGTTAGCGAAGCAAGACATGGCGCAATTTGCCAGAGATGTTGCGACAGGCGGGGAATCAGCTTTCGGTTCGCGCGCGCGTCTCAGTGCGGCTGAAAGAGCTGAAGCTTTAGGTCGAGGTCTCGCAAAGCAGGTCGGCGGATTACGCTCAGAAGGATTCAGAAGAGCTCAACAGACGGCGATCAGTGAAGATGAACGAGACCGCCAGGCTAAAAGAGCCGCGGCCACAGGGCTGGCCAGTTTGCGCGGACAAGATTTTGCTGCGGGCACAGGGTTTGGTGATTTAGTGCGTGGAACAGCTCGAGAACAGCTAGGCGCTCAGACAGGGCTCACTGATCAGCTTTCTCGCTCTGCACAATCTCGCTTTGGTGCAGGGACGGATCTTGGGTCTAGACTCAGCAACTTGGGTCTATCAGAGGCGGCCGCTCGAGGCACGGCAGGATCTACAGGCATGGACGTTGCTGGGACTCTCGCGAGTCAATTTGGTCAGATAGGGCGCGAGCAAGCCGCAGGTGGTGCCACACTCGGCGCCGCGCAGTCTGGGTATGGCAGCACATTAGCTGGATTAGGAGGCCAAGCGCAAAGAGCGGGCACAGCCGACGTTGCAAGTCTTATGGGTATTGGCAGTATGCAACAAGGTCTGCGTCAGCGTGAGCTAGACGCCACACGTAGAGATTTGGATCAGGCGCGCATGGCGCCTTTAGCGCAATATCAAGCTCTACTGCCGTTCGCTGGCATGGTGCCCTCTGGCACAACCCAGTTTACAACCAATTTCGGAATGCCGCCCTCTCCAATGCAAGAGGGTTTTGGAACGGGGCTACAAGCTTTCGGCGCTTTCGGTAATTTCGTAAATCCTACAAACCAACTCGGTCGATAGGTTTTTTATGGCAGTAGCAACAGATCAATTGAAAGAACAAATCTCCACGTTGGCTGATGAGGCCGATGAGGGGAATCTGCTGCAACAATACGTCTCAGGTTTGAAGAGCATTGATCGATTGCCAGCCAGTGCAGACGAGATTAGTACAAGACTTGCAGAACTTAATCAGCTTTTTCCTGCAAGACGGCCTCCGAATATTTTTGATTTAGCAAGCAGTCTGGGTCGAGGTTTAATGATGGGCGCTCAAAGCGGGCGACCTACGTCTTTAGGCTACGGTCTAAGCGCAGGGTTTGATCTTTTCAACCAACAAGCCCGCAAAAACAGAGAGGAGGCAAATGCTTTGCGGCGCGAACTTATGTTGCTCGCGCGAAAAGAGGTGCAACAAGAAAAAGCTACTGATATCGCGTTGCAAGAGAAGGGGCTTGAAGCGTCTTTCAAACTGGAATTAGAGAAATTGAAATCAACAGGTGGAGGGCTTTTCAAAGGCAAAGGTGATTTGGCCTCTGCTCTCAACTACATTCTCGAAGCGGCAAAAAACCCTAGCATGGTGCGCGATGAGTTTGGCAATATCAGACCAGAATACGTCATTGCGAAAGCCATCGTGGAACAGCCTCGATCTCAAGTCGTGCAAACAGATCAAGGCGCTTCTGTTGTCACCACGCAAGCAATAAACGTAGATCAAATATTCAAAGATGCAGGACTACCGTCACCCACGGACTTTGCCGTGCCTACTCAAACTCCCGTAGACACGGGAAGGGTGACAGCGGAGGGCAAAAAGATTTTTAAATTGCCTAACGGAGATGTGGTGGTGGAACAGTAATCATGAGTCAAAATTTTCGCCCACTTACAGCAGAAGAATTAGCGGATTATGAATCCTCTACAACAGAGGAGATTGCTCCTTTAGTTTTGAAGAGAGATGAACCCGAAAAAGAAGCAACATACATTGCTCAACCGATAGAAGGCATAGAAAAACAAAAAGATCCTTTTGCGGTGTCTCAAAAACAGACGGCGGGTTATGCGGCAAGAATGCAACGTGCCGTGGAACAAATGGAGGCTTTAGAAGATTCTGGTTTCAATCCTGTGAATATCAGAGACTCTGTGCTCATTGAAAACGCACCATTCTTGCCTGAGATCGCAGAAAATTATTTGAAGTCGTCTCAATATCAACAGTATCAACGCGCCATGACTGATTTTATTATGGCGCAATTGAGAGACGAATCAGGCGCCGCTATTTCCGCAGGTGAATTTCCCCTCGCGTTCAGAATTTACATTCCTCAACCGGGAGATGGAGCTGCGGTCATCCAAGCAAAAAGAGAGGCTCGCAGATCAGCTTTGGCGGCTATGAAAGCCGCCGCTGGAAAAGCTTTTGATCGAGCTTACGAAGAAATTCAAGGCGGACCTAGCGGACAACGGCCTACCCTAGATCAAGCCCTCGAAGTATTATTAGAGCGCGCAAAAAACGATCCAGAATTAGCAGAAAAACTGAGAAACAGAGGTTTGATCCCGCAATGACGCAAACGGCCTTACAAACACTCAGCGACGATATGTTGTTAGATATCATCGATTCACCGAAACCGCCGCCTGTAGATGTGACTGCTTTTGCTGGTTTCGACGACGATCTTTTATTGAAAATTGCACAACAAAAAATAAATAACAGCATCGACACACAAAGCGGTGCCCCAGCAAGTGTGCGCGCTCAAGTGTCTGCTGCACAAACACCCGACGATCGTTTAGCCACGGTGCAAAAGTTTTACCCCGACGCAGTCCCTATCGAAGTGTTCGATCCTGAGTATGGTGCTTCAAAGTTTGGCAGAGGCAATTATATTTTTACGAATCCTGAAACAGGCGCATTAACTCTGTTCGATGAAGACGTGCGTCTTTTTGGAGTGCCTCTACCGACGCTTGGTGATTTTGCAGACGTTGGACCAGAGATTGCAGAAACGGCTGGAGGCTTAGGCGGAGGAGCGGGTGCTGCTTTTTTAGCTGGAGTTGCAACGTCGCCAACTGGTCCCGGTGCAGTGCCAGCAGCAACTGCCGCTTTTATCGCTGGAGAGGGCATCGGTAGCGCCACTGCACGGGAAACGTACATTAGTATTTTGAACCATTTTGGAGAAACAGAAGACAGACGAACGGGCCTTGAAAAGTTTGCCGATTTTTCTACGACAGCCGCTTTGAATGCTGCGATGGGACCAATATCTAGCAAACTTTTTGACGGTATAAAATTTGTCGCGGGTGGTCCCATAAGATATGTAAACAACTCGCTATCGGTCCCAGCTCGAGAAGCGTATGAAAGGCTAATTCGCACAGGCGTTACAAACCCTACCGTAGGACAAGTCACATCAAGCCCTTTGGCTAATTTGTTTGAAAATGCTGTTCTTTCTAACCTACCCACATCTACGAACGTGATGAGAGCGAACGCACAACAAACAATCAAACAAATCGAAGAGGCTGCACAAAAACTAACTGAACAGTATGGCGGCGCGCGGACCACGTCAGAAGCCGCTGGGCGCGTCATGGATGCGGCACAAGCCGCGCGGGACCGTTACGATTCACAAGTTAAAGCGTTGTATGCAGAGGTCGATGCTTTAATGCCTCAAAATTTATCCTCCGAAGGCAAAAACACCATCAAGTTTGTCGAAAAATATATCGCGGATTCTCAAACCGCCACGGGCAAAGACGATCTTGATGCCGCCCTACGTTTGGCAGAAAAACTGTTGAAAGATGCAGATAATGGTGTATTGAATTTCAATCGCCTCCAAGCTTTCCGCTCCAGTGTTATGAACACGGTCAGAAAAGCAGAATCGCAAGGGGCCTTGAACAGCTCTGAAAGGAAAATAAAAGAGCTGATTCCCCACATAACACAAGATTTGGATGATCTGGTTCAGAGCGCCGCTTATGGAGCTTCTACCACAGGCAGTGTCACTGGTAGAGCCGCAGACGTGAAAAAACTTTTGGATAGTTTCAAAAAGGCAAACGCCTTTGTTAAAGAAAACTCAAAAGCGGGCGGAGACATTGCCTTCGTTGATGCGACTCTCCGTAGAGGGCAGGAGCGGGCGACACAAGCGTTGCAATATGTTTTATCGGGTGCCAAAGACAGCGGTGATAGCATTGAGGTGTTGCGAAGACAATTCAAACCTGAGGAGTTCAATGTTATCTCTGGTTATATGCTAGGCAAGATGGGGACTCCTACGCCAGGCCAGGCTAGTGCGGTAGAGTTAGGACAAGCTGCCATGATGGAAGGGAGAGAATATGTAACCTCTCAAGGGTTCTCTCCTAAAAGGTTTTTGACAAACTGGAATAACCTGTCAAAAGAAGCGAAAGAAGCTTTATTTTTCGGGACAGAGTACGAAAAGCTGGTCCCTGCTCTCGACGATTTGACGTTTACGATAGAAAGAGTTGCGAAAAATGCCAGCGACATGGCAAACCCCTCTGGCACGGCAAGAGCTGTCGCTGCCATGGGCATGTTTGGAGTTCTTGGAGGCGATACTGTATTTGGTCGAGCTTTAGGGTCTGATGGTTTTGAATACGGTTTTGGCGGATTGATTGGACCGTATGCGGGTGCCAAATTGATGACCAATCCAGATTTTGTAAAATGGGTCTCTACGGGTGTAGAAAAGTCCGTATACAACCCGATGTCTTTTGGTCAGCATGTGCGGCGACTATATCAAATTTATGAGGTAAACCCAGACATCCGAGACGAGATCAAAGCAGTTCTGCATGGCATGACTCAAGAAACCATTGAGCCTTTACAGAACGAAACGACTCAATCCTCGACGCCGTTGTCTGCCGTCGATAATGAGCTGAACTTTAGGCAGGTCGTGCCAAAAAGCACCGCCGATAAAGTTTTACCAACTCAAATCGAAGCTTTAGCAAAAATGAATGACGCAGGTAATCGATCGGCTGTGGTGCAAGACACTATGTTCGAACCACTCCCAGGCACTGACACCACACCATTGACGGCGGGCTTTGACCCATCGCAATCGGCGATTGTTTTACCTCGAGCAGACGATAGAGAGTTGGCGGGTAGGTTACGTGGTCCGCTAGGCGGGATCGCCTCCCTCGCTGGGTAAAAAATCCACAT
>CENK01013625.1_pt1 | contig 10900 bp, 18 predicted proteins | sample 530191 | NCBI WGS metagenome assembly CENK01 (sample SAMEA2619686, study PRJEB7988) | marine metagenome | biome: marine biome (ENVO:00000447); feature: deep chlorophyll maximum layer (ENVO:xxxxxxxx); material: "saline water (ENVO:00002010), including plankton (ENVO:xxxxxxxx)" | depth 60 m | reverse complement strand
TTATGATTTTTCTCTCTTGTCCACCAGTCTATACCTTACCAGGTACTTGGACTAAATGTAATGCTTTAATACCACATTATACTGCTGATCCAAATTCAACCTTTGGTATTTCTATATTAGTAATATTAATTTTACTATCTGGGTTTGGGATATACAGAGCATTCTTTAATAACGAAGGCCTTACTGATCAATGGGATGATCATGAAGACTAAAATTGACTGGGATCACAACGATGGTATTGTTACTATGGTTCCTTTGACTCAAGAAGAATTAGAATGTGTTAGGCTATGTGTGTCTAACGCACCCATACCTTATGATATAAGTAAGAAGAAAATACCTGCTGATATTCTAGAAAAGATAGGACAACCTACTAAAGTAGAACACAAAGGTATTGAGAAAGTGAAATATGATTTAACACAATACGGAATTTATAACTAATTGCTTGACTAGATAACGGTTATCCATTATAATAGAAGAGTAAACAATTATAGAGTAATGACTCTTAACTCCAAATTTAAAAAAAACATAGAGACACTACGTGCTGCTGTGAATAAAGAAATCTATCTTGATGTAAAAGACCCTAAATTATACAAGAAGGTTAGAAGATATTATGAAAATGCAGGGTTACAACTTAACGGAGAAGATCCAGACGTTGATTACAATGCAGTATTGAATTGTATAGAAGAAGATCTTACAGGAGTATTATGAAAATTTTATTAGCATCTTTAATTGCATTGAGTTCTATATCTCCTGCCTTTGCAGATCAAAGGTCAGGATACTCAGAAGATAGAACTTGTTATAAAACTGAATATAGAGAAGAGTATGTACCAGGTACTTTAGAGAACCCAGGCTACATAAGAACATTTAATGAAACAGTAGAAGTTCCTTGCCGAGATGATGGTGGATATACTAGAAGACAAACAATCGAGTACGATACAAATGATTGTTCTGATGGTAAGATAGCTGGTGGTCTTCTTGGTGGTGGTGCAGCAGCAGCGATGTCTAGAGGTGATGGTCGTTGGTGGGCAATTCCATTAGGTATAGTTGTTGGTAGTCACATTGGATGTGATATGAACGGAGGTTAATATGATTGAAGTCTTACTACAAAATGAACCATACCGATACATTCGAAAGGAGAAACTTCTAGAGAATGGTCAACCTGACTATCGTATACAGAAGTGGGATAATCACAATGGATACAAAGACATGTATCTCTGTGATAATTTTATGCAGATGCAGACTGCTATGGATGATTTTGAATACACTAAATGGTTAGATCCAGCTGGTGTACCATGCTATATAAAAGATAATTAATTATGACACCTGCTGATCGCATTGCAGATGCACTTGAAAGAATTGCTAGTTCTTTAGAACACTTACATATTGAATCAATTGATCATGCTCACATAGATGAGATAGAACATAATCATGTTGAAGGTGATGTAAACACTCATAATAAAACTTGGTAATTATGAAAAAACAATCTCTTAAATTTACTATCAGACAAGATGGCACAGTAACTGAAGAAGTTATGGGTGTTATTGGTAATGAATGTGAAAATATAACTAGATCTATAGAGGAAAAACTTGGTGAAGTTACTCATGTAGAAACTAAACCAGAATTTTATCAACAACTAAACACACAAAAAGATGTCACACTTCAGCACAATCAAGACCACAATCAAGAATAAACCTGAACTTGTAGAGGCATTAGAACTCTTACAATATAATGTAGTTCAAGATTCTAAACTAGAAAATCCTCTTGATCATAAACATGAGCAATGGAATGTTGATGTTGCTATTAGTGATGAGATTGGATTTAGATTAAACAAGAACACAGGAACTTATGAGTTGGTTGCTGATCAAGAGACTTGGAATTTAGATGTTCCTGTAAGTAGATTTATTGATAAGGTTACTCAACAGTATGCTAGAATGACTATTCATAATACTATTAAGGAGCAGGGTTTTGAAGTGGAAGATGAGTGGGAGATGGATGATAATTCTATTGAGTTGACTGTGACTAGGTGGGTCTAATGAGAGAGGACAGGCCTTGGGGCTGGTATGAAGTTATCGACCAAGGTAATCGTTATAAAGTAAAACGTATAGAAGTTAAACCCAATGCAAGTCTTTCTTTACAGAAACATTTGCATAGGGCAGAACATTGGGTGGTTGTAGAGGGTACTGCTCAAGTTGAAGTGGATGGGAAAACCACTATAATAAAGGAGAATGAGAGCACATATATACCATTAGGTTCAAAGCATAGACTATCAAATCGTGGTAAGATACCCTTAAGAATCGTTGAGGTGCAAAGTGGTGCTTATCTTGAAGAAGATGATATAGAACGTTTTGATGATAATTATGGGAGATCATGATGTATAAAGGTATTATCCTAGCTGGTGGAAGTGGAACTCGTCTTCATCCATCTTCGTTAGTAGTATCTAAACAGTTGATGAATGTATATGATAAACCACTCATATACTATCCTCTATGCACACTAATGATTGCAGGTATTAAAGATATACTTATCATTACAAATGAGGATCAAGTAGATCAGTTTAAAAGACTACTTGGAAATGGAATGCGTTTAGGTATAAACATAACATATAAGATACAAGAGAAACCAAACGGTTTACCAGAAGCATTTGTAATCGCAGAAGATTTTATCGGTGACGATAATGTATGCATGGTATTGGGTGATAATATTATATTTGGAAACAATTTAGATTCTATTCTACAAGAAGCACAGAAAGAAACAGGAGCAACTATCCTTTCATATCCAGTAAAAGATCCAGAAAGATTTGGTGTGATTGAATTTGATGGTTATGATGAAGGAGATGTAGTATCAATTGAAGAGAAACCAGAAGATCCAAAATCTAATAGAGCATTGATTGGAATATATTTCTTTGATAATAAATGTATTGAATATGCAAAACAATTAAAACCTTCTAAGAGAGGAGAGACTGAGATTATAGATCTCTGTAAAAAATATTTGGAAACTAATGAATTGAATGTAAAGAATCTGACTAGATCAATGACTTGGATAGATGCAGGTACATTTGATTCTCTTCTTTTAGCCTCTAATTTTGTGGCTAATTGTGAACAAATACAATCATATAAAGTATCCTGTCCAGAAGAAGTTGCATACAAAAATAAATGGATAACTGGTATAGAACTATATCAATTAGCAAAGGCATATCCTAAGAGTGGGTATGGTAATTACCTTGAAAGTATTATTGAGGATTATTAATGACTATTTTTGTTACTGGTGGTGCAGGATTTATAGGTAGTAATTTTTTACATCAAGCAGTTAATTCATTTTCTGAAAAAATTGTTTGCATTGATAATCTGAGTTATGCATCAGATTATGAACAGATAAAAGATCTTCCAATTGAATTTTGTAACGTAAATATAATAGATGAGCATTATGGTGATTACATTTTTAAAAAATATAAACCAAAAACTATTTTTCATTTTGCTGCTGAAAGTCATGTAGATAATTCAATTAAAGATTGCTCAAAGTTTATTAGTACTAATATAAATGGAACTGTAAATCTTCTTAATCTTGCAGTAAAATATGATATTGAAAGATTTCATCACATTTCTACTGATGAAGTATATGGTTCTCTCATATGGTATGAACAATCTTTTACTGAGAAGACAGCATATAATCCATTAAATCCTTACTCAGCATCTAAAGCAGCAAGTGATCATTTTGTACAGGCCTATCATAATACGTATGGTCTCCCAACTATTATTACTAATTGTTCTAATAATTATGGCCCTAGACAGCATATAGAAAAATTAATTCCTAAAACAATTACTAATATATTAGAGGGTAAAAAGATACCTGTGTATGGTGTAGGTGAGAATATAAGAGACTGGATTTATGTTGAAGATCATTGTGAAGGTATTCTTAATGTCTTTAATAATGGTAAGGTAGGAGAAAAATATAATATTGGTGGAGAATGTGAGGTTACAAATAATGATCTTGTAAAAACTATTATTAAAATGATGAATGCAAGTGAGGATTTGATAGAATATGTTGACGATAGACCAGGCCATGACTTGCGATATTCTATTAATAATGCTAAAATAAGGTTTGAATTAGATTTCTCTCCTAAGCATAGTCTGGAAGAGGGTTTATTAAAAACAATACAATGGTATGAAAGTAGAAGAAACTAGTTTAGTTGATGTCTTACTTATTACTGTAGATAGGTTTGAAGATGATAGAGGATTCTTTATGGAATCCTATAGTGAACAAGCAATTCAAAAGGAAATTGGTTTCTATGAATTTGTTCAAGACAATCATTCAAAGTCTTCTAAGGGTGTACTAAGAGGTCTTCATTATCAAATAGAACATCCTCAAGGTAAACTGATTCGTTGTACTCAGGGTGCTGTGTATGATGCATTTGTTGATATAAGAAAACATTCTGAGACATTCGGTAAGTCTCTTGGTATAGTACTAGATAAACCAGAACAGTTACTTTGGATTCCTCCTGGTTTTGCTCATGGGTTTTATACTCTGAGTGATACTGCTGAGTTTGAATATAAATGTACTGATTATTATTATCCACAACATCAAAGAACTTTGATGTGGAATTCTGTAGACATAGAATGGCCACTTGATGGTGATCCTATTCTTTCCCTTAAAGATACAAGAGGACATTCCTTCGAAGAGTTTAAAAAGTATGACTAAAGTTGCCTTAATAACAGGTATTACAGGACAGGATGGTTCTTACCTTGCTGAACTGCTATTAGAAAAAGGATATGAGGTACATGGAATTGTTCGTCGTGCATCATTGATTAACACAGATAGAATAGATCATATCTATCCACAACTACAACTTCATTTTGGTGACCTAACTGATGCTTTTAGTTTAATTGATATTATTCGGAAAGTTAAACCACAAGAGATATACAATCTAGGTGCTCAGAGTCATGTAAAAGTTTCTTTTGAGATACCAGAATATACTGGACAGGTAGATGCTATGGGAACTCTTAGAGTTCTTGAAGCAGTTAGGTCACTGGGAATGGAAAAGGATGTTAGAATATATCAAGCATCTACGTCAGAACTTTATGGTCTTGTACAAGCAACACCACAAACAGAGACTACTCCTTTCCATCCACGTTCTCCATATGGAGTTGCTAAACTATATGGATATTGGATAATTAAAAATTACCGTGAAGCATATAATATGCATTGCAGTACTGGTATTCTCTTTAACCATGAGAGCCCAAGAAGAGGTGAGACATTTGTAACTCGTAAGATTACAAAAGGTCTATCAAAAATATCTGTTGGACTTCAAAGTATATTAGAACTTGGTAATCTTAATGCAAAAAGAGATTGGGGTCATGCAAAAGATTATGTTGAAGCAATGTGGTTGATGCTTCAACAGGATGAACCAGATGATTATGTAATTGCTACTGGAGAACAATACTCTGTTAAAGATTTTGTTGATAGAGCAGCACCCTTCTTCGGGTTTAAACTAGAATGGAGAGGTGAGGGAATGGATGAATTTGGTTATGATTTATCCACATCAAAAACGGTCATTGAAGTCAACCCTAGATACTTTAGACCAGCTGAAGTTGAGTCTTTGTTAGGAGACGCTACTAAAGCAAAAGAAAAATTAGGATGGGAACCTAAAATAACCTTTGATGAATTAATTGAGGACATGGTACTTTATGGACAGTAATAGTAAATTTTATGTTGCAGGTAATACAGGACTTGTAGGATCTGCAATAGTTAGAATGCTTAAGAAGAAAATGTTTTATAATATAATTTCTTCACCTTCATCTCACTGGGATCTAACAGTCCAGAGTAGAGTAGATCAATTCTTTAGACTTAATCAACCAGAATATGTCTTTCTTGCTGCTGCAAAGGTGGGTGGTATAGGTGCTAACAGTACATCACCAGCCCATTTCATCTATGATAATCTGATGATTCAGACTAATATCATAGATGCTGCTTATCGTTATGGTGCAAAGAAACTTATATTCTTAGGTTCATCTTGCATCTATCCTAAATTTGCTAGTCAACCAATCAAAGAAACTGCACTAATGACTGGTGCTTTAGAACCTAGTAATGATGCATATGCTACTGCTAAGATTGCAGGTATTAAAATGTGTCAAGCATATCGTCAACAGTATGGGTTCGATGCTATATCAGTAATGCCTACAAATCTATATGGGCCAAATGATAATTATGATCTAGAAAATTCACATGTTCTCCCTGCTATGATACGTAAGTTTCATGAAGCAAAAGATAAAGTTACTCTATGGGGTGATGGATCTGCTATGAGAGAATTCCTTCATGTAGATGATCTAGCAGAAGCACTTCATCTTTTAATGAATAAGTATAGTGAAGCATCACCAATCAATGTAGGTACAGGAGAAGATGTAACCATCAAAGAACTTGCTGAAACTGTTGGTAGTGTTGTTGGAAACAAAGAAATAGAATGGGATAAATCTAAACCTAATGGTACTCCACGCAAGGTTCTTGATGTGAGTAAGATTAAATCAATGGGTTGGAAACCTACTATTAGTTTACGTGACGGAATTGAATCAACTTATCAGAATTATATAAAATGAAAAATTTAGCACTAGTATTTTGTTCTATTAGGCCTGAACAACTTAAACCATCTATATGTGATTATAGAGAACAGGAATATTATCAGACAGTTCAACAACTTGAAAGGATAATGCCTAGTAATTATGATATGGTATTGGTTGAAAATACTATTGATGATCCTAATGATATTAAGAACTCTGAGATAAGAGAATATTTTTCTAACATGGAAATTATCTCATTAGGAAGTCAAGCTAATGCAGGTACAAAAAATAAAGGTTGTGGTGAATTATTAATGTTGAATGAAGCATTAGCAGAACTTAAAGATGACCTTCCTCAATATGATAATATTGCTTATGTAACTGGAAGAAGAATGTGGACTTGTCCGTATTCATTCGAAAGAAGTGCAGCATCTAAAGGTGCGGTTGTCGTACAAAACTGTCACATATATTTTGATGGTGCAGTTAGATGTAATGATAAAGATAATTTTAATGATACATACTTCTCTATGAAGACTGCTGATATGTTAGAGTATGCTCAGTATAGTGCTGATAGATTACAAGAACTTTCCGATAAACATATTTCATCAGAGGTACATCTCTATGAGTTTATTCATGAGAAGAAAGTACAATATGAAATACTTGATTGGCTAGGTATCGTTCGTAATGAATGGGAACGAAGTGGTAAAACTAATGACTTAAGTAACTTTCATATTTGCTAATGGAAAAGAGTACTATCTTTAATATGATGAGTAGTTATAATGACTATTCATATGATAATATCATTCAAGCACGTGGATGGTATATTAATAATCAAGATATCAGATGGCATGCAAATTGTGTAGGTCACTTTGATGATGAGGGTGTAACTGATTTTTATAAGGAAGATGCCTATGCTAAACACACAAGGTATGATTTTTGGATGGAAGTAATTGATCTTTTTAAGAAGAACAATATCAAATCTAATTTAGATATGGGATGTGCTAATAATCATTTCTCTTTCCTATGTAATAAGAATGATATATTTTCTGTAGGTGTAGATCCTAGAGAAGATTGTGTGAGAACATCTGATGTTGCTTTTGAACATCATTATGGTGAGCAGAAATATGGATACATTGGAAACTTTAGAACCTTTATAGATTTCTTTGGTAACTTTGATAGACCAGTTTTTGAATGTGTTTCAATCTTAAATTTCTTTCATGGAAATGATCATGTTCCTGAGGAGGTTGAACAAATGTTTACTGTTTTGCCAAAAGTTACAAACTGTGCTATATTAAGTGAACCTAAATGGAATCAATTAGGCCTACCTAAGATGACTGAGAAGTATGAAATTTTAGGCACAGTAAATAATGATACAGATCATAATCTTTATAAGTTAAATTAAAATGGAAATTAGAGACACCATGTTACCTGTTCTTCGTCCAGTTGGTGGAGATGAAGAAGTAAATGCTATTAGAGAATCAATTGAAAGTGGTTGGTGGGGTAAAGGCCCTAAGGTTGCTCAGTTTGAAAAAGAGTTTGCTGAGATGGTAGGTGCTAAGTATGCTGTAGCAGTTAATAGTGCTACCAGTGGACAAGACTTAGTTTTGAAAGCACTTGGAATTAAAGATTGTGATATTATTAATCCTACTATATCTTTTATGACTACTGCTGTTGTTCCTTTATGGAATAATTGTACATCTAATATTGTAGATGTAGATCCAGTTACAATGTGTCTAGATCCAGAGGATGTAAGGAAAAGTTTAAAACCTAATACTAAAGCAATCATCGCTGTAAATCAGGCAGGTGTTCCTGCTCCTATAGATGAGATCCGTAAGTTTTATGATGGATTAATTATAGAAGATTGTGCACACAGTTGTTATACAGAAGGTGCAGGTACAAAAGGTGATGTTGCTGTCTGGTCTTTCCAAGCAGTTAAAACAATGCCTTGTGGTGATGGTGGTATGATTACTACAAATGATAAAGAGTTATATGATAAGTTAGTTCCTATGACTTGGTTAGGAATTACCAGTACATATTCTAGAGTTAAAAAGGATGATGGTCTAACAGGAAAGCCTGGCTATTCTTGGGATTATGAAGTTGATATGTTAGGTTATAAGTGTTATATGATTGATCTTCAAGCAGCAATTTGTTTGGAGCAAATGAAGAAGTTGCCTAAGAATCTAGAATGGAGAAGGCACGTGCAGAAGAGATATAATGAAGAGTTGGGTGATGTTATTCAAGCACCTCCACATAGTGAAACTGTTCAGTATTACTGTGCTAAAGTGGATCCAGAAGTACGTGATGATCTTATAGATTACCTTGCTGATAAGAAGATACATACTAGTGTGCATTTCAAACCACTCCATTTATATAAAGTTGTTAAGGATATGAATCAACGTGATTATCCTGTAGCAAATGTAGAATGGAAAAAACTAATTAGTTTACCATGTCATCCTGGTATGAATGATGAGGATATTGATTATGTTATATACTGGGTCTTAAAATATTTTGAAGACAGTGCACCACAACCTGTAGAAATAGAAAAACCTTGGTGGAGGATCTGGGACTAATGTATCTAAGCATGTATAAAATTGAGGGATCACAAAATTTAGATTCCCATTATTGTTTTGGTGATAAAAATGCGTTTCCAAAATTCCAAGAAAAATTAGAAGAGTTTAAATCTCTCTTAGTTGATCTTGTGGATAAAGGTGAGAGCAAAACCTTTTATAAATTTGGTGATGGGGATTATTATTTCTTACAGAAAAAATCTGTAGGAAGTGCAACACCTGGTAAAAGAGCTTTAGGAAAACCTTATGAAGAAATAGATCATGAGGCATTTGTAAGGGGTGCACAACTATGTGATTATTATACTTGTGAAATTTATCCAGAGAATGTAGAAAATTTTAAAGAAGTAATTGCTAGAAATATTGATTACCCTGCAGAGTATGGTTATGGTTTAGTTGCTAACAGATGGCTATTAGAAACCTTTGCAGGAAAGATAGGTTTACTTGGTGCTAATACTAAATTAAATATTATTGAAAATATTTTAGAGGCACCTCAGTATCAAGACTACCTTGGTATAGAAGGGTTTGAGGACTATGTTACTATACCTCAAAAATTTGCTTGTGATGATCTTGATGCAACAGAAAAAATGGTTGGAGAACAACTTAAAAATTCTACCTCAAAAATATTTTTAGTGGGTGTAGGACACGTTAAGTCTGGTCTACTACATAGGCTTAAGAAGTATACTGATGCAGTGTTCCTTGATGTAGGATCTTCTATAGATGCTATTGCAGGAATCATTGATATTAATCGCCCTTACTTTGGTGATTGGACTAATTATCAAATTGATGAAGATCCCATTTATAATGGTGTAGATTATCTTCAGTATAATAGAATCGGTAAAGAAGTTATTCTGGAGAGAGTAGAAGAATGAATCTAAAACATAACATAGAGATCACACCTAGAATTGGGTGCTCGAATGTATGTGAGTATTGCCCTCAATCAACTTTAATTAAAAGATATAGAGAGAGAATAGGTGCTGATAAAGATACTATCATGACCCTAGAGACATTTAAAAAATGTCTTAGTACTATACCATTACATGTTGGATTAAATTTTACTGGATACGTGGAACCATTCCTTGCTCCAGATACTGCTGATATGATATTACATGCTGCTGAGAGAGGGTATAGTATTCTTTTAAATACAACTTTAGTTGGATTAAAAAAAGAAGATTGGATGAAAATTAAAGATATTAATTATAGAGAATTACATATACACTTACCTTCATGTTCATTTGATGAAATGATTGGAGTGAAGATTCCAGTAGAAACATATGAGCACGAAGGAAGAAAGATCAAGACTCTTAGTGAAGAGTACTATGATATGTTAAATTTTCTTATACAGAATCCTGGTAATGGATGGGGTCAATACAAACTTGATTTCCACTGTCTAGGAGATCTTCATCCAGAACTTTCTGACTTACAAAATCATTTCTATGTTGGTGTACGTCAAGTTAATAGTAGAGCAATGAATATATTATTAGAGAAAAAAGATAAGGTTCCACCTGAGGAAAATATTAGAGGTAATTGTTCTAGAGTATATCAGAATGTTTTATTACCTGATGGATCATTATCCCTTTGCTGTCAAGACTATGGCCTTGATGAAGTCTTAGGTAATCTTGTAGAGAATACTTGGGATGAATATGAAGCTTCTGATACTGTAAAGAGAATTAGAAAAGAAGGAGCCGATCTTTGCGATTACTGTGAAGAAGGACTTACCTATACCGATACCGCTAGTTGGCAACAATGGCGAAGACCCTCACAACTATACTAAATTATGACTGCTACTTT